>ENA-OQES01000446-OQES01000446.1-human-gut-metagenome-genome-assembly--contig:-NODE-446-length-17681-cov-2.878261_pt1 | contig 17681 bp, 20 predicted proteins | sample MGYA00242798_ERZ504641 | MGnify/ENA primary metagenome ERZ504641 (study PRJEB26092, sample SAMD00036327) | human gut metagenome | host: Homo sapiens | study: EMG produced TPA metagenomics assembly of... | reverse complement strand
AGGACGGGTCTGCCACAGCTGCCCGTAAACGGGTTGCAATGGCAAGGTTGCCCCTCATCAGTCAGCGGGCGGAGCCGCTGACAGCTTCCCCGACGGGGGAAGGCCTTTCTTTTACACATACATCTCCTGACTTCTCGGCGGGAGCTTGGGTACGGCGGGCAGGGGTGCGGCGGCGGTGCGCCAGGCCGCGGGGGATAGGCCCACCTCCCGCTTAAAGACGCGGCACAGATAATTGGCCCCGGAAAACCCCGTCAGGCCCGCGATCATGTCCAGATTGTACTCATCGGTCAGCAGCAGCGTCTTGACTGCCTCGATGCGCACATTCGTCATGTACTTGCCCGGCGGCACCCCCATCTCCTGCTTAAAGACGCGCACCAGATGGCTTTTTAGTCACGCCGAGCTGCTCGCTCAGCTCCTCGACGCCGTAGAGCGCCATATAATTCTGGCGGATGGCCGCCACGGCCTCGGCCACAAGCGGCGGCAGGGGACGGGCGGTCTCGTCGGCCTTGGCTACGGCGCAGAGCAGCGCGTAGGCCATGGGGGCCGTCTGCGCGCCGCACAGCTGTGCGATCAGCTCCGCCGCGCCGGGGCAGGCAGCGCCGTCCGCCCAGCGCGCCGCCCCCAGTTGCAACAGGTAGGCGTCCGTGCAGTGGCCGGTCAGCCGCACGGCCAGCAGGTGGCAGTCGCTCTGCGGCGTCAGCACCAGGGGGGCAGGGCCCAGCAGAATATCGCCGCTTTGGCCCGGGCGGTCAACGCCGTCCAGCAGGCACGCCCGCGGGAAAGCACCCCACCCACAGGCCGTCTCCGGCCAGAGCCAGCGGCACTGTGCCGTCCAATTCCGCCGTTTCGGCAGCGGTGCAGTAAATTTCCGGGTCAAATATCAATTTCGACACCTCTATATCAATAAAATGCTATTTTCAAATAGATTATAACCTGTTATTATAATCATGTCAACAGAAACAGCCCCCTCTACACGGGCTGAAACCACTGAATACATTTGGAGGATGAGCATTATGGCTTCCATTAGCTGCCGTCACGTTAAGAAAGTTTACCCCGGCAATGTTACTGCCGTTCCCGATTTCAACCTGGAAATCGCGGATAAGGAATTTATCGTTTTCGTCGGTCCTTCCGGCTGCGGTAAGTCCACCACCCTGCGTATGATCGCCGGTCTGGAGGAGATCTCCGGCGGCGAGATGTACATCGGTGACCGTCTGATCAACGACGTTCCCCCGAAGGACCGCGACATCGCAATGGTGTTCCAGAACTACGCTCTGTACCCGCACATGACCGTTTACAAGAACATGGCCTTCGGTCTGGAGCTGCGCAAGATGCCCAAGGACGAGATCGACAAGCGCGTCCGTGAGGCTGCCAAGATTCTGGAGATCGAGCACCTGCTTGACCGTAAGCCGAAGGCTCTGTCCGGTGGTCAGCGTCAGCGTGTTGCCCTGGGCCGTGCAAATGGTCCGTAACCCGGCAGTCTTCCTGCTGGACGAGCCTCTGTCCAACCTGGATGCTAAGCTGCGTACCAGCATGCGTACCGAGATCATCAAGCTGCACAAGAAGCTGGCTACCACCTTCATCTACGTTACCCACGACCAGACCGAGGCTATGACCATGGGCGATCGTATCGTCGTTATGAAGGACGGCATGATCCAGCAGGTCGATACCCCGCAGAACCTGTACGATTATCCCTGCAACATCTTCGTTGCCGGCTTCATCGGCAGCCCCCAGATGAACTTCCTGGACGGCACCCTGAAGAAGGCCGGCGATCAGTTTGTCGTTGATCTGTCCGGCACCGAGGTTCCGCTGCCCAAGGAGAAGACCGCTGACGGCAAGCTGGACGCTTACGTCGGCAAGACCCTGAAGGTCGGCATCCGTCCCGAGGACATCAAGGACGACGAGGAGTTCCTGGAAAAGCATCCCAACAGCCACCTGAGCACTGAGGTTGAGGTTTCCGAGCTGATGGGCGCTGAGATCTATCTGTACCTGACCTACCAGGGCCAGAACCTGATGGCTCGCGTTGCTCCCACCTCCAAGTCTCGCCGCGGCGACAAGATCACTGTCGCTATGGATACCAACAAGATCCACCTGTTCGATCCCGAGACGGAGAAGACCCTGCTCAACTAATTTTTACAGCATTCATAGCGGTTCCGTTGCGGCGGAACCGCTTTTTTTAGTAATACTGCGCCGCAAAAGCCGCGCTGCATCGACAGCTGCCGGAGCACAGCGGCACCAAACGGAGGCTCAAACCATGCGCATCGCCAACTACCTGCGGCCTGACTGCGTCGCACTGCGCCAACGGGCAGACTCGCTCACCGGTGCAGTGCAGCAGATGGTTACACTGCTGGACGGGACTGACAATCTGACTGACACCGCTGTGTTCGCGGCGGACGTCCGCGCCCGGCTGGCGCTGGGCGGCGTCTGTGTGGGCAACGGCCTGGCCATCCCGCACGCCAAAAGCACCGCCGTCAGGCAGCTGCAGCTGGCTGCGCTGACGCTGGACCCGCCGCTGCCCTGCGACACACCGGACGGCAAGCCGCTGGACCTGCTGGTGATGTCGCCGCCCCCGCCGAAGCCAACGACCTGCACGTACAGGTGCTGGCCGAGCTGGCGACGCTCTTTCTGGACACCGATTTCTGCGCCCGCCTGCGGGAGAGTGAGACCCCCGAGGCATTCTGCCGCGCCATCTCCGCGCGGGAGGAGCAGGACGCGCAGGAGCCGCCGTCTGCCCCGTCTGACGCAGCGCCGGGCGCCGCCAAACCCGGCTATCAGCTGCTGGCCGTGACGGCCTGCCCCACCGGCATCGCGCACACCTACCTGGCGGCGGAGGCGCTCCAGCAGGCCGCGCAGGCCCGCGGCCTGACGCTCAAGGTCGAGACGAACGGCGCTGCCGGTGTCAATGACGAACTGACCGATGATGAGATTCAGGCCGCAGAGTGCGTGATCGTGGCGGTGGATCGCTCGATCCCGCTGGCACGGTTCGTTGGCAAGCGGCTGGTCTATGCCTCGGCGGGGGATGCCGTGCGCGACGCGGACAGACTGCTGGAAAAGGCCGTTTCCGGCAAGGCTCCCGTCTACCGCGGCGGGCACGCCTTCCGCACCAGCGACTGGAAGGAGCTGGGCCGCGAATACTACGGCCACCTGATGAGCGGCATCTCCCACATGCTGCCGTTTGTTGTGGCGGGCGGCGTGATGCTGGCGCTTTCCCTGCTGCTGCAGCACCTTTTTGGTCGCAGCGACATCACCACCATGATGACGAACGTCGGCAACGCTGCGTTCAGGATGATGTACCCCGTGCTGGCTGCGTTCATCGCTTACAGCATTGCGGACCGCCCCGGCTTTATGCCCGGCCTGATGGGCGGCTACCTGGCACAGCTCGGCACAACCACCGCCCCCCGGTTGGGCTGGATCTCCAGCGGGTTCTGGGGGGCCATTGTCGCGGGCTTTGCTGCCGGTCTGGCTGTGCGGCTTCTGAATTACCTGTTCCGCCGCATTCCGCAGGAGCTGGATCACATCAAAACCGGGCTGCTGGTCCCGCTGTTGAGTCTGCTGTTTGTCGGTGCCCTGATGGTCATGGCCATCAATCCGCCGCTCGGGCGTTTCAATGCCTGGCTTTCCATCCAGCTGGATGGTATGCAGGGCGGCAGCCGTCTGGTGCTGGGCACGCTGCTGGGCGGCATGATGGCTACCGACTACGGCGGGCCGATCAACAAGGCCGCCTACGTCAGCGGCACGCTGGCACTGGTAGACCAGCAGTATGACCTGATGGCCGCTGTCATAGCGGGCGGCATGATTCCGCCGCTGGGCATTGGGCTGGCCTGCCTGCTGTTCCCGACGCGGTTCACCAGCACCGAGCGTTGCTCTGCGCCGCAGACCCTGCTGATGGGCGCGACCTTCGTGACCGAGGGGGCGCTGCCGTTTGCACTGCGCGATCCGCTGCGGGTCAGCCTCGCCTGCATCGCGGGCAGTGCACTGGCCGGGTTCATAACGATTTTGCTGTGCTGCGGGTGTCCCGCGCCGCACGGCGGGTTGTTTTTGCTGCCGGTCATGGAAAACCCGCTGGGCTTTCTGATTGCGCTGGCTGTCGGCACTCTGACCACGGCCCTGCTGCTGGGCATGCTGAAAAAGCCGCTGAAGCATTGATTTTGCTTTACTTTCGTATTTTTCAGCAGTATTATACAAATTGTATTTGCATAAAGCCCGCTGTGCGTTGCGCACAGCGGGGCTTTATGCTATAATTTAGTATATATGTGATTTTTGTGGAGGAGGGCCCCGTCCCTATGGAACAGGTCAAATCATTTTGCCGACGGTACCGTCGGTTGCTGCTGGCTGCGGCCTATCTGGCTATTTTTGCCGTGGGCGTGCTGTATCTGCGCGTCACGGTCAACATCCCGCCGGAGGGCGACGATAAGCTGACGCTGAACCTCTGGCTGTATGACTTCCAGCGGATGCCGTTCTGGCAGTATGCTCTGCAGGACCTGCAGGGGCGGCTGCGGTACTTTACGCTGCAGGAGGTCCGCTTTTTTCCGTTCCATTACCCGAACGCCGTCGACCTGCTGTTTTACACCAGCCTGACGCACTACCGGCTCTACATCAGTTGCCTGGACCGGCGCGGCGGCCTTCGCTGTCAGCCGCGTGGCGGCCAGACTGGGCAGCGGGGATGCGCTGGCGCTGGGCGGCTTTGCGCTGGCGCTGGCTGCGGCCCCCCATCTGGAACGAAGGCATGTATAGCTACTACGCCGTACCGCAGCGGGCGTTGTTCTGGGCTATGACGGCCTGGCTCTGCCTGTTTGCGTGGCAGGGGACACGGCACCGCCGCTGGGCTGTGCTGGGCGCGGTGCTGTCCTTTATCGCCTGCGGCACCTATGAGATCGGCTATGTCTTTGCGCTGCTGGCGCTCGTTGTCTGGCTGCTGCGCCGACGCAGCGTCAAAAACCGCCCTGCTGGACACGGCTCCCGCGCTGGGCGGCATGGGCGCGGCGCTTGTGTTTCCACGTTCTGTGCGGGCGCAACGGCGGCACCGGCAACGAGCTTTCTCTGGATATTCCCGCCGTGCTGCGCGTCACCGTGCAGCAGATGGCCGCGTCGCTCCCTGGGCTGAACTCCCGCCTTTTGCAGGAGGACGCCGGGGTCATCACGAACGGGGATCGGCTGTGGCCACTGGCGCTGGGTGTGCTGGCCGGACTGTTGATCTTCTTCGGCGTGCCGTTTAAAAAGCTGCGCGGCAGAACGCTGGGCGCACTGGCCGGGTTCGGCCTGGCCGTCTGGGCACTGCCCGCGCTGCTGCTGGCTTTGTCCGCCCGCTATCAGCAGCCCGAGGCCATTACCTGGCAGTGGGGCTACATTCCCGCGGCGGCCAGCTCCATCGGCTTTACGCTGCTCGTCGCAGCGCTGCTGGCACTGCTGGCGGGGCTGTGCTGTAAGCTGCCGAAGGTTCTCTCCGTGGTATCACGACTGGCCCTGACGGCGGCGCTGGCGGTGGGTCTCTGCCTGAACGGCGGCTACCTGCGCGGTGTCGTGCGCACCCACCATGCCGAGAACCTCGCTGCCTATCAGTTCTTTGTCCGCACAATTGAGGCCGGTCTTGCCGATGCCGTACAATCCGACGACCTGATTCTCTGCAACGAGAACGTCTGGGACAGCAACGCGGAGGCCGAGTCCGCCTTCTTCAGCCGGTTCACCGGGCGCGCCCTGCACGCACAGGTCCTTTGGACCGAGAACCCCGCCACCGACGGCGACGCCTACGCCTACCAGACCTACCGCAATTACGGCGGCTACGATCTGGCGTGGTGCGGCAGACTGCAAAGCGCCGACAGTGACCTGATGGACGGGGTACAGGTCTACGTGCAGAGCGCCTATGTTCCCGACAACGCTGTCATCAAGTACAAGGTCCGTCTGGCCGACGGCACCGAGGAGGCCCGCGCCATCTGCCTGCTGGACTGCACCCAGACCCCGCGGGACCGGAACGGCGACTATCTGGCCACTGTTGAGGACACGTCCATCGTGAACGCCAAGCTCATGATCTGGGACGGCTGATAAACTGTGAGGGAGCCCCGGATGAAACACTTTATTGCCTTTTGCCGCCGCAACCGGCTGTTTGCGGCGCTGCTGGCCGCCGAGCTGGCCGTTGTCTGCGCGCTGGCAGCCGGGCTGTTCGGCGCGCCGTATAAGCTGGCGCTGACGCCCGGCGACTTTACGAACCCCCTGCCCGACATTGCCGCCGCGGACGACGACGGCTTAAAAACTCTGGAACCAGATCGGCTATCACAGCGACGACCCGATGACCTTCTCGGCAGACAATATTGCTTTGCCTTCCGGTGCGTATGAGGTCACAGTCCGTTATTTTTCCTGCCAGACGCCCGACGCGCCCACCTTTAATATGCTCAACGCTGCCGGGTCGCTGTCCTTTGCCAGTGAACGCAGCCCCGCCGCCGTGACCTTTGACGCGCTGCGGCTGGACGACTGCCACCGCAGCCTGACGACCCGGCTTTGGGTCGGCTTCGGTGCGCGGATGCAGGACCTGACCGCCACCGTTACCTACGACCAGGGCCAGCTGTACATTTACAGCATCACCCTGACCGAGCAACCCATCTACCGCGCGGCGCGTCTGCTCTGCTTCCTTGTGCTGTTTGCCGCCGCAGACGCCGCACTGCTGCTCCTGTTTGCCCATGTGGGGGAGCGGGGCGCTGCCCGCCGCCGTGCGCTGCGTCTGCCGCTGGCGCTGGCGGGCATCACGCTGCTGGCCTGCCTGCCGCTGTTCAGCAGCTATCTGTACTTCGGCCATGATCTGGAATTTCACATGCAGCGCATCGCCGCCATGGCTGCGGAGCTGTCCTACGGGCAGTTCCCGGTGCGGCTGACCACGACCACGCTGAACGGCTATGGCTACGCCAGCTCGCTTTGCTACTGTGAGCTGTTTTTGCTGCTGCCCGCGCTGCTCTGCAACCTGTGGCTGCCGCTGCGCACCTGCTACCAGGTCTACCTCTTTGCGGTCACACTGGCGACCTGCCTGATCGCCTATTTCAGCTTTGCCAAAATCACGGCCAGCCGTCGGCTGGGTCTGCTGGGGCATTGCTCTACACGCTGTCCGCCTATCGGCTGACCTGCGTCTACACCCGCGCCGCCGTCGGCGAGTTCACGGCCATGGCGTTTTTCCCGCTCGTGCTGCTGGGTCTGTACGGCATCTACACCAGCGACAGGCCCCGCTTCGGGGATTGGCTGCCGATGGCGCTGGGCATGGCGGCCATGGTGCAGAGCCATCTGCTCTCCTGTGAGCTGACGGCGCTGCTGCTGATTTTGTTTTGTCTTTTGCGCCTGCGGGAGACTCTCCGCCCCGCGCGGCTGCTGGCCTGGGTCAAGGCCGCGTTGCTGGCCGTGGGGCTGAGCGCGTGGTATCTTTTCCCGTTTTTTCATTTCCACCCGCTCCATCCCGTTCCTTGTCAACCGCAGTGATCTGGTCGGTAAGCTGCAGAAGCACGGTCTGTACGCCGTGCAGCTGTTCAGCTTCTTCGGCACGGCGGGCGGCTCCTCCGCCGAGGGCACGACCCACGACATGGCGCTGACCCCCGGTCTGCCGCTGCTGCTGGCGCTTGCGCTGGCGCTTTTACTGCCTGTGGCGCGCCCAGGCCCGCGGGGACACACGCCCCGCCGCAAAGCACCTGTACACTGCCACCGGCTTTGCCGTGCTGACGCTCGTGCTCTCGCTCCACGCCTTCCCGTGGGATTTGTCGAGGGCTGGTTCGGCCCCGCCGTCGGCAAGGTCGTGGGAATGTTCCAGTTCCCGTTCCGCTTTCTCTCGCTGGGCACGCTGCTGCTCTGCGCCGCTGCGCTGTTTGCGCTGCAGCTGCTGCCGGAGCGCCGCGCCGCGCTGGCCGCCGCTGGGGCTTGTCTGCGCCGCGCTGCTGACCGCCAGCATCACCGAGACGAACATCATGAGCGCCCAGGGCGAAAGCTCCTACGCGACCTACAACCAGAACGCCACCATCAACTCCGTCGGCACGGCGGAATACCTCATCGACGGCACCAGCTCCTATGAGGCCATCTGGGCGCAGCCCAAGCCCGCCAGCGGCGACCTGCACCTTATCAGCTATGAAAAAGCGTGAGGGCGTCGCCTATGTCAGCGTCGAGAACGACGGCGGCGAGGCGGCCATCTCGCTGCCCATCTACAACTACGGCAATTATTATGCCGCCGACGAGAGCGGTGCGCCGTTTGCCATCACCAGCGGCGAGAATATGCGCATCGTACTGACGATCCCCGCGGGCTACACCGGCACGATCCATGTCCGGTACCACGCCCCCGGGTATTGGCGCGCGTTTGAGGCGCTCTCCGCCGTCAGCCTGCTCGGGGGGTCATCGGCTGCGGCGCTTTTGCCCGCCGCAAGCGCCGCAACCCCTGCTACTGTGTAAACGAGGTCACTACCTATGCCCAACCGCATCAACTATCAGCTTGAAATGGAAAAGGTCCTGCGCACGCTGGACGGCACCCGCCCGAAGCTGTTGCTGCACGCCTGCTGTGCGCCGTGCTCGAGCGCGACACTGGAGCGCCTGTCCGCGCACTTTGACCTGACCATTCTTTACTACAATCCCAACATCTACCCGCCGGAGGAATACCACCGCCGCGAGGCCGAGCTGGAACGCTTTGTCGAGCAGGCCGGGTATCACTACCCCGTGGTGGAGCTGCCCTACGACCCGCAGGAGTTCTATACCGCCGTGAAGGGGTTGGAAAACGAGCCGGAGAAGGGCGCGCGCTGCACGGTCTGCTATCGGCTGCGGCTGGAGCAGGCCGCCCGCTATGCCGCCGACCACGGCTTTGACTGGTACTGCACAACGCTCTCGATCTCCCCGATGAAGGACCCCGTGCGGCTGAACGAGCTTGGCAATGAGCTGGGCAGGCAGTACGGCGTGCCGTTCCTGCCCAGTGAGTTCCGCAAAAAGGACGGCTACAAGCGCAGCTTACAGTTGAGCGCCGAGTACGGCCTGTACCGGCAGGATTACTGCGGGTGCGTGTTCAGCAAGCGGGAGAGGGAGGCCACTGCAAAGTAGGGGCCGGGCATGCCCGGCCCTGCACCTCCCACTGTTGTGCTGTTAAAATTTTATGCTGCGGGCCGGACATGTCCGGCCCCTACCGTGTTATGACAGGAGCCCCTATGAACTTCTATCAAATTGGTTTTTCTCTTCTTCTCCTACTCGTTCCTCGGCTGGGTGGGGGAGGTCCTCTTTACCGCCGTCGTGCACCGCAAATATCAGGACCGCGGCGTGCTGAGCGGTCCGCTCTGCCTTCTGTACGGCGTCGGCGGGCTGGTCATCACCTTTGCCCTCGGCGACATCCGTGAGGGCTGGTTTTTCCTGCTTGTATTCAGCGCCGTCTATGCCACGGTCATCGAGTGGATCGGCGGGCACATTCTGGAGTACACGACCCATACCCGGTGGTGGGATTACAGCGCCATGCCGTTCAATCTGGACGGCTATGTCTGCCTCGGCGCGTCGCTGACCTGGGGTGCGCTCGGTGTTGTCGTGCTCAAATGGGGCAACCCGCTGCTGCTGGTGCTGTACAGCCTTGTGCCGCGCGGCATCTGGGTTGTTGTGCTGCTGGCCGCGCTCGTCGTGTTCTGCGTCGATCTGGTCGGCACGCTGCTGGCCATGGCCGGTCTGCGCTACCGCTGGCACGCCGCCGCGGCTGTAGAAAACCGTCTGGCAAACCTGACCGTCCGCGGCGGCATGTGGATTCTTGACCACGTCGAGCGCCGTATGGCGAAGGCCCATCCCGCACTGACCTTTGTCCGCCCCAAACGGCAGCAGACCGACACGTTTGCCGCCGGGTGCAGCCCGTATAAAATTATTTTACTGTTCTTCATCGGCGCGTTCCTCGGCGACATCACCGAGACGATCTTCTGCCGCGTCACCGGCGGCGAGTGGATGAGCCGCTCCAGCGTCGTGTGGGGGCCGTTCTCCATCGTGTGGGGCCTGGCCATCGCCATGGTCACCCAGCTGCTCTACCGCTACAAGGACAAGCCCGCCAGCTGGCTGTTCGTCATGGGCACGCTGCTGGGCGGTGCGTATGAGTACCTGTGCAGTGTTTTCACCGAGGTCGTTTTCGGTGCGGTGTTCTGGGACTACAGCGCGATCCCGTTCAACCTGGGCGGGCGCATCAACCTGCTGTACTGCTTCTTCTGGGGCTTTGCGGCGATTGCCTGGTTCAAGGTGCTGTTCCCGCCGATCTCCGCCTGCATCGAGAAGCTGCCGCCCCGTGGCGGCAGAGTGCTGACTTGGGCACTGTGCATCTTTATGGCGGCGGACATTGCCGTCAGCTCCGCCGCGCTTGTGCGGTACAATGACCGCCTGAACGGCGTACCTGCGTCCAACAGCGTCGAGGTCTATCTCGACGGGCACTACGGCAATGACCGGATGAATCAGGTCTACCCCAAGGCCGTGCATACGTCCTAAAGCCTTCCCCCTGGGGGGCTGCGCCCGCAGGCGCGTGTCGGAGCGCAACCGCCGGAGGCGGCTCTTAGCGCGTAGACTGAAGGTGGCCCCGCAGGGCCGGATGAGGGGCGAGTGTGCCATCATAACCCGTTCATGGGCAATATCGGCAGGTACAGCCCTCATCAGTCACCTTCGGTGACAGCTTCCCCCGATGGGGAAGCCTTTTAAAAGTCTTTGTATATTCCGCACAGATGTGCTATAATAATTTTGTAGCTAATGTATAAGTTTTGAGGAGGCGATGGGTCGTGAACCGTGCAGATGGAATCGATTGCTACCAGAAAGCCCTTCGACAGGGCCAGCGCGATTACCGCGAGAAGATGAACGCTGGGCAGTCGCCGATTTTTTGCCCGTATTGGACGATATCTACAAAACGTCCCTGTGGAGAACCAGATCCCGCTCGGCCAGGTAGAGATTCCGCTGGAGCTGCTCGTTGGTACCAAGACCTCGGGCCGCACAGCGGCGTTTGCGTCCAACTTTATGCCGCTGCTCGGTCTCAAGACCGAGTTTGCCACCAAGTGGATCAACCTGTGCGTGTCCCATGTGGATGAGGGCATCCGTGACCCCATCACCTGCTATGAGTACATGGGCCGCTTCTACGTGCAGGAGGGCAATAAGCGCGTCAGCGTGCTGAAGTATTTTGACGCCAGCAGCATCACCGGCAATGTCACCCGCGTCGTGCCGCAGTACAGCGACGACCCCGCCGTGCAGATGTACTACGAGTTCATGCACTTTTACCCGGTCATGCAGAACTATCTGCTGACCTTCACCAAGCCCGGCAGCTATGCCCGCCTGCAAAAAATACTGGGCAAGGCGCCGGACGAAAAGTGGACTGGCGAGGATCGAACCGAGGTCTTATCGCTGTACAACTGGGTCAAGAAGGCGTTTCTGGCCCACGGCGGCGCACGGCTGCAGTGTACCGTCGGCGACGTGCTGCTGCTTCTGCTGCGCATCTACACCAAGGAGGAGCTGGCCAATTTAAGCCCCAGCGAGCTGAGCGAAAAGCTCGACGCCCTGTGGGACGATGTGCTGGCCCTGCAGAAATCGGATCCCGTGCAGGTCAGCGACAAGCCCGCCGCCCCGAAGCAGACCGGCCTGCTGGATTTTATCCTGCCCGGCAAGCACACCGCGCCCAGCCATTTGAAGGTTGCCTTTGTGCATGAGCGCGCCCCCGGCACCAGCTCCTGGACAAGCCAGCATGAGTTTGGCCGCACCCAACTGGACACTGTGTTTGAGGGCAAGGTCGAGACGGCAGCCTACTTCAACGCCGTCCCGGGCAAAAACGCCGATGCCCTTGTCGAGCAGGCCATCACCGACGGTGCGGATGTCGTCTTTACGACCAGCCCCAAGCTGGTAGGCGCGTCCCTGCGCGCCGCCGTCCGGCACCCGCAGGTACACATCCTGAACTGCTCGATGGAGATGCCCTACGCCAGCATCCGCACCTACTACACCCGCGTGTATGAGGCCAAGTTCATCACCGGCGCGATTGCCGGTGCCATGGCGGGCGGGGACCGCATCGGCTATGTGGCCGACTACCCCAGCTTCGGCGTGCCTGCCAACATCAACGCATTCGCGCTCGGCGCACGGATGACGAACCCCAACGTCCGCATCGACCTGCAATGGACCTGTCTGCCCGACCAGCTTGACCCGCTGCACGTCTTTACCCAGAAGGGCATCACGGTCATCTCGGGCCGCGACGCACCGATGCCGAACCGCCCGCAGCGGGAGTTCGGCACGTTTCTGGTGCGCCCGGGCGGCGTGCTGCAGGACCTGGCCACGCCGTTCTGGCACTGGGGCCAGTTCTATGAGAACGTCATCCGCACCGTTTTGAACGGCGGCTGGGTGCGGGACAAGTCCGGCACCGATGGCCGCGCCGTCAACTACTGGTGGGGCATGAACAGCGGCGTCATGGACGTGCTGCTCAGCCGCGAGCTGCCGCCCGATGTGACCCATCTGGCGCAGATCCTGCGCACCGGCGTCACCTCCGGCATGATCGACCCGTTCCACTGCCGGATCACCGGGCAGGACGGCAGCGTCAAGAACAGCGGACGCCACGGGCTGGACCTGGAGCAGATTGCCCACATGGACTGGCTGTGCGACGCCGTTGACGGCCACATCCCCGAATATGACGAGCTGGCCGAGGTCTCGAAGCCGATGTACCGGATGCAGGGCATCCACCGCGATCTTCTTCCCGTCGAGAAGGAGGCCGAGCTATGAAGATCCTGGCCGTTGCGGACGAGGAGTGCAAGGCCCTCTGGGACTACTTCACCCCCCGACAAGCTCGAGGGCGTCGAACTCATCATCGCCTGCGGCGATTTGAGCCGCCATTATCTGGAATACCTTGCCACCATGGCGCCCGTGCCGCTTTTGTACGTACACGGCAACCATGACGAGAGCTACGACACCCGCCCGCCGCAGGGCGTCATCTGCCTGGATGACGACGTGTACGTACACAACGGCCTGCGCATCGCCGGGCTGGGCGGCAGCTGCCGCTACCGCACCGGCGCCTGGCAGTTTACCGAGGCCGAGATGAAAAGCGCATCAACCGTCTGCGCGGCAAGATCGACCGCCATGGCGGCATTGACATACTGGTCACCCACGCGCCGCTGCACGGCTACGGCGACATGACCGACCTGCCGCACCGCGGCTTCACAGCGTTTTCGGTCCTGCTGGACCGCTACCATCCGCAGCTGATGCTGCACGGGCACATCCATCTGAACTACGGCTGCTCCATCCCGCGGGAGCAACAGTACGGCGCGACCCGCATCGTCAATTGCTATGAGCGGGTGTATCTGGACGTGGACGTCCCCGCCCCCAAGCCCCGCCCGCGGCTGTTTGCTTCGCTGCTGGGACGGAATGCCCTGTAGGGGCGAGGCATGCCTCGCCCTCGGCCTTCCCGTGGGCATTCTTCTGCCTTTCACGCTGAGGGCCGGTCACGTCCGGCCCCTGCCAAGCGGCACGGCTAACTTCATCAAACAAGGAGAACCATTCCCATGACAAAAATCGCAGTATTCGGTGCAGGCACCTGGGGCATTGCGCTGGCGCGGCTGCTGGCCGCCAACGGGCGCGACGTCACCGTATGGAGCGCCATCCCCGCCGAGCTGAAGTCTTTAAGCACCACGCACCGCCACCCCAACCTGCCCGGTATGGAGCTGCCCGCCGCAATGCACTACACCGCCGACATTGCCGAGGCCTGCACGGGCCGCGACATCCTGCTCTTTGCCGTGCCATCCCCGTTTGTGCGTGCCACCGCAAAGAAGGCCGCGCCGCACATCCCGGAGGGTCAGCTGATCGTTGACGTCGCCAAGGGCGTCGAGGACAAGACCCTGATGACGATGAGCGAGATCATCGAGGATGAGCTTGCCAAGGCCGGGCGCAAAGCGCGCGTTGTGGCACTGTCCGGCCCGACCCACGCCGAGGAGGTCGCCCGCGACATGCCCACCGCCATCGTGGCCGCCAGTGCCGACGAGGACGCCGCCAAAACCGTGCAGAAGGTCTTTACCACACCGACCTTCCGCGTCTACACCAACGATGACCGCCGCGGCACCGAGCTGGGCGGTGCGGTCAAGAACGTCATTGCGCTGGCTGTCGGCATTGCGCTGGGCCTGGGCTACGGTGACAACGCCAAGGCCGCGCTCATCACCCGCGGCAACGCCGAGCTGTCCCGACTGGGCATCGCCATGGGCTGCAAGGCCGAGACCTTTGCAGGCCTGTCCGGTATGGGCGACCTGATCGTCACCTGCACGAGTATGCACAGCCGCAACCTGCACGCCGGTATGCTGATTGGCCGCGGCAAGTCGGTGGAGGAGGCCAAGACCGAGGTCGGCCAGGTCGTTGAGGGCATCAACGCGCTGCCCGCCGCCTGCCGCCTGGCTAAGCAGTATAAGGTCGAAATGCCCATCGTCCAGGCCGTGGAGGCCATTCTGGACGGCAAGCTCGAGGCCCACAGCGCGCTGATGGCGCTGATGGGCCGCAGCCTCAAGCGCGAATAAGGAGCACCGACATGGCACAAATCAAGGCCGCATTTTTTGATATTGACGGCACGCTGCTTCCGTTCCACGCCAAGGCCCTGCCGGAATCCACCGTGCAGGCACTGGTCGCACTGCGAGAAAACGGCGTAAAAACGTTTATTGCCACAGGCCGCCCGCCGGTGCACCTGCCGTACCTGCACGCGCTGGACGGCATCCCGTTTGACGGCTATGTGACGATGAACGGCCAATACTGCTATCTGGCCGACGGCACGCCGCTGTACAGCCGGCACATTGACCGCGCCGCCCTTCGCACGCTGCTGCCGTATATAGAAAAAGAGCGTATCTCCGTCGGTTTTGTGGGCAAGGATTTCTGCCTGTTCAACCACATCAACGATTTGAGCCGCCAGTTTGCGCTGGACCTGCAGCAGGGTGAGGGCGATGTCGCCGCGTGCATCGAGTCCGACGCCATCTATCAATTGAGCGCCCTTTTTACCCGAGGAAAACGAGCCGGAGTTTCTGCGCAGCTGCCCCGGCTGCATTGCTGTGCGATGGAGCCCGGATTTCTGTGATATTCTGCCCGCGGGCGGCGGCAAGCCCAACGGCCTGGCCCACACGCTGGCCCATCTGGGCCTGACGCGGGAGCAGTCCATCGCCTTTGGCGACGGCGGCAACGACGTGACGATGCTGGAATATGCCGGGATCGGCGTCGCCATGGGCAACGCCTGCGATGCCGCCAAGGCCGCCGCGGATTATGTCACCGACGACATTACCGCAGACGGCCTTGCAAAGGCACTGGCGCATTTTGGGCTGATTTGAATAAATTGTCTTCCCCAAAATGGGAGACGCCCTGCAGGGGCCGCATATATGCGGCCCGCAGCTCTACGGCAGATGACCTCTTGCGGGAAAGCCGCGGGCCGGGCATGCCCGGCCCCTACCGCTATCTATAAAGCAAGCCCCGTGACCATCACTCGGTCAGGGGCCTGTTTCTTTTACACTTTTTTCCCTCACAAACGCCTTTGCCGCAACCACACACGCGGCGTAGACCACGCCCGCAATGGCCCAGATGAACCAGCTGTACTGCGGCTGGCCGTTGCCGTTGGGGCCGAAGGTGTACCACAGGAAGATGGCAACCACAACCAACCAGTAGGCCGCGGTCAGCGCGGTCAGCCGCCCTTTCACGGCCTTGTGCCCGCGGGTAAAGTCCCCGTCCTCCAGCAGCCGGTCCATGGCGTCCTGCACCGTGCCCACCCGCACAAAGGCGTACACACCGCAGGCGACCAGCACCAACAGCAGACAGATGGACATCGACATCAAAAACGACACGCCAACCATCACAGCCGCAAACAGGGGCACCGCCGCCAGGATGCAGAGCGCCGCACCAATACGGTTGGCCCGGTCATACTCCGGCGCAAAGACGGCGCGGCGCTCCCGCACCAGCGTTGTCACGCCGTGCTCGGTCTCGATGGGCTCCTTTTCCAGAAACTCATATTCCCGCACCGCTGCGCCGCACTGCATAAACAGCACAACGGCCACAGCCACCAGCACCACCAGCGCGATCATCCCCAAGCCGCCCGCCAGATTGTCGTTCAAACCAAGCAGCCTGAGCTCACTCACCGTACCCAGCGCCAGCAGCGGAATGGGGCTGACGATGCAGAGCGCCGTCGCCAGCGCCATCTGCGGCGCGTTGGCCTGTGCCTTGGTCAGGTAATCCTCCGCCTGCGCCAGCGTCACCCGGGGCAGGGGAGAGGGCGTCTGTACCGCGGCAGGCTGCGGGTCGTCCTGCGTGTCTTTTAAAAGGCAGTCCGTCGTCACACTGAACAAACTGCTCAACTGTAAAATTTTGTCAATGTCGGGCATCGACTGTGCGCTCTCCCACTTGGAGACCGACTGGCGGCTGACGTTCAGCCGCTCGGCCAGCTCCTCCTGCGACCAGCCCGCCTTTTTGCGCAGGGCAATGAGCTTATCGGAAAATGTCATGGTGTGCCTCCTCCTTGGCAGCCTTATGGCAATCGTAGGGGCGCATTCTATATGCGCCCGTCAACGGCTGCCGGTCTTGCGGGCGGATGTGGAATCCGCCCCTACGGATTTTCGGAAATTTTCTGGCCTTATCTTACCAAATTCCCCGGTTGCGCACCATACAGTTACCCCGTCAATCTGTCAACCGTGGGTTGCGTTTGCGGGCAGACGCCAGTCGATTTCCGCTGCACCGTTGTTTTTTAAAAACGCATTCACCTTGCCGAACGGCGCCGAGCCGAAGAACCCGCGGTAGGCCGACAGCGGGCTGGGGTGGGCGGATTCCAGCACCAGCACCGGGCGATGGGCGGCAGCCCTGTTGAAAATCGGCGCGTACTTCTGCGCGGGCTTGCCCCACAGCACGGCGGCCAGCGGGGCGGTGCCGTGGGCGGCGGCGTATTCCAGCGCGGCACGGGTAAACGTCTCCCACCCGCGGCCCGCATGGGCGTTGGCCGCGCCCTGCTCCACGGTCAGCACCGTGTTCAGCAGCAGCACACCCTGTCGCGCCCACAGCGTCAGGTCGGTGTGTGCGGCACAGCCGGGGCCAAGCTCGGCCTCCAGCTCCTTAAAAATGTTGCGCAGGCTCGGCGGAGCCTTGCAGCCGTCCGGCACCGAGAAGGACAGCCCCATGGCCTGACCCGGCTCATGGTAGGGGTCCTGCCCCAGAATGACGACCCGCACCGCCGACACCGGGCAGGCGCGGAACGCGGCGAAGATGTTCTCCGCCGCGGGGTAGACGGTTTTTTCCGCCGCAGCCGCCGTCACAAAGGCGTCCAGCTCCGCAAAGTACGGCTTTGCGCGCTCCTGCGCAAAAAACAGCTGCCAGTCGGTGCCGGATAATTTGTCGAGTTCAGTGGTCAAAAGCATAGTGGATCTCCTCGGTAGTTTTGTAGGGGCCCGCTCGTGTAAAACAGTCGGCCTTTCACGGGAAAACTGCGGGCCGCATATAGGCGGCCCCTGCATAGGTGCCCCCACACATTTTTCACAAGTATATCACACCCCCGCGGGCTGGCTAAATAGCGGCAAAAAATGCGGTATAATAGCATTTATGCTGCGACGTTGTGCGCAAAGCCAATCATAAAGGGGAGAACCAATTCATGCGTTTCCATTTAAAACCAAACTGTTTCAGCCTTTGCCATGCTGTTTTCCATAGGTGCTGGCGCTGGCCTGGCTGTGCCATGTCCGCGCCTCCACCGTCGCTCCATCGGCGGGTCGGAG
>ENA-OQES01000445-OQES01000445.1-human-gut-metagenome-genome-assembly--contig:-NODE-445-length-17754-cov-4.059454_pt1 | contig 17754 bp, 15 predicted proteins | sample MGYA00242798_ERZ504641 | MGnify/ENA primary metagenome ERZ504641 (study PRJEB26092, sample SAMD00036327) | human gut metagenome | host: Homo sapiens | study: EMG produced TPA metagenomics assembly of... | reverse complement strand
CCGCGCCGGATACACCCGCCGCATCTGGCCCGCCGACGGTGGCGAGGGCCACTTTATGGCGAAGCTGCAAAAGGCAGCCGACGCCGACGCGCCTACCCCGCCGAAGGGCAAGCCGCCCAAGGCGCTGAAAAGCCCCCGGCGGAGTGGCTCGACTTTTGCCGAAAACCTATTTCCCGGCGCTGGCTTCCCGCCCGCTGGCCGGGGCGGGGGAGTGGCTGCTGCTGCCCGCGCCGGGCAGCGAGACGCTGAACACCGCGAAGCTGCGCGTCGTGCGCGGCGGCGTTCTGGCGGGCAGCGTGCTGAAAAAGCGGTTCCAGCCCGCCCATGCGCTTTTCATGGCCTACGGCGCACAGTGCACGAACCGCGAGGAGCTGACGCTGACCGACCCGCGCACCGCCGCTTGGCTGCGGGGCGAGGAGATCGACGCCGCCACCGCGCAAAACGGCTGGTGCGCCGTGCTCGTAGACGGGTTCCCGCTCGGCGGCGGCAAGGTCAGCGGCGGACGCATCAAAAATCCATTACCCGAAGGGCCTGCGCAATCTGCAATAAAGCGGGCGGCCCCTCTTGAAAAGAACGATTTGTTGTGCTATAATAATTTACTGGTAATTATCGGCTGCAATGCCGTTGCCTGTGTGAATACAAATTAGGGGGATTTTTCCATGTCCGGACATAGCAAATGGAATAACATCAAGCGTAAAAAGGAAAAGACCGACGGCGCCCGCGCCAAGGTTTTCACTAAGATCGGCCGCGAGATCGCCGTGGCCGTTAAGGAGGGCGGCGGCAACCCCGCTTCCAACTCCAAGCTGGCGGCTCTGATTGCCAAGGCCAAGGCCAACAGCGTGCCCAACGATAACATCCAGCGCATTATCAAGCGCGCCGAGGGCGGCGACAAGACCGAGTATGAGGCAATCACCTATGAGGGTTACGGCCCCGGCGGCATCGCCGTCATGGTCGAGACCCTGACCGACAACCGCAACCGCACCGCGGCCAATATGCGCCATTACTTTGACAAGTTCGGCGGCAACCTGGGCCAGATGGGCTGCGTCGGCTTCATGTTCACCCAGAAGGGCGTCATCGTCGTCGATCTCGAGGACAAGGACCCCGATGAGCTGATGATGGATGCGCTGGACGCCGGTGCCGATGACTTCGATGCAGGCGAGGACGCCGCCGAGGTCACCACCAGCCCCGAGAACTTCACCGCCGTCTGCGACGCGCTGGAAAAGAAGGGCTACAAGTTCATCTCCGCCGACGTGGCGCAGGTGCCTTCCACCACCACCGTGCTGACCGACCCCGATCAGCTCGTCCAGATGGGCAAGCTGCTGGACGCCCTGGACGACGATGATGATGTCCAGAACGCTTGGCACACCCTCGAGAACGAGGAAGACCTGGATCGCTAAACCACAAGAATGCCAAAAGAGAGTGAAGGGCGACTTTTGCTCTCCTTTTTTTGTACGGCAGAACGGTAGGGGCCGGGCATGCCCGGCCCGCAGCGTAGAAATGACCCGACACTTTTTGGGCTGCCGCAAAGTTCAGGGCCGGGCATGTCCGGCCCCTACAAGCATGTTTTTAATTGAGAAGGAGCGTTACTATGCCAAAACTCCTTTGCCCGCACTGCCTGCAGCCGCTGGATGGCGGGTACCGCGGCGAGTGCCCCCACTGCGGGCGCTCACTGGAAAACCGCAACCCCGAGGGTGCGCTGCCTCTGGGCACCCAGCTGGGCGGCAGGTACACGGTGGGCACCTATTTGAGCGCCGACGGCGACGGTCTTGCCTACCGCGGCGTGCTGAACGACGAAAAGAAATTCGTCCTCATCAAGGAATATTTCCCGGTCACACTCTGCAACGGCCGCAGCGCCGACGGTGCGCTGATGCCCAAGGAGGAGAAGGAGGTCCTGTTCAAGACGAGCCGGATGGACTTCAAGGACCTGTACGACGACCTGAAAAACCTGACCCCGGCCACCGGCCTGTCCACGATTCTGGACGTTATGGAGGAAAACAACACGGTCTACGCCGTGGAGGAGAGCGAGAAGGGCATGACCCTGTCGCATTACCTGCACCTGCGCAGCCGCACGCTGACCCCCGCCGAGGCCCGCACGCTGCTGCAGCCCATCATGGAGGGCGTGGCCCTGCTGCACAAGTCGGGGCTGATCCACCGCGGCATCTGCCCGGACAACATCGTGCTGCCCATCGACGGCACGGCCCGCCTGACCGGTTACGGCACGCTGGCGCTGCGCACCGGCGGCAGCGAGCTGAAGAGCCAGCTCTACCCGGGCTACGCCGCGCCGGAGCAGTACTCTGCCGCCGAGTTCAGCGGGCGCTACACCGATGTTTACGCGCTGGCCGCGGTCTGCTACAGGATGGTCACAGGGCAGACGCCCGTCGCCGCGCCCCAGCGCAAAGTGCGGGACAGCATCGAGTCGGCGCACAGCCTCGAGGCGGGTGTGCCTACATGGTTCTCGCAGGTGCTGGCCTGCGCGCTGCGGCTGGACCCCGCCAAGCGGATGCAGACCGTGCCCGAGCTGATGAGTGCCCTGACCGACCCGAATGTCGCAAACGCGATGTTTGAGAAGGGCGACAACCAGATCAGCACCCGCAAGATCATGGCCGTGTCGCTCGTCGTCATCTTTGTGCTGGTCGTGCTGCTGCTCTGGAGCCTGATAGGCGGCAGCAAGGCTGACAGCACCCCTGCCGCAACGCCGCAGCCGACGGCAGCCGGCACGGCGGGGGCAGACCACCGCCGAGACTGTGCCGAATCTGGTCGGCCTGCGCTATACGACTGACATCAAGGGTAACAGCGCCTACGACGACTACCGCATCGTGATGGTGGAGCAAAGCTCCGACACCGTGGCGCAGGGCGTGGTCATCAGCCAGGATCCGCCGGCGGGCAGTGAGAAGCTGATGGACGACCAAATCATCCAGATCACGGTCAGCAGCGGCCCGAGCCTTGTGGAGATGCCGGACATCATCGGCTTTACCCAGGCCAATGCCAGCAAAAAGCTGGACGCGCTGGGCATCCAGTACAAGATGGTCATGGTGGATAACGACGGTACGATGGCCGCGGGCTGTGTGGCGAGCACCGACTACAAGGCCGGAACGAAGATAAACACCGAGAATGTGACTGTCATCGTCAGCATCGCCGGGGAGCGGGATGACACGCTGGTGGCGCAGACGGGGAATGCGGCAGAAAGCAATTCGGCTTCCCCTGAGGGGGAAGCTGTCACCGAAGTGGTGCTGATGAGGGCAGGTTTTCCGTGATACCCCGCTAACGGGTGACCACAGGAACGCCGCCCCTCATCCGGCCCTGCGGGGCCACCTTTCAGTCTACGCGCTAAGAGCCGCCTTCGGCGGTTGCGCTCCGACACGCGCCTGCGGGCGCAGCCCCAAGGGGGAAGGCGAAGCAAAACAAAAAAGAGCAGTCTCTTGCGAGACTGCTCTTTTTCAGTGCATTTTGGCAATGCCGACGCGGCGAGATTAGTCGCTGACGTAGGGCATCAGAGCCATGTAGCGGGCACGCTTGATGGCAACCGTCAGCTCACGCTGATGGAAAGCGCAGGTACCGGTAACACGGCGGGGAATGATCTTGGCGCGCTCGCTCACGTACTTGCGCAGGCGGGGCAGATCCTTGTAATCGATGTGCTCGACGCGGTCAACGCAGAAGGAGCAAACCTTCTTGCGGCCACGATGCATCGGACGAGAAGAACGATCCATAGCCATTGTGGAAACCTCCTTGTTAGAATGATACTTTCGATTTTAGAACGGCAGGTCGCCCTCATCCTCGATCAGTGCAAAGTCGTCATTGCTGCCGGCAGAATAGCTCGGCGCAGGGGCGGCCTGTGCAGCGGGACGGGGAGCGGGGGCTGCCGTGGGTGCGCCGTAACCGGCATCACCCATCGGTGCGGCGTTTGCGGATTTGGGAGCGGCAAAGTTGACGTTGTTGGCCACGATCTCAATCGCGGTGCGGTTGTTGCCGTTCTTGTCCTGATAGCTGCGGCTCTGCAGACGGCCGTCAATGGCGATCAGAGAACCCTTCTGGAAATACTTGCAGACAAACTCTGCCGTGCGATCCCAGGCGACAACATCCAGCCAGTCAGCCTGACTCTGGCCGTTGGCGTCACGGCGTCCGCGATCACAGGCGATGCGGAACGACGCAACGTTCTTGCCCGTCGTAGTCTGGCGCAGCTGCGGGTCCGCGGCAAGGCGGCCCATGATTGCAACAACATTCAGCATTGGTTTACTCCTTACTCCTCAACAGCAAGAGTCATGCTGCGAAGAACGCCCTCGGTGATCTTGAAAACGCGGTCCAGCTCAGCCGGGAAATCGGGCTCGCTGGTGAAGCTGATCACCGTGTACACACCCTCGGTCTCATCGTTGATGGGGTAAGCAAGACGCTTCTTGCCCCAATCATCAACAGAATCGATCGTACCATTCGCTGCGATCAGGTTCTTGAACTTGTTGATCAGAGCGTTGGAAGCCTCTTCGTCGAGGTTCGCGGTGGTAACCATCATGGTTTCGTACTTAGCCATATTCTGTGCACCTCCTTTTGGACATTAGGCCTTCTCTTTTAACGGAAAAGACAAGGATAACCGTGTGATTTCACACAGCATCTAATTATAACAAGTAAATCCGCGTTTGTCAACGCAAAATTTGCCCTGCACAGCACAAAATTTGCGGATTTTTTTAAAAAAACGCCTGGACGTTCCGTAAAATGTGTCCTATTGCTTTTTCTGCCCGCTTTGCTATAATGGGCTTAATAATGTACAAGTCTTGCTTGCATAGCCGGACGCGGCGCTAGTAGGGGCGAGCATTGCTCGCCCGCTGCCCGCTTGCCGTGCAGGAAACGATGGGGGAACGCAGGGCAGCGATAAGGCTGCGCGGGCGACCAATGGTCGCCCCTACATGTGTACCCGCTTTGAAAAGAGAAATGGAGCATTCGTATGAGAATCGTGGTCGTCGGCCTCGGCAAGGTTGGCCGTGCCCTGACCGCCCAGCTTACGGCGGAAAATAACGACATCGTCGTCATCGACCGAAACCCTGACCTGATCGAGGACATTGTCAATATCTATGACGTGCGCGGTCTGGCCGGCAACGGCGGCTGCTATGACGTGCAGAAAGAGGCGTTTGAGGACGGCGCAGACCTGCTGATCGCCACAACGTCCAGTGATGAGATCAACATCCTGGCCTGCCTCGTCGCCAAAAAGCTGGGCACGCAGCACACGATTGCACGTATCCGCAACCCGGAGTATGAGAAGCAGCTGCGCTTTATGCGCGATGACCTTGGTCTGTCGATGTTCGTCAACCCGGAAAAAGCCACGGCGCGTGAGATCGCCCGCGTGCTGCGTTTCCCGTCTGCCATCAAGCGTGAGCAGTTCTGCCGCCAGCGGTTTGAGCTGATCGAGTACCGCCTGGCCGACGACAACCCGCTGGTGGGCTTGCAGCTGTCGGACCTGTACCGCAATATCCGGGTCAAAATTCTGATCTGCGCCGTCGCCCGCGGCAGCGAGACAATCATCCCCACGGGTATGTTTACGCTGCGAGCCGGGGACAAGATCTACCTGACGGCCTCGGCCCGGGATCTGGAATCCTTCTTCCGCAAGCTGAACCTGTTCAAGGCCAAGGCCAGCAACGTCATGATCGTCGGTGCAAGCCGGATGACCTACTATCTGGTCAAGGAGCTGCAGGACATCCAGAAGCGGGTGACCGTCATCGACAGCGATGCGGCCCGCTGCCAGGAGATGAGCGAGAAGTTCCCCGGCGTGCTGGTCATCCACGGCGACGGTGCGGATGCCGAGCTGCTGAGTGAGGAGCGCATCACCGATATGGACGCCTTTGTGGCGCTGACCGGCCTGGACGAAACAAACATCATTCTGGCGATGTACGCCTCCCAGATGAACTCCTGCAAGGTCGTGGCCAAGATCAACCGCGAGTCCTTCGCCGAGCTGGCCGCTGCCAAGGGGATGGTGGACAGCGTCGTCTCCACGGCGTCGGTCACGTCGGAGTCCATTGCCATGTACGTCCGCGCCATGCAGAACAGCTTTGAGTCGGAGAACATCAAGACGCTGCACCGTCTGGTGGGTGGGCGCGTGGAGGCACTGGAATTCAACGTGGCGCCGGGTTTGCCGTTCATCGGCGTACCGCTGAAGGATCTGACCCTGCGCAAGGGGCTGCTGGTGGCGGGCATCGTGCGCCGCAATGGCCAGACGGTCATCCCGTCCGGCAACGATGCCCTGCAGGAGGGCGACGATGTCGTCATCGTCACCACCGACACAACGCTGCACTCGCTGCGAGACATTGTAAAGTGAGGGCGTGGCCATGAACTATAAAATGGTAGGGTTTGTGCTGGGGCGCATCTTCCTGATCGAAGCAGCCCTCATGCTCTTTCCCATGGGCTGCGCCGCCATCTACGGCGAGTGGAGCGTTGTGCTTTCCTTCCTGTGGCCGACGCTGATCGTGCTGGCGCTGGGCCTGATAACCAGCCTGCGCACCCCCCGAAAACACGAAAATCTACGCCCGCGACGGCCTGGCCATCGTGGCGCTTGTCTGGGTGCTGATGTCGGTTTTCGGCGCACTGCCGTTTGTCATCTCCGGCGAGATACCGTCCTTTGCCGATGCTTTTTTTGGAGACGGTCTCGGGCTTTACGACGACAGGCTCGACAATTCTGACCGACGTTGAGGCGCTGAGCCACGGCACGCTTTTCTGGCGCAGCTTTTCCCACTGGATCGGCGGCATGGGCGTGCTGGTCTTTGCCATGGCCGTGCTGCCCATGACCGATGGCCGTGCCATGCACCTGATGCGCGCCGAGGTCCCCGGCCCGACCTGCGGAAAAATTTCCAGCAAGCTGAGCGACAGTGCAAAGATTTTGTATGCCATTTATCTGGTCATGACCGTCATCGAGACGATTCTGCTCTGCGCGGGCGGTATGCCACTGTTTGACGCGCTCATTCATGCGTTCGGCACGGCGGGCACGGGCGGCTTCAGCAACAAAGCGCTGAGCGTCGGCGCGTACAACAGCCCGTATTTTGAGATCGTCATCGGCGTGTTCATGCTGCTGTTCGGCATTAACTTTAACCTGTATTATTTCCTGCTGCTGCGTCATTTCCGTGAGGCGTTCGCCTCCGAGGAGGTGCACGTCTACTTAGGCATCGTCGCATTCTCGACGCTGACGATCACAGCGAACATCGCGAGTATGTACGACAGTGTCGGCACGGCGCTGCGCACGGCGTTCTTCCAGGTGTCGTCCATCATCACGACCACCGGCTACGCCACGGCGGACTTCAACCTCTGGCCGACCTACTCCCGCACCGTGATCGTGATCCTGATGTTTGTGGGCGCATGCGCGGGCTCGACGGCGGGCGGCTTGAAAGTATCGCGCGTCATCATCCTTTTCAAGGCGGCACGGCAGGACCTGAACAAGATGCTGCACAGCCATGCCGTGACGACGGTCCGCTTTGAGGGCAAGCCGCTGGACGAAAAGACGCTGCGCGGTGTGCACAACTATTTCAACATTTATATGCTGCTGCTGACGCTGTCGGTGCTGCTGCTCTCGCTGGACGGGTTCGATCTGGTGACGACGTTTACATCCGTCGCAACCTGCCTGAACAACGTCGGCCCGGGTCTGGAAATGGTCGGCCCGGTGGGCAGCTTTGCGGATTTCTCCGCTCCGGCCAAGCTGCTGCTGGCCTTTGACATGCTGGCGGGCCGTCTGGAGCTCTACCCGATGCTGGCCCATTTTTGCCCCGCGCCTCTGGCGCAAGCGCATCAATGCGATGCACGAGGCAAGAGCGAAATAAGTACGAGAGTTTTATTCCTTTTCTTGCAAGAAAAGGAATCGAAAAGAACTCCAAACAAATAAAGAAAAATGCGGGAGACTGCCGGTAAAAGGGCAGTTTCCCGCGTTTTGTTACTTACTCTACGAATAGCGAATCGTCCCCATACCGCCCAATATAGGATGGGTCTTTCTCGGAATAATACAAATTGCCCAGCACTTCTTCCGGGGCGTTGTCGGCCAGGTAGCGCGCGTGCAGCTCGGTGGCGAAATGGGTGCCCTGCAAAATTTGCAGTGTGTCCGTGTAGCTGGTGCCGTCGATCTCATATTTGACCGTGATGATGTAGACATAATCGGTATTGCTCCCATTGACAGAGTAGGAGGTGTGCGCCGTCGCTTTCATGTCGGTAATGCGATAGGCGTCCGGCAAAATCACGCTGGTGTAGGTATGCTTGCGGTAAATATCCATCCCCAGCACAATAAGGATGGAAAACAGTATGCCGATCCCGCAGACGGCCAGCGCCGCCAGCAGCGCCTTCTTGTCAGATTTGGTAATTTTCAGCTTCATGCGGCGGGCCTCCCACAGCGTTTTCTCTATTATACCATACACCGCGGCCTATGTCTATTTCCCGCCGTGCCCGCATACCTTGTACCAGACCAAAACAGGGGAGGGGCTTGCTATGCGGCGCGATGCAAAACGAGAGGAACAGACCGGGCGGCTGCTGGCCGCGGTGGTGTTGGCGGCCATGCTGACGGTGCTATGCGGCATCATTCACCAGCTGTACCACCGGGAGTACGCCGAGACCGACACCCCCAACGACTGCTTTGCGGTGTCGGCGGCGACGGGGGAGACGGCGCTGCCCAAAATCGTCTGCCTGACCTTTGACGACGGCCCCAGCAAAAACACCCGGCCAATTCTGGAAATTCTCGATAAGGAGCAGGTCCCGGCCACCTTCTTTGTCTGCGCGCAGGACGCCAACGAAAAAGTATCTGCCCCTTGTGGCGGACATCGCGGCGGCGGGGCATCAGATCGCGCTGCACAGCGCGACGCATCAATACTCCCAAAATTTATGCGAGCACTGACGCATTCTGGCAGGACATCAGAACGCTGCGCCAGGCGTTGGAGCCATATGTGGATGTGGCGGCCATCGACTGGCTGCGTTTCCCCGGCGGCAGCACAAACACAGTCAGCCACCGCTACGGCGGAAACGGCATCATGAAGGCCCTGAAGGCCCAGGCCGAGGACAAGGGCTACCACTGGATCGACTGGAACGTCTGCGCCGAGGATGCCACCGCCAGCCACCCGGATGCCGCGCAGATTTTGCGCAACATTCGCCGCGATGCCGATGGTCAGGACACCTGTGTCGTCTTGCTGCATGATACAAAAGCAACAGGTCAGACCGTCAAGGCCCTGCCCGATATGATCGCCTATTTCCGGGAGCAGGGCTACAATTTTTGTACGGTTGCACAGATGGATGCCTTGCAATGTGAAACAAAATAGGGTATAATGTACAAGAATCGAAAAGCGGTGGGAGGCGGAACGATGCGCAAAACGGAAAGCCAGAAGATAGCCCTCTGCGGTATGCTGGGGGCGCTTTCGGTGGTGCTTTTGCTGCTGGGCAGTGCACTGCAGATCGGCACCTATGCCGCGCCGATGCTGGCGGCGTTCCTGCTCATCCCGGTGCTGGAGGAATACGGCACGCGCTACGCGCTGACCCTCTACGTCTGCGTGGCAATTCTGGCCGTGCTCTTTGTGCCGGAGACCGAACTGGCGCTGTTTTACGTGCTGGTCATGGGGTATTACCCCGTGCTGCGCGTCAAGCTGAACGGCGTAAAAAGCACGCTCCTGCGCTGGGTGCTGAAATTCGCGGTGTTCAACGCGGGCACGGTGCTGGTGTATCTTTTGCTGTTTGCGCTGCTCGGGCCCGCCGTGCTGGACGAGCTGCTGGCCGACGGCATCGGGATGCTGGCAGCACTGCTGGCCGCGGGCAACCTGTCGTTCTGGCTGTGTGACCGCGCACTGGCGGCACTGACGCGGTATTACCACGTCATACTCAAGCCAAAACTGAAAAAGAAGTTCTAATTCGGGGAGGAAAACAACATGTGGTACGATGAGGCAGTAGTTTATCAGATCTACCCGCTGGGGCTTTGCGGCGCACCGCTGCAAAACGACGGTGACCAGGCGCAGGCGGGCGAGCACCGCATTCTGCGGGTGCTGGACTGGGTGGAGCATATCAAGCGCTTGGGCGCGACCTGCGTGCTGTTCAACCCGCTGTTCGAGAGCGACGCCCACGGCTATGACACCCGCGACTACAATAAGGTGGACTGCCGCCTGGGCACAAACGACGACCTCAGGCAGGTCTGCGCGGCGCTGCACGCGGCGGGCATAAAAATCCTGTTTGACGGCGTGTTCAACCATGTGGGCCGTGGCTTCTGGGCGTTCAAGGACGTGCAGGAGAAGCGCTGGGACAGCCCGTACAAGGACTGGTTCCACATCAGCTTTGACGGCAACACCAACTACAACGACGGCTTCTGGTATGAAGCGTGGGAGGGCTGCAACGAGCTGGTCAAGCTGAATCTGCAGAACCCGGCGGTGAAAAACTACCTGTTTGACGTTGTGCGCGGCTGGGTGCGGGACTACGACATCGACGGCCTGCGTTTGGATGTTGCCTACTGCCTCGACCTTGGCTTTCTGGCCGAGCTGCGCGGGCTGGCCGACAGCATCAAGCCGGAGTTCGCACTGGTGGGTGAGACGCTGCACGGCGACTACAACCGCTGGATGAACGACCACGCCTGCCACAGCGTAACGAACTACGAGTGCTACAAGGGCTTGTATTCGAGCTTCAACACGGGCAACATGCACGAGATCAGCTACAGCCTGAACCGCCAGTTCGGCTCCGAGCAGTGGTGCCTGTACACGGGCAAGCACCTGCTGAGCTTTGTGGATAACCACGATGTAACGCGCATTGCGACGATTTTGACGGACAAGGGCTGCCTACGCCCCATCTACGGTCTGCTGTTCGGTATGCCCGGTGTGCCGTCGGTCTACTACGGCAGTGAATGGGGCATGGAGGGCGACAAGCGCAACGGCGACCCGACGCTGCGCCCGGCGGTGGAGAAGCCCGAGGAGAATGACCTGACCGCCTGGATCGCGGCGCTGGCCCACGCCCACACGGGCAGCAAGGCGCTGTGCCGGGGCAGCTACCGCAATGTGCTGGTCCAGCCCAAGCAGCTGATTTTTGAGCGCTACGCCGACGGTGAGCGGGTGCTGGTGGCCATCAACGCGGACGGCAATCCGTTTGACGCCCACTTTGACGCGGGCTGCGGCCGCGCGGTGGACCTCATCACAGGCGCCGACCACGACTTTGGCGGCGGCAGCACGCTGGAGCCGTACAGCTGCCACTTCTGGAAATGTGAGCGGTATACGATATAAAAAGGCACCTGTCCGTGTGGGCAGGTGCCTTTTTTGGTGTTATGCTGTATGTTGTAGGGGGGCGGCGTCCTCGACGCCCCGCAGGGCAGTATGTAGGGGCGGCCTGCCCTCAGGCCGCTCAGCGGGGTGAGGGGTGCCCCCGGCCCCTACAATGTATGGGTTAAAGGGGCAGCCCCTCTAAAGCCTGCGGGCCCGGGCATGCCCCGGCCCCTACGGGGGCGGCCCATGTATGGGGTTAAGGGTTTTCAAAGTTTCTTTGCCTACTTCTTTTTCAAGAAAGTAGGTCACAGGTTTCGTATACCCCCATCAGCTTTTTTCATCCACGACGGCGGCGGTGTCGCGGCCCTCGCGCAGCGCCCAGACGACAAGGCTCTGGCCGCGGCGCATATCGCCGCAGGCGAACACCTTCGGGTCTGCAGTGGCGTACTTCACATCGGCCACGGTGCCGCGCTTCGTGCGCTCGACGCCGAACGCATCGGCCACATAGGGCTCGCAGCCCGTAAAGCCTGCCGCGATCAGCACCAGGTCGCAGTCCACGGTGAACTCCTCGCCGGTGGGCACCATCTGGCGGCGTCCGTCCACGACCTCGCTTTTCAGCTTGGAGATCAGCGCGCCGCAGACCTGCCCGGCCTCGTTCTTGTAGAACTCCTTGACCGTCGTCTGGTAGACGCGGGGGTCAAAGCCGAATTTGGCGATGGCCTCCTGCTGGCCGTAGTCGGTTTTCAGCACGCGGGGCCACTCGGGCCAGTCGTTGCCGGGGGCGCGGGCCGCGGGCGGGCAGGGCATCATTTCCAGCTGCATGATGCTCTCGCAGCCCTGGCGGATGGCCGTGCCGACGCAGTCGTTGCCGGTGTCGCCGCCGCCGATGACCAGCACGCGCTTGCCCGCGGCGGAAACCGCCTTGCCGTCCGCAAAGTTGGAATCCAGCAGACTGCGGGTCACGCTGGTCAGGTAATCCACCGCAAAGAAGATGCCCTGCGCGTCGCGGCCCGGGGCTTGGATGTCGCGGGCCTGCTTCGCGCCGCAGCACAGCACCACGGCGTCATAGCGGGCCTTCAGTTCCTCGGCGCTGACCGTATTGCCGACGTCGGCGTTAAAAACAAACTCAATGCCCTCGTCCTGCAAAATCTTCACGCGGCGGTCAATGACCCACTTTTCCAGCTTCATGTTGGGGATGCCGTACATCAGCAGGCCGCCCGCGCGGTCCTCGCGCTCATAGATGGTCACGCGATGGCCGCGCTTGTTGAGCAGGTCGGCCACGGACAGGCCCGCGGGACCTGCGCCGATGACCGCCACGGTCTTGCCCGTGCGGGCCGGGGGCGGCACGGCATGAATGGCGCCGCTCTCGTAACCGTATTCAACGATGGCACGCTCGTTTTCCTTGACCGTGACCGGGTCACCCGTGACGTTGCCGCAGGTGCAGGCCGCCTCGCACAGGGCGGGGCAGACCCGGCTCGTGAACTCCGGGTATCGGTTCGTGGCGATCAGCCGGTGCACGGCCAGATCCCACTTGCCCTGATAGACCAGGTCGTTCCACTCGGGGATCAGGTTGTTCAGCGGGCAGCCACTGAACATGCCGCCCAGCTGAACGCCGCTCTGGCAGAAGGGGACGCCGCAGTCCATGCAGCGTGCGCCCTGGGCCTGCTGCTCGTCGGTGTGCAGCGGACGTGAAACTCGTTCAAAATTTCGGATGCGCTCCTCGGCGGCAGCTCTAAACTGGTCTGCCGCGTAACTTTCCATAAAATCCTATCGGTTTGCCCATGGTACTCTGCCTCCCTTACTTTGCACTTTTCATGGCGTAGAACGCCTCGATCTGGGCCTGCTCGCTGTCCTCGCCCTTTTCCTCCATCTGGGCGATCAGGCGCAGCATTTTTGTCGTAGTCGTGGGGCAGGACCTTCTTGAACTTGGGCAGATACTCGCCGAAGTTGTCAAGGATTTCCCTGCCGCGCGGCGACCCGGTCAGCTCCACATGCTCACGGATCAGGTCTTTCAACAGCGATACATCGTACTTGTGCTCCACAGGCTCCAGACTGACCATGTCCTTGTTGACGCGCTGGTAGAAGTCCCAATCCTCGTCCAGCACGTAGGCGATGCCGCCGCTCATGCCGGCGGCAAAGTTCTTGCCGGTCTTGCCAAGCACGACCACCGTGCCGCCGGTCATGTACTCGCAGCCATGGTCGCCCACGCCCTCCACAACGGCAGTTGCGCCGGAGTTGCGCACGCAGAAGCGCTCACCGGCCACGCCGTTGATGAACGCTGTGCCGCCCGTAGCACCGTACAGTGCCACGTTGCCGATGACGATGTTCTCGCTGCGGTCAAAGGCGGCGTCCTTCGGCGGGTAGACGACGAGCTTGCCGCCGGACAGACCCTTGCCGATGTAGTCATTCGCGTCGCCGACCAGCTCGAGCGTCAGGCCCCTTTGGGGGATGAACGCGCCGAAGCTCTGGCCACCGTAGCCGTGGCAGACGACATGGAACGTGTCGTCGGGCAGCGCGTTGCCGAACCTGGCGGTGATCTCGCTGCCAATGATCGTGCCGAACGCGCGGTCTGTGTTGCCGACGTCCAGCGTGACGGTGCTGGGCTTCGGCTCGGCGGAGTCGAAGCTCTTTTTAAACTTCTTCATCAGGATGCGCATGTCGGGGGTCTTTTCCAGCTGGAAGTTGTAAACATCCTTCGCGTTGAAGTGTACGTTGGAGTTCTCGACCAGCGGGTTCTGCAAAAGCGCGGTCAGGTCCATCTCACCGGCGCGGGAGCCTGCGGGCGCGGCTTTGACCTTGAGCAGGTCGGTGCGGCCCACCAGCTCATCGACGGTGCGCACGCCGAGCTTTGCCATGTACTCGCGCAGGTCCTCGGCCATGAAGCGCATAAAGTTCATGATGTACTCGGGCTTGCCCTTGAACCGCTTGCGCAGCTCGGGGTTCTGGGTGCAGATGCCCATGGGGCAGGTGTCAAGGTTGCAGACGCGCATCATGACGCAGCCCATGGCCACCAGCGGCCCTGTGCCGAAGCGAATTCCTCGGCACCCAGCAGGGCGGCAATGGCAACGTCGCGGCCACTCATCAGCTTGCTGTCCGCCTCGATGCGGACGCGGCTGCGCAGACCGTTCATGATCAGGCACTGGTGTGCCTCGGCAATGCCCAGCTCCCACGGCAGACCTGCGTTGTGGATGGAGTTGCGGGGGGCTGCGCCCGTGCCGCCGTCAAAGCCGGAAATCAGGATGACCTCCGCACCGGCCTTGGCAACGCCCGCGGCAATCGTGCCGACACCGGCCTCGCTGACGAGCTTGACGTTGATGGCTGCCTTGCGGTTGGAGCACTTCAAATCGTAGATCAGCTGCGCCAGGTCCTCGATCGAGTAAATATCGTGGTGGGGCGGGGGAGAGATCAGGCCGACGCCGGTGGTCGAGTTGCGGGTCTTGGCGACCCACGGGTAGACCTTGCCGCCGGGCAGCTGGCCGCCCTCGCCGGGCTTCGCGCCCTGCGCCATCTTGATCTGGATCTCACTGGCGGAGACCAGATACTTGCTTGTCACGCCGAAGCGGGCGGATGCCACCTGCTTGATGGCGGAGTTGCGCTCGGTGCCGTAGCGGTCCTCGGCCTCGCCGCCCTCGCCGGTGTTGGACTTGCCGCCCAGACGGTTCATGGCGATAGCCATGCACTCGTGGGCCTCCTCGGACAGCGCGCCGTAGCTCATCGCCGCGGTCTTGAAGCGCTTGACGATGGAGTCAACGCTCTCGACCTCGTCGAGGGGCACGCCCTGCTCGGGATAATTGAAGTCCAGCAGGCTGCGCAGGTGCATCGCGTCGCCGTTCTCATTGGCAGCGGCGGCGGTGTACTGCTTGAAGGTATCGTAATTGCCGGTCCAGCAGGCCTGCTGCAAAAGGTGGATGGTCTGCGGGTTGTAGAGGTGCTGCTCGGCAGCGGGGCCGCCGCGAAATTTGTGCGCACCCAGGCTCGGCAGCTCGCGGTTGATGTCCAGACCCAGCGGGTCGAATGCTTCCTGATGGCGGGCTTCCAGATCATTCTGGATGTCCTGGATCGTGATGCCGCCCACGCGGGAGACGGTGTTCGTAAAGTATTTGTCGATGACCTCTTTCGAGATGCCCAGCGCCTCAAAGATCTGGCTGCCCGCGTAGGACTGGATCGTGGAAATGCCCATCTTGGACGCGATTTTGACAATGCCCGCCAGCACGGCCTTGTTGTAGTCGCTGACAGCGGCGTAGTAGTCCTTGTCGAGAAGGCCGTCGGAAATCAGCTCACCGATAGTCTCCTGCGCCAGATACGGGTTTATGGCAGCTGCGCCGTAGCCCAGCAGCGTGGCGAAGTCGTGTACCAGGCGCGGCTCGCCGCTTTCCAGAATCAGCGCCATGGCGGTGCGCTTGCGGGTGCGGACCAGATACTTGCTGACAGCGCCCACGGCCAGCAGGCTGGGAATGGCGACGTGGTACTCGTCAATGTCGCGGTCCGACAAAATCAGGATGTTCGCGCCGTCGCGGTAGGCACGGTCCACATCGACAAACAGGCGCTCAATGGCCTTTTCCAGGTCGGTGTTCTTGTAGTAGCAGATGGACAGCGTCACGACCTTGAAGCCGGGCACGTCCATGGCCTTGATCTTGAGCAGATCGGTCTCGGTCAGGATCGGGTTCTCGATTTTCAGGACCTTGCAGTTGTCGGCGTCCTCCTCCAGAAGATTGCCCTGCGCACCGACGTAGACGGTGGTCGAGGTGACGATCTTCTCGCGCAGCGCGTCGATGGGCGGGTTCGTGACCTGCGCAAACATCTGCTTGAAATACTCGCTCAGATTCGGGCGGGTGTGGCTCAAAACGGCCAGCGGAGTATCGCTGCCCATGGCCCCGGCGGGCTCGCCGCCGTTCTTGGCCATCGGCAGAATGATCGTGGAGACGTCCTCATACCGGTAGCCGAACGCCTTCTGCAGCTGGACAAGCTGATCCTTCGTGTAGCTGGGCACCTTTTTGTTGGGCACCTTCAGGCTGGATAGGTTGACAAGGTTGCGGTCCAGCCACTCGCCGTAGGGCTGGCGGCTGGCGTAGTCGGCCTTCAGCTTTTCGTCGTCCACCAGTTCGCCCCTGACGGTATCCACCAGCAGCATCTTGCCGGGGCGCAGACGGTCCTTGCGCACGACCTCGTCAGCGGGAATGTCCAGCACGCCGACCTCGCTGGAAAGGATCAGGCGGCCATCCTTCGTGATGTAGTAGCGGCTCGGGCGCAGACCGTTACGGTCCAGCACTGCGCCCATCACGTCGCCGTCGCTGAACAGGATGCTGGCGGGGCCGTCCCACGGCTCCAGCATCGTGGCATAGTACTGGTAGAAGTCGCGCTTCTTCGGGTCCATCGACTTGTTGTTGTCCCACGGCTCGGGGATCGTGACCATGACGGCCAGCGGCAGATCCATGCCGTTCATGACCATGAATTCCAGCGTGTTATCCAGCTGGGCAGAGTCGGAGCCGCCCTGGTTGACGATGGGCAGAACCTTCGTCATATCGTCCTTTAAATAGTTGGAACCGATGGTTTCCTCGCGGGCAAGCATCGTGTCCACGTTGCCGCGGATCGTGTTGATCTCGCCGTTGTGCAGGATGAAGCGGTTAGGGTGGGCGCGGTTCCAGCTCGGTGATGTGTTCGTCGAGAAGCGGCTGTGCACCATGCCGATGGCGGATTCATAGTCGGCGTCCTGCAGATCGGGATAGAACAGGCGCAGCTCCTTGACGAGGAACATACCTTTATAGACAATGGTGCGGCTGGACAGGCTGCAAACGTAGGTGTCGGGGCTGGACTGCTCAAACACGCGGCGCGCCACATAGAGGCGGCGGTCAAAGGCAATGCCTGCCTCGACGCGCTGCGGCTTGCCCACAAAGCCCTGCCAGATGCTGGGCATGCAGGCAATGGCCTTGTGGCCGAGCACCTCGGGGCAGGTGGGAACCTCGCGCCAGCCTAAGAAGGGCAGACCCTCCTTTTTGCAGACGATCTCAAACAGCTTCTTGGCCTGGTTGCGCTTGAGCTCATCCTGCGGGAAAAAGAACATGCCAATGCCGTATTCACGCTCTGCGCCCAGGGTCAGCCCCTGCTCGGCAGCGGCCTTCTGGAAGAATTTGTCGCTGATCTGCGTCAGAATGCCGACACCGTCGCCGGTCTTGCCCTCGGCGTCCTTGCCCGCGCGGTGCTCCAGATGCTCCACGATCTGCAGCGCGTCGTCAATGGTTTTGTGGCTCTTGCGCCCCTTGATGTCCACCACAGCGCCGATGCCGCAGTTGTCATGCTCAAACCGGGGGCTGTACAGCCCGGCGGGGGTCTTGCGCTCGGTAAAGTTTTCCATACCTCGTTTGCTCCTTTCCCAATCCCGTTAAACCGCGCAGCGTCGCACATTTGCCGCGCGGGCGGGATAAACGAAAAAAGACGCTCCCCAACAGGGCACACAGGCCCCTTGTGGGAACGTCTTTGTTCTTGTCTGCATCATACCATAGATGCCGCCGCTTTACAATCCCGAAGCAGAAGATTTTACGGAAATTAAGCGAAAAAAGTTTAGAAATTTGGTTTAGCAAGC
>ENA-OQES01000444-OQES01000444.1-human-gut-metagenome-genome-assembly--contig:-NODE-444-length-17766-cov-9.967232_pt1 | contig 17766 bp, 18 predicted proteins | sample MGYA00242798_ERZ504641 | MGnify/ENA primary metagenome ERZ504641 (study PRJEB26092, sample SAMD00036327) | human gut metagenome | host: Homo sapiens | study: EMG produced TPA metagenomics assembly of... | reverse complement strand
CGCGGGGGTCGCAGGTGCTGCGTCCTTTTCAAAAATTGCCTTGATCTCCACCTCGCTGTCCGGCATGGTGAACTTATCGTCCTTGATAGTCACATTGCCACGCATGACCTGCCACTCCTTGAGGTGATAGCCCTTGTCGGGCGTAGCGCTCAGGGTGATCTCCGCACCGGCAATAGCCTTTGCGGGAGAGGCGGAAGCCGTTCCGTTGCCGCCGCTGGTCACGGTGACGGTATGCTCGGTAGGCGCGGGAGGCGTATCCTCCTCGAAAATTGCTTTGACCTCCACGTTGTTGTCCGGCATGGTGAACTTGTCGTCCTTGATGGTCACGCCGCCGCTGATGACTTGCCACTCCTTGAAGTGATAGCCCTCGTTGGGCGTGGCGGTCAGAGTGATCTCCGTGCCAGCCGCAGCCTTTGCAAGAGATGCGGAAGCTGTGCCGTTGCCGTCCGTTTTCACGGTGATGGTAAACTCGGCAGGCGCGTCTTTGGTTATCGTAATAGACAGCTCCTTCGTATCGCTGCCCACGCTGTTTTCCGCCTTAACGGTGAATTTGGCGGTGCCATCCGCAGTAGGCGTGCCGCTGATCTCGCCGGAGTCCTTGTTCAGGCTCAGACCGGCAGGCAGATTGCCGCTGTCAATGCTCCATGTGATAGGCACGGTGCCGGTGGCAATCAGGGTCTGGCTGTACGCCTTGCCCACCTTACCGTCCGGCAGTCTGTCCGTGGTGATGGTAACGGTATAGACGCCGGGCTCAAACTGTGCCATCAGCTTGGTTACATCTGCCGAAATGCTTTCACCGGGCGCGTACAGGTTTCCGTCGCTGCCAAACCACATAAAGTAGCTGCCGGTATCTCCGTCGGGGCGGGTCAGACCATCGGATGCAGGCGCAGTAAATTCGCTTCCGTTTTTTGACAATGATCTGGATATTATCCGAGCTGCCGCCCAATTTGCCGCCGCCAAGGTCAAGGGCAACGGCTTTCAGCCCATTAGGCTTCAGTGTATCAGGGTTCAGAACTTCAAGGATGGGGCGGAAACCGAGGTGCGATCCGGAGTCCGAAGCATTGGTGAAATACCAATTGCGAACCGAGCTGTACCCACGCATTGCACGGCCCTGCGCCCAATTGTGCGCAACATCCTGTCCCCACGAATATGTCGCGTTACAGTTTCTGATATATCCGTCATATTTGTCCAGTATCTTGTCCCATTCGTTGCTTTGAGGGTTGCCGCGTACAGAATCGCCAGAGCCTCTATAAGAACGTCCTGCTGACGGCACGCGCATTGTATATTCCACGCTGTCGGCAGTGTAGTTTTTTACCAAAAAAGTCAGACCTGCGGAATTTAAATCCTTCCAGCTTATCGTATGCGTTACGGCAAAGTCCGCTACAAACAGGCTGTGGGGATATTTGTGCTTCTCTGCATACGCATCGGTGGTTGCCATCTCCGACGTGAGCGCGTAGGCGTCCACTGTCCCGGCGTAGGTAAAGGGAACATAGTGCAGCGACGCATCCGGCAGGCTGCCGTTCGCTGTGCCGGGAATACCCGCACCGGAGAGGTCAAAGTAATATGTGCCGCCGGGAACGAGGGTGGACTGCTCTATGGAATCAAACTGCGCCGTCAGCTTGTTCACGTTTGCCGGGACGCTGTCACCCGGTGCGTAGAGCGCACCGTCGCTGCCGCGCCACATAAAGTAGTTGCCTGTATTTCCGTCGGGACGGGTCAGACCATTGGAGGCAGGTGCGGTAAAGCTCTCGCCGCTTTTTTACGATGATCTGGATATCCGAGCTGACGCTCAATCTGCCGCTGCCCAATGTGCCGCCGCCAAGGTCAAGGACAACAACTTTCAGCCCGTCAGAACCCAGCATGTCCGGGTTCAGGACTTCAAGGACAGGGCGGAAACCGAGGGCCTCGTTGGAACGCGTAGCATCGGTGCGGTGCCAGATGCGGGGCGCATTGTACCCTCGGCTTGCACGGCCCGACTCCGAACTGCTCGTAGTATCTTGTCCAAACGAATATATCTGTCTAAAGTTTTTGGATATATCCGTTGTCCTTGTCCAGCATCTTGTCCCATTCGTTGCCTTGTGGTATGCCGTGTTGGGAATAGTTCGAGCCTACGCCACTACTTCCCACGGACGGCGCACGCAACGTATATCCCACGCCGCCGAAGGTGTAGCCATTTTCCGAAAATCAGACCTGCGGAATTCAGATTCTCCCAGCTTACCGTATGCGTTATGGCATAATCCGCCACAAACAGGCTGTGGGCATATTTGTTCTGCTGCGCATACGCCACAGTAGTTGCCATCGCTGATGTGAGCTTGTAGGCGTCCACTGTCCCGGCATAGGTAAAGGGGAACATAATGTAATGTTTTGTCCGGCAGTCTGCTGTGCGCCGTGCCGCGGATGCCTGTACCGGAGAGGTCAAAGTAATACGTGCCGCCAGGAACGAGGCTGAACTGCTCTATGGGCGCAAACCGCGCTGTGAGCTTGTTTACGACCGCTGGAACACTGTCGCCCGGATCGTAGAGCTCGCCATCGCTGCCAAGCCACATAAAGTAACTGCCGGTATTCCCGTCTGGGCGAGTCAGACCGTCGCCGCCGGGCGCGGTAAAGCTCTCGCCGCTTTTCACAATGATTTGAATATTCTCGGAGCGATTCCCAAGCTTGCCGCCGCCAAGGTCAAGGACAACAGCTTTCAGCCCGTCGGAGCCCAGCGTGTCCGGGCTCAGGACTTCAAGGACAGGGCGGAAGCCGACGCTCGAGTCGGAGGTCGCAGCAATGCGATTGTGCCAGCCGCGAGCCGAATCGCACCCGCGAACCGCACGGCTCGATGCCTCGGTGCTCGGAGTATCTTGTCCCCACGAAGACATCCCGCTCCAGTTTTTGATATATCCGTTGTTCTTGTCCAGCATCCTGTCCCATTCGTTGCTTTGGGGCGTGCCGCATTCTAAATCATCCGAGCCTGCTGTAACATCACTTCCCACGGACGGTGCGCGCAGAGTATATTCCACACCGCCGGCGGCGTAGCCTTTGCCGAAAATCAGGCTCGCATCGTTTAAGGCATTCCAATTTACCGTATGCGTTACGGCAAAGTCTGCCACAAACAGGCTGTGGGGATATTTGTACTTCTCTGCATACGCATCGGTGGCTGTCATCTCCGACGTGAGCGTGTATGCATCCACTATCCCGGTGTAGGTAAAGGGAACATAGTGCAGCGATGCATCCGGCAGGCTGCCGTTCGCCGTGCCGGGAATGCCCATTGCCGACAGATCGAAATAGTATCTGCCGCCGGGAACGAGGTCAAACTGCTCGTTGGCGGCTTCCTCTACCGTTAACGCTACCGCCTGAAATCTGCTGGCGTAGTCAGTCTTGTAATCACCGTTACACTGCTCGGAGAATACATAGAGTTTATAATTTCCACTATCAAGATCATACGGCAACGTAAAACTGAGCTGTGTGTCTGCGGCAGTGGGCTTCATGATTCTTCCATAGTGGGTCGCGCCGCTTTCACCCTTGATGATCGCAGAAATATATTCATTTTGTCCCGTTCTCGCCCCGGCAAAAATTCAGCGTAACAGAGCCGCCAGGTTTTCCTACTGCGGCGGTTTCCGTTACCCGAAAAGTGCGGGTATCATCCAAAAGTGTCAATTTCCATTCGTCTCCGCTGTATTCCGGAATTTTGAAAATTCCGTCGGCAGCACCTTTGCCGCCAACGGCAGCAGAAACGAGGAGAACAGAGTCCGGCTTCAAGTTGAACGCAGGACGAGCTGCGTTGGTATCGTTTACCCATTCAGCACGCACACCACCGGAAGCGTTGACCACGCCTGCAGCGTTATAGTCTCGGTGAGGAGAACGAAGCCACCATCCGCCCGCACTATCACCATAATTGGCGATACGCGCATTGTCATCGATAAATCCGTAGGCTGCTTTCCTCACTTCCTCTGCCGAGAGGAAAAACACCTTATCTCCATTCAGGATGTTCTCAGAACCCATAAAGTATCCATCAATGTATGGATCATCACTTTTGCTGGTTGCAAAAACAGCTTTTTGCTCCGTAGTGCTGAGGTTCCTGTTGTAAAAGCCATTGCACCAGTCCTGCGCACGGCTTCCACGCCAGTCGTTGGTATATGGGGTCGTGTAGTCAAATTCTACGCCGCCAAACTCCCCTGTCCCAAGCAGCGCATCAGAGAGCAGAAAAAATCCGTCGCCCTCCTGAGCGTTGGGCATATTGGTTTTTGTATCCAGCACACGCCATTTGACGGTGCTGTTATCCCATGTGCCAAAATAAATATAGTCATAGCTGTTATTTGTGCTGTCATAACCGCTGATCCCGCTTGTACCGAGCTGTATGGCTTTTGTCCCGTCATTGTTGGCAAACACGGTCGTCGGCAAAAGGCCAAGCACCATGTAGCACAGCAGCATGATGCTGAGTATTCGTTTCTTCATTGGCTTTTCTCATCCTGTTCGTGTCGGTTCGGCTTATCCGCCCCGTCTTTTTTCCTGATTTTCTCTTTTCCTGAGCTGGAAGCACAGCGCGGTGATGACCACCGCCGCAGCAAAGCAGACAACGCCCACCAGCACATAGCCGCCCGCGTCCTCCCGCAGCAGCATCGCGCCGAACGCGCCCCATGCGGCTGTTTGCCCCGGCCCGACGACCGTGCCCGCCGCCTGCGTCAGCGCCGCGCACAGCAGCATACACGCGGCACTCAGCCCATAGATGCCGCGCCGCTGCCTTCGGCTGGTGTTTTCCCGCACCCGCTGCTTGACGAGTGCGACCCGTCTTGCGGTATCGTACATATCGTTTGAACCTCCTCTCTGGATTTTTGAAATGCGGCTTAAAAACCCCTTTACTTATATAGGTACAAAAAATCGAAAAAACTCTCACCCAAAACGCAAAATTTTTCGAAAAAAATTTGAGAGCCGCCCAAAAGCAGCTCTCAGGGAGTAGATATTCGGTTATTTCCTCTGCGATAAGCGGAAAGCGGACAATCTTCCCGCCGCCACCAGCAGCACCGGCAGGGCGTAGGCGATGTACTGCGCCGCGCCGCCGTAGGCGATGAGCAGATTGTAGATGGCGTGGAGGGTGATGGCCGCGCCCAGCAGCCCGCAGGTGCCGGCCACCTTCAGCCACGTCCGCCGCCATGTGTAGGTAAGCCCGCCGCCCACGATCAGTCCGCAGAGGACGTGCATGGCTCCCGTGCCGAAGCCCCGGAAGAAGATAAAGGAGAAGCGGTCTGCGCCGTTCTGAATGAGGTAGCACACGTTTTCAAAGGTGGCGAAGCTCAGGGTTACGGTGATGGCGGCGGGCTTGATCCTCTCGCTCTCCGGCTCGAATACCAGTAGATAGAACACCAGCGGCAGCAGCTTCATCATTTCCTCCACCACCGGCGCGATCTCCGCCGTGGCGGCAAGGGCGTCCGCCTGACACACCGCCGCGAGGAAGGTGTTGATGTAAGCCGAAAGCAGACACACCCCCATCCCGGCAATGCAGAACAGGAAGAAGCGGAGCTGCCGCCTGCCCATGCACAAAGCGGCCACCAGCAGGGGAGACACCATGCAGAGGAAGATATTTTCGATGTAGGTCATGCTTCCACCGCCTTTCTCGTGGCGGGCAGCAGCCCCAGAATGGCAAACGTCAGCAGCATATCGCACCAGAAGGCGGGGCTGTCCGGGGAGGTGTTCGGCCAGAAGCAGCCCACCGTCCAAAGCAGGTACTCCGAGAACGCAAAGCACAGCACGCCGATGTGGAAGTACCGCATATTCCGCGCCGCGCCTGTCTGCCCATTGGCGTAGACCAGTCCACGAATGGCACAGAAGGAGAGCCAAATCATCATGCCGCACCAGATCAGGTTGGAGAGAATATCCCCGAAGATGCAGTAGAACGCCAGCAGCGGCACGCCGAACGCAGGCGCAAGCCATGCCCTGCGGCAGCGGAAGCCGCGTTCCTCTGTTCCGGCCAGCGTGGCCTGCAAAATGTGCAGGAAAATTACGCTGGCCACCCAGCCGAACTCCGAGACATAAAAGACCCGGGGCGTGGTATCGAACAGCAGCAGATACAGCGTCCAGTAGAGCGCGCCAAGGGCAAAGCAGCCGTAGAAGCACAGCAGCAGGAAATATGCCTGTCGTCCGCTTTTCCGGTAGGATATGCCCGAAAGCAGTGCGCCGACGAACGTGGTCAGCAGTTGCAGCAGGTTCTCAATCAGCTCCATGCCGCCCCTCGTCTTCCCTATCCTGACTGTCCTCCCGATTTATCTGCCGAAGCCGGAAGCACAGAACAGTCACGCACACGCCCAAAAGAAAGGACAAAAGCCCGATGACAATATACCCCAGCGCCGCGCCGCCGCCATACATACTGGCAGCGGTTTCATAGCCCGCGAAATCGCCGGGGCGGACCCCCGCAACCATACCGGGCATGGCAAAGGACACACCCACGATCAGCACAAGGCACGCCGCAGTAGCAGAAAACATGGCGATTGTACCGCGTCGTCGCTGTTCCTTGCGCTGTCTTGCGGCGATGCGCCGCTTTGTTTCCGCAAAGCGTTCTTCATGGCTCCGCATTTGTGATTCCCTCCCGTTCCAGTAATTTACGCAGGCTCTCTTTTCCGCGATACACCAGATTGGTGATCTGCTTCACGGTTTTTCCCATAACCTCTGCCGCCTGCTCGTAGCTCATCCCCTCAAAGTAGGTCAGATACAAAACCTCCCGATAGTCCGGGTTCATTTCGCCCATACAGCCGTGCAGGATGCGGTTGCGCTCTGCTGTGCCGATGACCTCCTCCGCCAGCAGCTGAGCGTCCGGTTCGTCGGTCAGCGCATCCAGGCTGAACATCAGCCTTCGTTTGCTTCTATGGCGCAGCGCCATGTGCCGCGCCGCCTTGTATAAATACGCCTTGAAGCCACCTTCCCGGATGCGGGGCTTTTTCGTGAACAGATAGGCGAACACATCCAGCATCAGTTCCTCCGCCTCGTGTATGTCGTGCAGGTAGCCGTCGATATACAGGGTCAGCGGGTCGCCGTATTTTTTCATCAGGGCCTCCAGCCCCGCATCGTCGCCGTTCAGATATTGGCGGTAAAAAACCTCGTCGCAGGCCATAGCGTTCACTTCCTTTTTGCGGATGCTAAAATACTAATCTTTTCAACCTCTTTGTTTTCCGATTATTTTTTGCTTTATCAATTTAACTCAATAATATAGTAATTTTGATATATTTGCAATTCAATATTACGCAAACGTTTGATTTACCATATAGTGATTTACGCATTTTTTTACAGCGTTCAAAACCACATTTGCCACACCACACAAAACCATTGCCAATATAGGATTTATTTTAAATTTACGAAGCAGCACCAATGCGACCACAAAAAATATGATCATTTCCACACATACATTCTGGCGTATAAGATTTACAGTACCATCAATGAAAAATGCAGAAATTAAAATCGTTACCCCTGCTTTGGCGATCATCGATACAACTGCCGGTCTGAGAGATGCCAGTGTTCCCTGAAGTAAAGACATATTCCGATACTTCATATAAACATATGCCAGCAAGGTTACAATAATACAGGAGGGAAGAATACATCCCAATGTAGCAATTATTGCACCTAAGATTCCCGCTATCTGCATCCCTACAAAAGTAGCAGAGTTTACTGCAATCGGTCCCGGCGTCATTTCAGCGATCGTTATCAGATTCGTAAATTCGCTCATTGAAAGCCAGCTGTGCAGATTCACCACCTGTTCCTGTATCAGCGGCATTGCGGCATATCCTCCTCCAAAACTCAATGCCCCGACCTGGATGAAACTTAAAAAAATGCTGAATATAGATCATTTTTCCCCTGCCTCCTTTTACTATTGTCCGTACCATTCCAAATACAGCTACCAAAAGTATTATATAGATAATGTTAACATTCAGGAAATAGCTGAGACAAAAACTGATGATCATTATCACCACATTCACCCAGTCCTTTGACTTTACAACATTTTTCCCCATATCATACACTACAGACATAATAACTGCCCCAACTCCCGCAGTCATTCCTTTTAATAATGCCGCAATATAATAATTGGAACAAAACGCATCATAAAATACAGAAATAACAGATAAGATCACCATCGGAGGAATGATCGCTCCAATGACAGATACCAGCATTCCCGGTATGCCGGCAAGCTTATACCCCACAATAATCGCTCCGTTTACTGCGATCGCTCCAGGTGAAGACTGGGCGATCGCAACCAGATCCAGCATTTCATCTTCTTCGATCCAGTGATAATGATCCACAAATTTTTCTTTCAGCAAAGTAACAATTACATAACCGCCGCCGAAAGTAAATGTGCTGAGATACAGACATGCAAAAAATAATTTTCGCAGTACATATCCTTACTTTTGTTTTTCTTCCATTTATTTCCCCCACTTTTTTAATACATTCTATAGATTCTATATTTTATCTTATCATGTACTGAAAAAAATTCACTTCATTTATCAGCAAACGTTTGCTTTATATTTTCATACATTTCTTATATTGCATCTGTATTTTGTCTTTGAATCAACTATACTTGTGTTAACAATATAGCTGTAAATTCATACAGCAATCTGACATCCTGGTTCTGACATAAGTATCATAAAACACTGCACCCCAAGAAAGGAGGTCTCCTATGACGCTGAGAGAAATTGCAGCAGAAGCAGGCGTATCGATTTCAACAGTCTCACGTGTAATCAATCAAAGTACTAATAGCCCCGTGAGCAGGGAAGTTCAAGACCGTATATGGGAAATAGCCAAACGTACCAATTATATTCCAAGACATTCAAAAAAAATTACTGTAGAACCTGATTCATCTTCCACAGAACCATTTCGTTCTATTGCCTGTCTCTTTGCACGGGTTCCGGATGGAGCATCTGATTATTTCTTCTCTACATTGGCCAAAAATATTGAACAGGAAGCATTCCGTCATAACTATATTTTAAAGTACACATTTTCTGCTTTTGATATCGATGATCCTTTTACTCTACAGTTAATTGCCAGCAATGATATTGACGGCATTGCCGTTTTGGGTCGTTGTGATAAAGAGCTTTTGAAATTTCTGAAAAAACATTTCCAGTATGTTGTTTATTCCGGTCTGAATAATCTGGATGCAAAATATGATCAGATTATCTGTGATGGAACACAAATCAGTTATGATGTCGTAACCCGCCTTATAGAACAGGGTCATAGAAAAATCGCTTACATCGGCGAAACACAGAATGAAAACCGGTATGTTGGATACTGTTCTGCATTGACAGATGCAGATATTTCTGTCAGTCCCAAATACGTCTCTAACATTGTTCATTCCACAGAAGAGGGATACAAAGGTGTCTGCCATCTTCTTAAAAGCGGCTGTGATGCAACTGCTTTCTTCTGTGCTGATGATATTACGGCAATCGGTGCAATGAAAGCTATCAAGGAATACGGTCTTCGCATTCCCGAAGATGTATCCGTTGCCAGCATTGATGATATCGATACAGCACAATATCTGATTCCCTCATTAACAACAGCACACATTCCTCTTGATGAAATGGGAAAAATGGCAGCCAAAATACTGATTGACCGTATTGAGGGCGGTCATGAAAAGCATTTAAAAATATTATTTCCTTATGATATCATCGAACGTAAGAGTACTGCTGCCTTCCGTAAAATCCATGGCAACCCTCAAAAATAATTTGCTTATAGCAATCCTCGTAAATAATGTATCTTAATCCAATTAATTCTGCAGTGGATGAACGCAAAAAAGAAGGTGCAAACCACATTTCTATGATTTGCACCTTCTCTTATTCTATGTCAGTAGTTCAATCTCAGAGAAAACTCTTTCAGCAATCAGTCTTATCAGCCTTCCTGTGATGACTGTCAGTTCTGTGACTCACGCCTTTCTCTGCTCATATTATCATCATCCAGACTTTTAACTCTATTTATGATAATTTACTCATAACAACAGACCTTACAAATGACATCACTTTCCACAGCACTCCACAATAGTTTTCTCCACATCTTCTATCTGGAAAGGTTTCGCCAGATGTGCGGTCATACCGGCTGCGAGACATCTTTTGGCATCTTCCTCAAATGCATTTGCAGTCATTGCAATGATCGGAATTGTTTTTGCATCTGGCCGGTCGTCCATGGCACGTATGGCTTTTGTTGCTGCAATGCCATCCATAACAGGCATCATAACATCCATTAATATTGCATCAAAGGTTCCCGGAGGATTATTTTCGAAGTGCTCCACCGCCTGTCTGCCGTTTTTTTGCAACTGTAACCTTCGCACCGTCATCTGTCAGCAGCATTTCTATGATTTCCGCATTAAGCTCATTATCCTCGGCTGCCAGCAGATGCAGTCCACGAATATCATATTTCTCAGCAATTTCCTTATCCTTTTTCTGTTCCCGTGCAATCTCAAAAGGAATAGTAATGACAAACACAGACCCAACTCCCACCTGACTTGTCACTTCAATACTTCCATTCATCTGCTCAATCAATCCCCTGGCGATCGCCATTCCCAGACCGGTTCCCTGATAAACACTCCGGGCATCTGTTTTTTCCTGTGAAAACGGATCAAAAATGCGGCTCAGGAACTCCGGACTCATCCCTATACCTGTATCAGAAATCGTCCATCTGTATGTACAGATTCCATCATGTACATCTGCTGCCTCCATTACCGTAGTAATCTTTCCTCCCGGTCGGTTATACTTAATACAGTTTCCATAGATATTCAGAAAAATCTGACGAAGATGCAGTGAGCTTCCATAGACATACGGATAAGGAATATCCTCCTTATTTTTCTCATAAATCCACTGAATATCCCCATCTGCTGCCTTGTGCGTGATAATGCTCTCAATCTCATAGATCAGGTCTTTGAGACAGATATATTCATGGGTCAGAACAATATGACCTTCCTCTATTTTGCTCATCTGCAGAACATCATTGATAAGGGAGAGCAGGTAATCCGCTGCTATCTTCATCTTTTTATGATTTTCCCGTATCAGTGCTTTATCCTCAAAATGAGTCTCATCAATCTTTAACAGACCAATAATACCATTCAAAGGTGTCCTGATATCATGGCTCATACGGCTGAGGAAATTCGTTTTCGCCCTGCTCTCGGCACGCATCTCATTGAATGCGGCCTGAAGGCGCGCCTGTTCCTGCTCATCCCGTTCATGCCTCTGTGTGGTATCCTGCAACAGAATGATTGCATAGATCATGGGTACCTCAGCAAGGATTTCTGTATCAAACACTACCACTCTGGTCATAAGAACTGTTTTCTGTACCCATCGGATACTTCCATCATCTTCGCGGGCACAATATTCCACAGACATATTTGTTTCTCCGTTCTCAAACCTCTTACGCAGCTTTTCACAATTATCGGTCATGCAGTAACCGGCAATTGTTTCCTGGGTGATTTTTTTCTCATATTCCCAACAGTAATCCTGATAAGAACATGGAAGTGGGTAGTCCATAAAAAGTTCCCGGCTCTTCTGTTCTTTTCCATTCAGTACGATTCTTCTTTCCAAAACATCCTTTGTCAAATTTACTGTATAAATCACATCTGACAATTCCAGAAGCGCATCCACATAGCTGTCATTTTCCAGGATTGACTGTTTCAGTTGTTCATAATAGAGCTGCAGCTGCTCTTTTGCCCCTGTCTGACCTTCAGAAGTCTTTCGGATGGTTTCAAATGCCAGGAGAAAATGATGCAGCTTTTTATCCTCATCCCAGTCCACCGGAATCAGTGTCAGGCGGTTATATGCCCCCTGTTTTCCGATATTATACTCATATTCCAGCACATCTTCCTTCGTATGCATCTTCTTTTGAAGCTCCGAAATCTGCAGTCCTTCACGGATATCTGCCTGACAGGACTTTTCAATCTGTTCCTCTATGATCTGTTCCACAGCACCGGAATATGCACCATCAGAGGCCAGGAAAAAATTTTCACTGGAACGAATCGCCCGATAAGTATCCATCCTGGCATCACAATACAGACAGTCTGAGAAATTACTGCCATGCTGATTAAGCAGCTTTAACAGCTGATATCCCTGGTGCTTTTCTGCAGCAGCTTCTTCCCTTTTTACATGATTCTTATTGATATACATGTTTTTGTCTGCGCAGTTAAACAGTTCTCTCATTGTACTTCCGGGAAAATCGCCGGCCAGTGCAAAGCCTGCTGCATAGCTCAGGGGAGTATCCGGATACACTTTGGATTCCTCTCTCATATCTCTGCGCACCTTTTCAAGGCACTGTGTAAGCTGTTCCCTGTCCAGTCCATGGGTAACTGCAAGAAACTCATCTCCACCTGCTCTTCCCACAAACTGCTCTGCCGGCATGGAAGCTCGCAGGCAGATGGCAAATCTACGGATATAGGCATCACCGGCTTCATGACCTCTGCTGTCATTAATACGCCGGAGATTATTAAGATCAAAACTGCAGACACCGGTATCTGCATCCGGTTCTTCCTCACTCAGTAATTCTTCACATTTATTTTTGTTCGGAAGCCCTGTCGCATCATCCAGATATACCTTTCGCTGCAGTAAACGATTCATTGCAGCATATTGTATTGCTTTGATGAATTCATATCCGATCAACAGCATCAGCACAACAATATCTGCTGTGATATATTTCTCAAGCAATGATAAGGATGTGGCTTTTTTCTGCGAATATTTTTCAGCCAGGCCTGTTGCTTCATCGCAGATCACAAAAAACTCCTCACTTTCCGGAATAATATCTGTGTTCTTGGCCCCTTTAAACCTCACAAGATAAATTTTCTTATACAGGTCAGAGAATTTATCATCCAGTTCCTGCATTTTATTCTGGAAATCAACATCATCGAGGCGCACAAGATTTAATTCATCATTTCCATTTCGCAAACCGTCAATAAAAGTTCTTATCTCATGGATCATCTCATTTTCCTGCTGCGTGGAAAGCTCCAGTTTTATGAGTCTCTGTGTCTCTCCCCTGACTAAACCGGTATAATTTACAATACGGGCCGTTCCCTGAATATCTGAGACAATTCCCATCATTATGATAATAAGGATAGCCAGAATAACTGCCAGAACACCAATACTGACCTGAATAATACTTGATTTCTTTTTCTTATTCTTTACTTCGGACATGGCCCTCCCCCTTCTTGTTTTATTCTGGAAAAGTACTTTCTGTACTCTATCTATTTTACCGTACTTTTTTCATTATGCCTACTCAAATTTGAATGTATTTATTTATAAACAGGCAAAAACACCCGGCAAAATTACTTTTCGTAATCTGCCGGGTGTTCTCTTTTTCAGTTTTTTATTTGACTGCTCCGGTAATACCTTCTGCAAACTGTTTCTGTAATACAAAGAATACGATCATTGTAGGAATGGAACAGAACAATACACCGCACATCAGCATACCATAATCTGTCACATAACCTGTGATCAGGTTGGCGATCAGCATTGGCATGGTCATTGCCTTGTTGTCTGTCATGATTACCTTTGGCCACAGATAAGAGTTCCATGCATTCATAAAGGTAATAACAGCAGCCGCTGCATATGTAGATTTCATTGTAGGAATGAACATCTGGAAGAAAATCCTTACTTCATTGAGTCCGTCAATACGTGCAGCTTCAATAATATCAACCGGGAATGATCTGGCATTCTGACGGAACATCATGATCATAAACGGCGTGGAAATAATCGGAAGGATAAAACCTACTGCTGTATTCAAAAGTCCTGCCTTGGAGAACATTTTGAATAACGGAACCATAGTTGCAACCTGCGGAACCATCATAGCCAGAAGCAGGATTGAAAATACTCTGTCTTTCCACTTATCATGGTAAACTTCAAATCCGTAACCTGCGATAGAGCAGATCAGAAGACAGATCACTGTAGTAAGGATTGCATAAAAGAAGGAGTTTCCAAGTGCTCTCCACAGTGGCTGCTGGGATGTAAGATTACGGAAGTTTTCCATAAAATGGCTTCCCGGAATAATTCGTCCACGTGATACATCTGTGGATGTATTAGTTGCAGCTGAAATCATCCAGTATAACGGGAATACTGAAATAAATGACACGATGATCAGAAAAATATAGGTTGGAATCAATCTTCTCTGAATGGCTGATTTGTTTTTCTTAGTCACGTGTATCACCTACTTTCAAATTAATAAATGCAAGTACAGCTACCATAATGAATATGATAAATGACATTGCTGCTGCATATCCAAAGTTTGGTACGTTAATAAAACATGTATTGTAAATATAGTGGGACATTGTGATTGTTGAGTTTGCCGGTCCACCCTTTGTCAGGTTGACAGACTCATCGAACAGCTGCAGTGTACCATTAATTGACATGATAAATGTCATGATAATTGTCGGTTTCAGAAGCGGAACAGTAATCTTCCAGAAAGTCTTCCAGCCATTGGCGCCATCAATCTTTGCTGCTTCATATACAGAATATTCAATATTCTGAAGTCCTGCCAGATAGAATACCATATTATATCCTGTCCATCTCCAGATCAGCGCAAGGATAATTACAATCTTGGCACTGGCGGAATTCCCCAGGAAATTATAGCCGGTAGATAAGATTCCAAGTTTGATCAGAATACTGTTGATCAGACCATCTGTAGCAAACATGGAACGGAAGATCAATGAATAGGATACCAGGGATGTCGCACATGGAAGAAATACACAAGTACGGAAAAATCCCTTAAATTTCAAATCTTTGTTATTCAGAAGCTGTGCCAGAAGAATTGCCAGTATCAGCATGATCGGCACCTGAATGATCAGATACAGGAATGTATTTGCAATAGACTGCTGAAATACCTTGTCTGCCAGAATACGTTTATAGTTGCTGAAGATCGGATCTGCAAATCTCATATTTGCTCCGGCTCCGGTCTGCAGGGAAATGATAAATGCACGTATCATTGGATAAAAGCTCATGATCGCGATCATGATAGTTGCAGGAGCCAGGAACGTCCATCCTGCTGCCCTCTGCTTGCCAAGCAGAGACATACCTTTTTTCTTAGAATTCACGTGAACTCCTCCTTTCAAAAAAGCTCTGTAACTGTTCAGCATTTTGCCGGACAATTACCAACTCTTTGCAGTAAGATGGGGGACTGCTGGCAGTCCCCCGCACTTACCTGTTTTCATTCACTTAATCACTGTCTACAGATTGCTTCACAGTTTCACTGTTCCCGCAATCCTGACATCATCTGATCCTGCGATCAGAATTTATTCAGTCATCTTGAATGCCAGAGTATCCTGAGCTTCCTGAAGGGCATCTTCTACAGGTGTGCCGTTTACGATATTTACAACTGCTGTGTTGACGCATTCTCTTGATTCATAATGATACGGTGTTTTTGTGAACTCCGGAATATGAGAAGAGTATTCTACAATTGTGGAGAAGATTGGCTGTCCACCAAAGAATTCATTTGGCTCGTTGTAAACCTTAGATTCACCTGCCGGCAGATAACAGGAGATTGCACCTGCTTCCGGAAGGATTGTATCATAGAACTCTGTGCTGGAACCAAATGTACTTGCAAGGAAATCTTCTGCAAGTTCTACATTCTGGCAGTTGGATGTAACATACCAGGAAGATCCACCATTGTTTGCATAGTTTGTAGCTGTATCAACATCGTCTACTTTAGGCATTGTTGTGATCTGCCACAGACCCTTCTGATCTTCTGTAGACATCAGAGTAGCTGTGATCCAGTTACCATTTACAATACCTGCTGCCTCACCGCCTGTAATAGTAGCGATATATTCATCCCAGTTATTTACAAGTTTAACAACGTCATTCTTAACCAGATCTACATAAAGATTGATGCATTTCTCTGCAACTTCATTGCCTACGATGTAAGCTTCGCCATCTTCGTTTACGAAGTTAGCTCCGCAGGACTGCATCATCATCATCAGAGTATCGCCACCTGTAGCTTCACTTGTAAGAAGATATTTTCCGGTTTTTTCATGAACATCTTTACCGATTTCCATGAACTTGGACCATGTGATATCTGTCAGATCATCAATAGTATATCCTGCCTCGTCAAGGATATCTGTACGATAGCATGCAATAACAGCACCATTATCAAACGGAACACCATAGTGTGTATCATCTACCATGGAATAGGACTGTTTCAGTTTACCAAAATCATCCCAGTTAATGTTGATATCTTTCAGATCTGTGAATGCATCCGGATAGCTCTTCAGATATTGTTGTCTGATGATACCTTGCTTTCTGCCATTCTACGCGGATAATCCGATCGTTGTCCGTCGGTGCCCGCCATACATTCACTTCCATTGGTCGATCCAGTAATACTTTGCCATCTGCCTCCAGTTGCCCAAAGATTCCGTGAAGCTTATCGTAGGTATAACAGAAACGCGCACCTTTCACGATCAGCTGCCGCTCTGTTTCTTCCACTTCTATCGCTTCGGCATTTTCCTATATTACTGTTAAGCCAGTCTGTAACTCTTCGATTGTTTCCATCTACATTTTCCAGTAATATCTCGTCAATCCGAGTTCATACCCCTGACTGCGGATTGCATCTGCATGTTTCAATTGATAGGTCAATTTTAAATAGACCCTGCCCTTCTCCGGCACATTGACAGGTAACTGTATGTTTCCTGCCTGATGCGGATTGATTGCAGGAACTTCAGTCAGGTTCAGCTGTCCGGATTCAACGAGTGTCCCATCGCAACTCACCTCATATGCTACGTCCACATACTCCTGAAGACTCAGATAATTCATCTCATTTTTCAGAATCACATATCCTTCTGCCTGATTATACTCTGTAACCCGAACCGGTCTGTGCACATTCTTATATTCTAAAAGTCCCGTGTGTGGTGTGCGGTCAGGATATACCATTCCGTCCATACAGAAATTGCCGTCATTCGGATATTCACCATGATCACCGCCGTAGTAGTAAATGTCCTTTCCATTCTCTTCCGTTCCTTTGTAAATAGCATGATCACACCATTCCCAGATAAATCCGCCACAGAGACAGTCGTATGTCTCAATCATTTCAAAATAATCTTCGTAATCTCCGGCTCCGTTTCCCATAGAATGACAGTATTCGCACAGGATCATCGGCTTATCAGGTTCAGATTCACAGTATTCTTCCACCTGCTCATAGAGCGGATACATTCTGCTGTAGAGATCCAGATTGGAATAATCATATCTGCGCTTTTTCCCTTTGTGCAAAGCACCTTCATAATGTGTAAGTCGGCCTGGATCATACGCTTTCGTCCATGCAAGCGCTTTCTCGGTTGTACAGCCGTAACCACTCTCATTACCCATTGACCAGATAACGACACATGGACGGTTCTTGTCCCGTTCTATCATTTTCTTCACTCTGTCCAACACTGCTTCTTCATATTCCGGATTATCCGTAATCAGCTCATTCCATCTGCTCGTCCGCTCCTCACGGGTGTCATTTTTATAATACAGATTCATCGTTCCATGACTCTCATAATCTGCTTCATCGATCACGCAAAAAATCCGTATTTATCACACATCTGATAAAACATCGGTGCATTCGGATAGTGGCTGGTGCGGATTGCATTGATATTATGCCGCTTCATCAGCTCCAGATCCTTCTTCATCTGATCTACGCTGATGGTAAATCCTGTTACCGGATCGGAATCATGGCGGTTCACACCGCGGAACTTCACAGGTGCCCCATTGATATAGACGACGCTGTTCTCGACATGGATCTCTCGGATTCCGATATATTCTGTGATCACCTCGTGTTCCGTCTCCAAAACCAGCGTGTAGAGATACGGCTGTTCAC
>ENA-OQES01000443-OQES01000443.1-human-gut-metagenome-genome-assembly--contig:-NODE-443-length-17784-cov-4.440618_pt1 | contig 17784 bp, 24 predicted proteins | sample MGYA00242798_ERZ504641 | MGnify/ENA primary metagenome ERZ504641 (study PRJEB26092, sample SAMD00036327) | human gut metagenome | host: Homo sapiens | study: EMG produced TPA metagenomics assembly of... | reverse complement strand
TTTTCCGTGTCACCTTCGGTGATGGTAAATACTGCCTACTGAATGTTTCCTTCATTTCTATAGTAGTTGATCAGACAACCTTTCAGGATGATCTCACGTTCATCGTCGGTCAGTTCGCCCAGCGTCAGGGTAAACGGTGTCAGTTCTTCTCCCACTTTATAAGCGGTGATGCTGTCCCAATTTTTCTTCCACTGCTTTCCGTACATCCGGGATAAAGAGATAATCGCCATTGGCAAACGGCAGATCTCCTTCCGGAATCAGGAATGGCAGCATACCCCAGTTGATCAGGTTGGAACGATAACGTTTTGTTGCATATTCATTGGCAATGTTTGCCCATCCGCCAAGAACTTTCTGGCAGGATGCAGCCTGTTCCCGCGCGGAACCGTCACCCGGTTTTACGGCAAAGATGGTAGAACCGACACCAACATTGGTCTTATCCACCTGTGGGTACTTTGTATGAACAGCTTCGAATACCGGTTTCAGTTCAGGAAGTGCTTCTGCCGGACATTCACCGTTCTGGATGGCTTTTTGCTGCTACCTGGACTTCTTTGGCACGTCCCACATAAGCCGGGTCTTTTCTGGACAGGGTAAATTCTGCCAGTCCCAGTGGGTTGGAACGAAAAGAAGAAGTCTCGCCGGACGGAATCAATTCATCCGTTGTAGTAACCGGATCGTGAATCTCAGATACGACTTTCAGGATCAGGTTCTCAGCCAGTGCAGGCATCTGTGGCCAGTCTTTGATGTTCGGTCCGAACTGAATCTCCACAGACGGATCTGCAACACCCTTACTGTCGAATACTCTGTTCTTATAGATAGTTCCATCAAAGTAATATTTCGGATTGCTGTATGTTCCCGCATATTCAGTAGCCGGAGTGAGGCGTCCCTTGTTTGCTGCGGTCGCCGCGATAGAACGTGCATCCATCAGGGCTACAGAAGAGATCTGTCCATTCTGGATCTTGGAACCTTCACGGTTTGGGAAGTTTCTTGTAGAATGGCGGATACTGAAAGCATTATTTGCCGGTGTATCACCAGCGCCAAAGCACGGACCGCAGAATGCTGTTTTTACAATGGCACCTGTCTCAATGAGAGTTGCCAGTGTTCCGTTCTTTGCAAGTTCCATATAAATCGGTGTACTTGCCGGATAAACACTCAGTGTGAATGCGTCTGCTCCGATGCTTGCACCTTTCAGAATATCTGCAGCTGCACAGATGTTCTCAAATCCACCACCGGCACATCCTGCGATAATTCCCTGTTCCACATACAGTTTTCCATCGCGTACCTTATCTTTCAGTGTGAAATCAATCTTTCCATCCAGGCTGATCTGTGCTTTTTTCTCCACGTCATCCAGAATATCCATCAAGTTGGCATTTAACTCATCAATGGTGTAAGTATTGCTCGGGTGGAATGGCATGGCAATCATCGGACGGATCTTGTCCAGTTCTACCACCAGCATACCATCATAATATGCAACCGGTCCTGGATTCAGTTCTTTATAATCTTCGCTTCTGCCGTGGATCGCATAGAACTCTTCGATCTTATCATCGGTTCTCCAGATAGAGGACAGACAGGTAGTCTCTGTAGTCATAACATCCACACCGATTCTAAAATCTGCACTTAAGTTTGACACACCCGGTCCTACGAATTCCATGACTTTATTCTTTACAAAACCACTTTTTAAATACAGCTCCGATGATTGCCAGCGCCACATCCTGAGGACCCACACCGGGAATCGGTGCTCCGGTCATATATACGCCAACAACACCAGGCATATTGATATCATACGTTTTGGACAGCAGCTGTTTTACCAGTTCCGGTCCTCCTTCGCCCATAGCCATGGTACCCAGTGCACCATATCTGGTATGGCTGTCAGATCCCAGGATCATCTTGCCACCGCCGGCAAGCATCTCTCTTGCAAACTGATGAATAACTGCCTGATGAGGCGGAACATAGACACCACCGTACTTTTTTCGCACAGGTAAGGCCAAACATATGGTCATCTTCGTTGATGGTTCCTCCAACAGCACACAGAGAGTTGTGGCAGTTGGTCAGTACATACGGTACCGGAAACTTTTCCAGTCCTGAGGCTCTTGCTGTCTGAATAATTCCTACGAAAGTGATATCATGGGATGTCAGCTTGTCAAATTTGATCTGAAGTTTTTCCATGTTTCCAGATGTATTATGGTCTCTTAATATGTTGTAGGCCATGGTCTGTTTTGCTGCTTCTTCCGGCGCAGGAAGTCCCTGTGCTGCTGCTTTTGCCGGTTCTACCAGTTCGGTCCCATTGACCAGGTAGGTACCGCCTTCCAGTAATTGAATCATCATAATCCTCCTATTGATCGGTTAATCCTGAGTTTCCATGTATTTCATGTAGCTTACTACCATCATGGCGATTTTGAAGGTAAGGGCATCGTCAAACACACGAATGTCCAGCCCGGTACTCTTCTGCAGTTTCTCCAGACGATATACCAGCGTGTTACGATGCACATACAGCTGCCTGGATGTCTCAGAGACATTCAGGTTATTTTCAAAGAATTTGTTAATGGTTGTCAGCGTTTCCTCATCAAAGGTATCCGGAAGCTGTTCGCCGAATACTTCTCTCATGAACATCTGACACAGCGGAATCGGCAGCTGATAGATCAGACGACCGATACCCAGGTTGTTATATGGAACGATGATCTTATCTGCATAGAAGATCTTTCCTACTTCCAGCGCCATCTTTGCTTCTTTATACGAACGGGAGACATCCTTGATCTCATGGATGATATTGCCGTAGGATACGCGAACCTGTGACATAGCTTCTACATTCAGCATATCTACCAGCGTTTTTGCAACGTGATCCAGATCCTCATAAGTCTCCGCTTCCTTGATCTCTTTTACAATGATGATATTTTTCTCATCAATTGCTGTGATATAATCCTTCGGTTTTGATGCGTACAGACTCTTGATTGTCTCCATCGCACTGTTGTCTTTTTCATATTTTGTCTCTACAATAAATACAACTCTTCTCGCCTCTGTATCGATCCGGAGCTTTTTTCGCACGATTGTAGATATCCACCAGAAGAAGGTTATCCAGAAGCAGGTTCTGGATAAAATTATTCTTATCCAGGCGCTCCTTATAGGCAACGATCAGATTCTGAATCTCGCATACAGCGATCTTTCCGATCATATATGCATCTTCGCTTCCACCGCTTGTCACCAGAACGTATTCCACATTCTGATCATCGTATATTTTAAAGAAATGATACGCCTGCAGTACCTGACTGTCTGCCGGTGATTTCACAAATTCTCTTACATATTCCGGTTCAAACCCCTCTTCGCTGAAGGTTGAAGCCACTTTCTGTCCTTCCAGACTCAGCACACACAGATCAATTCTGGTAATTGCCCGAAGTTCATCAATTGTCTTTTGTAAAACCTGACTTGAAACCAAATGCTCACATCCTCTCATTTTTGCTTATCTGTTATCGTTTTTCTGTTGCCCGAATCTGCCGGTACTGCCAGAAATCTGCAGATATAGATTCTCGAACAGGTAACTGTTCAGTATCTTTGCAGTCACTCGAATAGTTACATAATATCGTATTTTCCATGAAATTGCAACAAATCAATGCAATAGTTTACTAAAGTAAAAATGTGCCGACTCCCGAAGGAATCGGCACCATATATATTTACTTTTGACTAGTTGGTGATTGTCAGTTCTGTTTCTTTGTCGAATACATGAACTTTTTAGTCATATCCAGACCGAATTTTACGGTATCACCTGTTCTGGATGTTGTATGAGGATCTACACGGGCTGTCATGTTGAAGCCTTCAACATCGAAGTACAGGAATACTTCCGCACCCAGCAGCTCGTATACGTTGATCTTAGCTTCTACTGTGCTTTCCGGGAAAGCTGTAGCATCGTCTGTTACGTTCTCCGGACGGATACCCATAACAACAGTTTTTCCATCATATCCGCCATCGATCAGAGCTTTTGCTTTGTTTTCCGGCAGTTTCAGGCTGTAGTTACCTACCTGCAGAGTAACGTCTTTTCCGTTAACTTTTACAGTTGCATCCAGGAAGTTCATCTGAGGAGATCCGATGAATCCGGCTACAAACAGGTTTCCAGGAGCGTTGTACAGGTTCTGAGGTGTATCTACCTGCTGAACAACACCATCTTTCATAACTACGATTCTGGTACCCAGTGTCATAGCTTCTGTCTGGTCATGTGTTACGTAGATGATAGTAGCACCCAGTCTCTCATGCAGTTTGGAGATCTCTGTTCTCATCTGTACACGCAGTTTAGCATCCAGGTTTGACAGAGGCTCATCCATCAGGAATACTTTAGGATCACGTACGATAGCACGTCCCATAGCTACACGCTGTCTCTGACCACCGGACAGAGCTTTCGGTTTACGGTCTAACAGTTTTTCCAGATCCAGAATCTTAGCTGCTTCTTTAACCATTTTATCGATCTGATCTTTCGGAACTTTTCTCAGTTTCAGACCAAATGCCATGTTATCATATACTGTCATATGAGGATACAGAGCGTAGTTCTGGAATACCATTGCGATATCTCTGTCTTTTGGTTCTACATCATTTACTACTTTATCACCGATCTTCAGTGTACCACCACTGATTTCTTCCAGACCAGCGATCATACGAAGTGTTGTAGATTTACCACATCCGGATGGTCCTACGAAGATGATGAACTCTTTGTCAGCGATTTCCAGGTTGAAATCTTTAACAGCTTCAAATCCGTTCGGATATGTTTTGTTAATGTGTTTCAATGATAAACTTGCCATAATTAATTCCTCCTACTAGTCAAATTAAGTAATGTTCGATTTTTCAAGGCACCTTGCCTTGCGACTGTACTTAGTATATCGGATAGACCCCTTTTTGACCATAACCGAATTATACAAAGTTTCTACCATGACCTTGTAACAAATGTGTGTTGACTTTTTTTGGATTCCGCTCCTTTATGGCATTTTGACCAATTTTTTCATCCTTTCATGGTCACTTTGACGAACCGCTTTTTTGATATACATTTTTTAATACTTTTCATTGCCCCCCCTTTTTCCTTGCTTTTTAGTATTGAATTCGCTATACTGATGACAATCATTGCGTATATCGCTATTAAGAAAAACTGTAACTGAGAAAGTACTGAACAGTTACGGAAAACCGAAGAAAAGAGGCAATTTGCTATGAACAACATCTTTAATCCGGACAACAAGTTTTTCTCCTTCATGGGCAGGGTCGCTGATCTCATGATCTTGAATCTCTTATGTATTGTCTGCTGTATCCCGGTGTTTACTGCGGGACCGGCGATCGCGGCCATGTATTACATCACGTTGAAGATGGCACGCAACGAAGAATCTTATGTGGTAAAAGGATTCTTCCATTCCTTTAAGCAGAACCTGAAACAGGGAATTGTCATTCAGATCATTATGCTGCTGCTTGGTATCGTCCTGGCATTCGATCTGTACTTCTGCCGGATGATGTCCGGTCAGGGAGCTGTATATCGGATCTTTTCCTATATATTTGTAGCAGCACTGTTTGTCTACACCATGCTGTTTTTATGGATCTACCCGGTACTTGCAAAGTTCTTCAACACTACCAAAAATCTGTTTCGCAATTCCATTCTGATGTCCATCCGCCATCTTCCGTATACCATACTGATGATGGTGATCACTGCGGCACCTGTATTGCTTGGAATCTTTGTTGCACAGGCCTTTCCATTCATGATCCTGTTCTACATCATGCTGGGATTCGCCACCGTGGCATATATCAACTCCCGCTTCTTTGTAAAACTCTTCGACAACTACATCCCTGAGGATGCCGGAAAAGATACCGAAGAAAACGGCGAAGAAAAATGCCATCGACACCAGCATATTCTCCAACCTGCACCCGACAGAACTGCCGGTGGAGGACGCAAAGGAGAACGAGGACGAAACTCACTAATCTCAAAACCGCTAAAAAAAACGTGTGACCGGTAATTATTTACGATTTACCGATCACACGCTTTTTTTATTAGACTATACATTTTAACATTCCACTCATCATTCACCTCTCCAATAAACGAGAGTGACATACTCCCACTATCTGGATCCGGTACATCGTTTCGTAAATAACTGTATCATCCACACAGGATACAGATTCGAGTGTGCAGTTCCAAAAAACGTAGACGTAGCGGGCTACGCTGAGGCCTTTTTAAGCTGTGCAATCGAATTCGCAGACAAGTGAATGATACAGTTATTTTGAAAACGATGTACTAGAGCGGTGCCTTCCTGGTTTCCTGCTCAATAGTTCTACAATTGCAATACCTGTTTCACTCATACAGATGGGCATCTTCCAAAGTCAGCGTCAGGCTCCCGGTGGGTGTGTAGGGGCAACACTTTGTGGGCGGTTAGGGCAAGCTTTGAGATCCGACGCTTACGTAGGCTTTCGCGAGGGTCCGCTGACCCTCGTGAACTATAGCCGAAGTTAGCGGCTAGCTCAAAGTTGCCCTGCCCACGTTGCCCCTACACACCCACCGGGAGCCTGACGCGTCCTCCTTATACACCCCTTATCTAACTCTCTTTATCCACCGCCTCAAACGTAATCACAACCTTAAACAAATCCCCATCCAGGTAAATATCAAAGGTTCCCCCCTGCAATCCCACAAGGTTCTTGGCAATCGACAAGCCCAGTCCGCTTCCTTCCGTGCTTCTCGACACATCCCCACGGATAAACGCTCCGTCAGTTCCTCCGCCTTGATATTCAACGGGTTTTCCGAGATATTCTTGATCTCCATCACGACTCTACAGCCGACCCTTTTCGCCTCCACATACACTCTCGTATTCGGCATGGCATACTTGGCAATATTATTATAAAGATTCTCCACAACACGCCACATCCGGCGGCCATCTGCCATGATCACCAGTGGCTCCTCATCCATCTTGCAGACCATCTGCAGTCCCCTGGTTGCAAACTTCTCCTCAAACTCCCCATTTGTCTGTCGGATCAGTTCTCCGAAGCGGATAGGTTTCATATCCAGCACCACATTACCGGAGCTGACTTTCGACGCCTCCACCAGATCCTCTGTCAGCTGTTTCAGCCGTTTTGATTTGTTATCCAGCACTTCGATATAGCCCCGGATCTTCGGATCCTGGATATCCTCTCTCTTCAGAAGATCTACATAATTGATAATAGAAGTAAGCGGTGTCTTGATATCATGAGATACATTGGTGATAAGATCCGCTTTCAGTCTTTCACTTTTTAATGTTTCCTTCACTGCATTTTGCAGGCCTTCGCCTACACGATTGACAGCCGCAGCCATCTGGCGGTTATCACCCGTCAGATCTTTCTCATCGATCTTATAATCCAGCTGACCGCTTGCCAGCCTTGCAAGGCCATCATAGATCACCTGACGTCCTGCATTTTCCCGGATCATATATAAAAGAACCACACCATCTGCCAAAAATCAACAGGATCAGGCCGAATCCGCCGAAAAGAGCTGCCAGCAGATAGTTCATTAACACCAGTCCGACAAATGCCACGATCATCCGCCCGGAAGTTGTACGTGCCATATACACTTTCTTACAGCTTTTCACGATGGTATAACAAAAACTGGATCTCCACAACTTCTTTGCTTTCCAACGGCGGATCACGCTGAGATACGCTCCGAGAAATACCGCCGCACCAAGAATTTCCCCGGTAGTTATAACGGTAAGCCACAAGCCGTCTGTAGGATTGCCGCTTCCTGTCAGCCCTAATCCCGCTATACCGACCATACCGATCAGTGCCATACCGCAGATCGCAAGCATCACCTCGGCAGGGATACGGTCTGCGATCATGGTATGCGCTTCTCTGTCCCGGCATACCAGACCGCTTTGCAGAGTAATGATAAGCAGGAACAGGATACCGGCAACAAAACTGATAAGCATGCCGATTGCCAGCCCACTGCCCCAGCCTGCGTAATTTTCATAGGATACATACGCAGCGGAGACCTCATCGGAATAAGGAAATGATACATCTACAGAAACTATGATTTTCTCATTTTTCCGGTTACGGGATCATTTGAAAATAGTATAGATCCACTTTCCGGCATCTGTATCATTGTCGGATACATCTTTCAGTTTTCCGTCTTCTCTTTTCTGCTACAAATTACCGGCACATCTTCCAGATCCCTCAGATTCACATCCCCATCTGCCCATTCTGCCACATTGGTATACACTACCTGATTGTCCAGATTTTGTATCATGAAGATTACATTGGTCTTATCGTCCATCTTGATCCCGTGCTGATAAGAGGTCAGCTGGGCAATGGCATCCGATAACTGCTGATACAGTTCAAACAGAGATACCGTTTTTGGGATTGGTTCTGGCATATTCCGCCAGAGTCTCTCCGGATTCCGGAAGTACAGTTTCAAAATCTCTTGCATAGTTGTAAAGATAGCGGAAACGCGGTGTGTAATCACTGATATCTACATTCTCAGCGGTGCTTAAAGCCTTCTCGTCGTCTTCGTCATATTCACCATCTACTTCGAATTCCTCATCGTCTTCACCATCTATGCCATATTCCTCATCATCTTCGTAGTAATCTTCATAAAAGCCATTGCCCGCATTCCAGATTGCATCCTGAAACTCATCCCAAAGACCATTATCCTTCAGTTCCAGAAGATTTTCTACGGTATAGGTAGTTGCCGGATTCTGCTGGCTGGTTTTTGCATCCAGTCTCGTAATATCCACCAGCTTGGTCTTATCCAGTTTCCCTTTTGTTAAAAACGGCTTTCCGTCATGCAGTGCGTTACGGACTTTATTTACCTGTGAAGCCATCCGTTGTCCACAATCCTGGGTCTCCAGATAATTCTTTCCGTTGTAATAATTGCTTGTCAGCTCTTCCCAGCTGAAGCCCTGGCGCATCAGACCGCCAAAGATCATGGCAAAGACGGAAAAACAGGCAACCGCTGTCAGAAACAATGCGATTACGATTCCTTTTGCCCAGGCAGAATAAAATTTGTTTCTTTGTTTTTTCTCTTCCATTTTGCAGCCTCCTACGGAGGGTTACATCTTTTCTATCTTATAGCCGATTCCCCAGACTACTTTCAGATAGCGGGGTTCTCTCGGATTGATCTCGATTTTTTCACGGATATGCCGGATATGTACGGCTACTGTGTTGTCCGCTCCAATCGCCTCTTCGTTCCAGATATTTTCATAAATCTGTTCAATAGAAAAAACTTTTCCCTGATTTTTAATTAACAGCACTAAAATATTATACTCGATCGGGGTTAATTTTACCGGCTCCCCGTCCACCGTAACAGTTTTCAGATCATCATTGACCACCAGACCGCCACATACGTATACCGCCTCTTTTTCTTCTGTCGCCAGATTTCCAAGCTGAGTATATCTTCTCAGCTGAGATTTGACTCTGGCGATCAGTTCCAGAGGGTTAAATGGTTTTGTAATATAGTCGTCTGCACCGATGTTCAGCCCAAGGATCTTATCCACATCCTCTGACTTGGCAGATAACATGATAATCGGCACACTGCTGGTCTCCCGGATCTTACGCGTAGCCCGGATCCCATCCAGATTCGGCATCATAATATCCAGAAGGATCAGATGCACTTCTTCATTTTTTCATGATTTCGATGGCCTGCAGTCCATCGTACGCCTTTAAAATGTGATATCCTTCCTGTGACAGATAAATATCAATGGCATCCACAATCTCTTTATCATCATCGCACACAAGAATATTGAACATTTCTTCACCTCATTTCTTCTTCCTCTTTCCCTTTTTACGCTGTCAGTTTATCAGGGAAATCTTGTTTTCAGGATAGGGAAAATCTTAAGATATTTTAAATTTCTGTTTTACATACGATTTTATCATATCACATCTTTGCATCAAACGAAACTTACAAACATCTTACAGCTGAAGTCGTGTTACTGTTCACTCTGTGCTCATCAACACGCAATAGTTTTCTTTACAGAAAGAGAATTTTCCGATATACTTAGTTCACCGTTTTTGTTTTGGGAAAGGAGACTCCGACAATGTTTCGTTTATGGGGAAAAATATGGACCGATAATCACATGATGAAAGACACCGTGATCTGCAACGATACGGATGACACGAGAACCCATAAGATCTTCCAGTCTCTCGAAGAGATCTGTTACCTCTGGGATCTGAGCAAACCGATCTGGCTGGACAATAATATTATGGATTTTAAACGCCACGATAAAACCCGGTTTACCTCCGATAATTTTATTGAGACGATCGATTTTGATTATCTGGAAATTGAAGTGATTGAAGAGTAGTTTGTATGGAAAACAGGCAGACACCGCATGCTGGTGTCTGCCTGCTTTATGAAAATCACAAGTTAACGCTCTGCTCAGATCAGATATTCGCGAATCACCTCCCGCATAATATGCTCTTCCTCCGGTGTCAGCATATGAGAAAATTTTGTCTCACTTGCCGCCGTCTGCCGGATCCCCTCTGTTACTTTATCGATCAGTTCCTCTCTGGTCTGCTCTTTCAGTGCCTGCTCGTCCGGCACCGGTTTTCTGGCGGGCAGGGTATTTTCCATATAATCCAGAAGACCATCAAGAATCATATCTTCTTTATTCATAAATCCCATAAATTGCTTCATCAGAAGTAACAGGGCGAAGATTCCCGCCCCGGTCAGTACATACTCGTAACGCAACAGCTGTGCCTGCTCATAGCGGTAAGTCCCATAGACAGCTGTCAGAATCAAAAGGAAGCACAGAACCGCGCTGTAGCCGATTCCCTGCTTCCACTTTTGTATCCCGATTCCCAGTGTTTTTCCCCTGGCAAGCTGCGTCCTCACAAATGCCTCCGGATTATTGATCTCCTGCTCTTTCGTCAGACGCATCTGGTACTGGTTCAGAAATTCTTTTGTCCATTTTCCCTTCGGCTCTGTTATCCTGCGTACATCCCGTATGGCTCTGCCGTAGAAACGGTCGACCATAAACATACACAGGATTCCAAGAATTCCCGCTCCGATCATCCCGTAAAACAACACATTTTGTTCCATCCAAATATGCAGCATTTCCGTACCCCCTTATTTCAATACTGAATTGGCAGTCACTTTTCACATCCTCCCACAAACGCCTGTCCATCCCGCACCCCCGATCGCCGGATCCGAAAATCGTGCATTTGCAAAACGATGTTCTGGAAATATTATATCCTTCACATACCTGTTTTGAAACTAAAATCGTTCGTCAAATTCTTACAGGTTTTTACCATGACAAATCCTTTTCTTACAGTGCTTTTACCATCTCTTTCACGAGATTCACACAGTGACGTGCTGCCTCTTTTTCAAATGTCGGATAATCCATGGTTGCACTGTTATCCGCTTTATCAGAAATCGCACGCAGAACAACAAACGGAACATGGTTTAAGTAGGCCGCCTGAGCGATCGCTGCTCCTTCCATCTCGGTACAGCTTCCTGCAAATTCACGGATCAGTTCATCCTTCACTTCACTGCTTGCCACAAACTGGTCACCGCTGACCACTCTTCCTTCAAACACCTGAATATCCGGGTTCGCTTTCTTACAGCATTCTACAGCTACTTTACGGAGTGTCTCATCTGCTTTAAAAGAAAATACATTCATCTGTGGAATCTGACCCTTCGGATAACCAAATTCTCTGGCATCCATATCATGCTGCAAAGCATCGGTAGACACAACAATATCACCGATGTTAATCTCTGCCTTCAGGGATCCGGCGATTCCGGTATTGATCACCGCTTCTGCCTGAAAATCATCCACAAGAATCTGTGTGCAGACCGCTGCATTAACTTTACCGATTCCGGAACGTACTACGACAACTTCTTTTCCGTTTAATGTACCCTGATAGAATTCCATGGATGCTTTTTCTTTTACACAAACTTCTTCCATCTGGCTTTTCAGTTCTTCTACTTCGAGCTCCATTGCTCCGATAATCCCGATTTTTTGCATCTTTTCTCTCCTGTTCTTTTTTGTCCGTAACTATGAAAGTACTGAACAGTTACACTTTTTATAAAAGTACTCATATCCTCTGTAATTCCGGTCTTCTCCTGCTTCCCGGGAGTTTTGCCTGCTCTTCATTATAACAAAGCATCATTTTTTCCTCAACCTTTTTCCTTCCGTTTTGCTGTTATGACAAATTATAACATTTCGATTCCCCTACTGGAAATCAGACGTAATATTTGTTATAATGAGCGTTTAGCGAGCGGGAACAAACGAAGTTTGTTCATCGGGAGCGGCGAATGGCGATCATGATAGCTGCGAAAGCAGCGTCAAGCACCGAAGGTGCGAATCATGATATAATAGCTTGCAGACCTAAAATGTACCGGATTCGGAAGTACATGTAAAATTAAAGGAGGAATTATCATGACATACAAGACAAAAGGAACCTGCTCTTCTCAGATCGACTTCGACCTGAAAGACGGCAAAGTATACAATGTTCGTTTTACCGGCGGATGTAACGGCAATCTGAAAGGAATCGGCGCTCTGGTAGAAGGACAGGATGCCCGGGACGTGATCAATCGTCTGGAAGGAACTACCTGTGGTTTCAAATCCACTTCATGTCCGGATCAGCTGGCAAAAGCCCTGAAAGAAGCGCTGAACCAGTAATCAGGAAACATATCCTGTTCTTTGCACATACGTAACACAATGCCCCTGTCAAAAGGCCGACATAACAGACAGATCTCTGTCAGACATGCCGATCTTTTGACAGGGGCACTTTTTATTTTTTTTATACAACTGTTCGTAAAACTATCTGTCCCACTTATCACAAAGGTTATTGATCTGGCTGGTCAGTTTCGCAAGATCTTTGTTGGCTCCGCCTTCGTTATGACGGATCACCGTAAGGAGCCGCTGACCGGCTGCAACCAGCCGCTGATATACACCGGAACCTTTCGACTGTGATTTTGTCTCCTGCTTGCGGATGACCACACCTTCCGGACAGCTGATGAATGCTGCTTCTTTCAGATCGTAAACAGTTCCGCTGTACGGTGCCATCGCCGTATAATGAAGTTCATCTTCCAGTCTTCCGGTCAGTACCTGACAGGAAGTATCTTCTCCATGGCACACAAATACCTGTTTTGGCTTCTCTTCGAAAGCTTTCGCCCACTCCATCAGTCCCTCATTATCTGCATGACCACTGACGCCAGGCAGAACTTTGATCTCTGCATTGACCTGAATCTCTTCCCCAAACAGTTTGATCGCTTTCGCTCCTTCCACCAACGCACGCCCCGGTGTACCGATTGCCTGATATCCCACAAACAGAATCGTACATTCCGGTCGCCACAGATTGTGTTTCAGGTGATGCTTGATCCGACCGGCATCGCACATACCACTGGCTGAGATGATGACCTTCGGGCGGTCATCAAAGTTGATGGATTTGGATTCTTCACTGGTGATGGAAAGTTTCAGTCCCGGGAACGTGATCGGATTGATTCCTTTATTGACCAGCTCCATCGCCTCTTCATCAAAACAGTCTTTGTGATGTTCATTAAATATAGTAGTCGCTCCTACTGCCAGCGGACTGTCCACAAACACCGGGAAACCATCGTGCCCCTGTATCATATGACCCGCCTTGATCTTACGGATAAAATAAAGCATCTCCTGTGTTCTTCCCACTGCAAACGAAGGAATCACCACATTACCTCCCCGGTCAAAGGTTCTCTGGATCACTCTTGCCAGCTCATCTTCATAGCTGGCCCGTGGACCATGGCTGCGGTCACCGTAGGTAGACTCCATCACCACATAATCTGCAGATTGCAGATACGTTGGATTCTTAATTAACGGTTGATCCTTATTACCGATGTCACCGGAAAATACGATTTTCCGTTCTGTATCGTCTTCTTTCAGCCACAGTTCGATGCTTGCTGAACCCAGCAGGTGACCGGCATCCACGAACCGTACCTGAATCCCGTCAGCCAGTTCCAGGATCTGCTGATATGGGCATCCCACCAGATGAGAGATTGCTCCCTGTGCATCGTTCATATCATACAGCGGCTGTACCGGTTCCTTGCCGGAGCGCCGTCCTTTTCTGTTTCTCCATTCCGCCTCAAACATCTGGATATGAGCACTGTCACGAAGCATGATCTCACACAGATCTACCGTGGCATATGTCGTATAAATATTTCCCCGGAAGCCTTCCGCATACAGAACCGGAAGTTTTCCGGAGTGATCGATATGTGCATGTGTCAGCAGTACAAAATCAAGTTCCGAAGCCGGCACAGGAATCGGTATATTCTCAAAATTATCCGGTCCCTGCTCCATTCCACAATCTACCAGAAACTTTTTACCGGCGGCTTCCAGAAAATAACAGCTCCCTGTAACTTCATGTGTCGCACCCACAAATGTTATCTTCATAAAAACCCCTCCTTTTCTTTTATTTTCAGAATCTTATCACGTTTTGCTTTTATATTCTTATTATACGCGTATATATACAGAAATGCAAAATACTTTTCCTTTTTATTTTCTTTTAATAATTATGGGTTTTCTTGACATTTTTTTCTTAATAAGATACAATGAAACTATTAAAAATATTATATGTAAAAACATTGATTCTACTACTGCCCTTTCGGAAAATCAATCGCAAAACAACAGACGAAAGATTCCGGGAGAGTATTATGCATTCAGGAGGACATTATGAAACATATCGTACTTACCGGCGGCGGTACCGCAGGTCACGTAACACCGAATATTGCTATGATTCCAGCATTGAAAGAACAGGGATTTACAATTTCTTATATCGGTTCCTATAACGGAATTGCAAAAAAAACTGATCGAAGAGATGGGAATTCCTTATTACGGAATATCCTCCGGTAAATTGAGACGTTATTTTGACGTAAAGAACTTCACCGATCCTTTCCGTGTGCTGAAAGGATTTTCCGAAGCCAGAAAACTGCTGAAGAAACTGAAACCGGATGTGGTTTTCTCCAAAGGCGGATTTGTCAGTGTTCCTGTTGTCATTGCAGCAAAGCGTTGTAAGATCCCGGCAATTATCCATGAGTCCGATATGACTCCGGGACTTGCCAACAAGCTTTGTATCCCGTCCGCTGTGAAAGTCTGCTGTAATTTCCCGGAAACTGTCAGCAAGCTTCCTGCTGATAAGGCAGTCCTTACCGGAACTCCGATCCGTCAGGAACTTCTGCAGGGTGATCCGCAAGCAGCTCTTCGCTTTACCGGGCTGAAAGCCGGTAAACCGGTTCTGATGATCATTGGCGGAAGCCTTGGTTCCGTCGCTGTCAACACCGCTGTCCGCAACATCCTGCCAGATCTGTTAAAGGATTTTCAGATCATCCATCTTTGTGGAAAAGGAAAACTGGATACCTCCCTGACAGATACAGAAGGTTATGTACAGTATGAGTATATTAAAGATGAACTTTCAGATCTCTTCGCTTTGTCTGATCTGGTAATTTCCCGTGCCGGAGCCAATGCAATCTGCGAAATCAGCGCCTTAAAGAAACCAAATCTGCTGATTCCTCTTTCTGCCAATGCCAGCCGTGGTGACCAGATTCTGAATGCCCGCTCCTTCGAACGACTGGGTTATAGTAAAGTTCTTGAAGAAGAAGAAATCACCAATGAGAAACTGCTGCAAACGATCCGTGACCTCTACAAGAACAGAGAGCAGTATATCGAAGCGATGAGCAAAAGCAGCCAGATGGATTCCATCGGCAAGATTGTGGGAATGCTTTGTGATTGTGCGAAGTAAGTGAGTTCCGGCTCATAACCGTGAAGACACCGAACAGTTGCATATGATTTATAAAACGGACAGGACGATAAGCAGATACACCTTATCGTCCTGTCCGTTTTGTTACATTAATGCGGCTGTCACTTTCGCAACAATCTCATCTCTCACTTCATCTTTCAGTTCGCCCGGTTTCCAGGTGATACCTGCCTGATCGCCATTATAGCGCGGAATCAGGTGCATATGAAAGTGAAATACGGTCTGACCTGCCACTTCACCATTGTTCTGTACAATATTAAAACCATCGCAGCCCAGTGCTTCCGTCATGGCTGCTGCCATTCTTTTCGCCAGAACCATCGCTTTTGCAGCCATCTCTTCCGGAATCTCATACAGGTTTGCATAATGATGCTTCGGAAGGATCAGGGCATGTCCTTTCGTTGCAGGACCAAGATCCAGAATCACACGAAAATCATCATCCTCATACAGGGTAGCGGACGGGATATCTCCGCCGGCAATTTTACAGAAAATACAGTCACTCATATTTATTCTCCTCTCTGTTTTGCATTATTATTCTTTTGTAACTGTTCAGTACCTTCACAGTTACGAGCCAAAATGCATAAAAAACTCACCTTCGGTGATGGCATTTTGGCTTGTATGTCTCGGGATTTTGACATATTCATGTCAAAACACCTCGCGGGACAGTGGCTGCTGAATAGTTACGTTCTTTTTACTTACCATGATACACGCATTATCAGAAAATTTCCAGTCATCTTGCAACATATTCTTTTCTGTTGCGATATGTGGTTTTTTTCATGCACCGTAAACAGTACTGTCAATACAATTCCACCGATCAGACCGCCCACATGAGCCGCATTATCAATCTGCGCCGCCTGTGAACCGTAGTAGATCGTAACCACAATGACAAACACCAGCCGCCGGATCACTATTTCTCTCACCTGCTTTTTGTTTTTGATCATCAGAACAAAAACTCCACCGATGATTCCATAGATCGCCCCGGAAGCACCTGCGCTGACAATGTTGCTCTGCGACTGAATATCCATATACAGGGACAACAGATTACCCACCAGTCCGGAGCCAAGATAGATTGCAAGGTATTTCCAGTGTCCCACTGCATTCTCCACCATATCTCCCATAAACAGCAATACCGCCATATTATTTGCAAGATGATAGATTCCAAAATGCAGAAACATAGAAGTAAACAGCCGATACCACTCTCCATTCAGAATGAACGGTCTGCAAGCGGCACCCCACTGCAACATAAACCCGGTATCCTCTGTACTCCCCAAAAACTCCATGATAATAAAAATCACCACATTGATCCCGATCATCAGCAGATTCATCCAGTTTAACGGTCCCCTAAAGATTTGTTCCAGTGCATCCGGTGTGTTACTGTTCTGGCTGTTCATCCGATAATACGCTTCCCGCCTTCTCTGCTCCTCCTGCTGCCAGTCTTCATCCTGATACCGGTTCATATATTTTCCTCCTGTCAGACATCAGTTATATTTTCCTCATTATATGCCCACACTTTCTGTTTTACAAGGAAAATCAACGAACCTGTCTGCTATATCTTCACCTGGTATATCAGGTCAGCAAACCGAATCTGATCACCATTGGTCAGTTCCTGTTCTTCTTCTCCATAAAGTTCCTGCTCATTGACCCAGGTTCCGTTTCTGGAATTCATATCTTTCAGATACCAGTTACCTGCCCGTTGTTCGATACTGGCATGGACCCGGCTTACTGCTGTGGATGGCAGGACAAGATCTGCCTGTTCTTTCAGTTGTCCGATGATGGTGAGACGGGTTGCTTTTTCTATCCGAAACTGCCTGCCACTTACCGGGTGCAGTTCCTTCAGAATCATACCGCCCTGTTCTCCTCCGTTTGAAAGAATCTGGGTATAGGTATCCCCTCCCCATGGAATCCGCTTTTCCCATGTGATTTCTTCTGCTTCCGGCTCTTTATCCTTCTCCTCCCATTCTCTGCTATCTGTTTTCGAATGCCTTGGCGCTTCTTCCGATGTTCCCTGATAAATCGCAAATTGTTCCTCAATCTGACGTTCTTCTTTTTTTCCTTTTTCTCACAACCACCTGCCAGATCAGAACAATTAATATCGCC
>ENA-OQES01000442-OQES01000442.1-human-gut-metagenome-genome-assembly--contig:-NODE-442-length-17795-cov-3.827485_pt1 | contig 17795 bp, 20 predicted proteins | sample MGYA00242798_ERZ504641 | MGnify/ENA primary metagenome ERZ504641 (study PRJEB26092, sample SAMD00036327) | human gut metagenome | host: Homo sapiens | study: EMG produced TPA metagenomics assembly of... | reverse complement strand
TCCGTATCATGCCATCCATACGTATAGTCGCCGAATTGCTGGATGATCTCGTCATCCTGCTTGATTTTGTCTTCGTTCACTCGCGTGCGATCAGCCACATACTGGCTCATCTCCACGTCAGCCGCGGCGTTGGGCGCTTGGCTTTTCTGCCACCGTACGCTGCCTCCAATCACTCGATTTGTACTTATGACAACCTAACAGAACGTGGGGCTAAACACTAGCGCCCCTTTCGCTATTCGGCAATGATTTGTCGTGATTTATCTTACATAGCGCAAAGGCGGAAGCCGAACATTCAGCCTTCCGCCTTCTCGTCTTTCTGTCGATAGCCCGCACATCAGGCCTGAACGTGAACCGTCGTTCCCATCAGGCACCAATTATAGAACCATTCAGCCTGATCCCAGCCGACGCCGACGCAACCATGGGACGTGTTCTTCCCCATAGCCTGAATACTGCTGTCGTTAAACGCGCTTTGAGTGGCGATGCGGTGAATCGCGCAACCCGTTTTTCGAGAAATAGTTGACGAATCCAACATCCTTGACATCCCACTTCTCGGTGTTTCCGTCCGATAGGGTAAGCGTGCCGCTCATATCTTGGGACTGGTACTTGAGCCACACTTTGAAGTCACCGTCAGGCGTGCAGTTGTCATAGGAGTTCGGATCGCAATAGGTTGGCGTGCACAAGTCGCCGCTCGGCTGGCACTGGCCCGTCTGGTAATCATTGCCCTGACCAGCAGACATATGCATGACACGGACGGTCTGCCCATTTTCAATGGCTGTAACGGTATGTGAAGACAAGCTGACCACCACGGTACGCGTAGATTTTTTTCTCGTTTTGCGCGTCACAAGTGCCTTGAATACTTACTGAATCAGAGCCTTTGGCAAACGCCTCAGCGGCATCACGGCCAACATTGGTGTCGCCACCATCAGAAACGGTTATACCATCATGCCCGTCTACATTGGTTTGCAGCACATCACCGACACTATTAACGATGACATCACCATCAACTCGATCCGCATGGAAGTTCGATTTGATGGAATCATCATAGTATTGCTGCAATTTGTCACCGTCGATGATCAAAGAGCCATTTCGGATTTGATTATCGCCGAGCTTCTCACTATCCGGTCCAAGCGTGAGGGCTGATGCTATGGCTTGCGCACCGAATTCCGCCACTTTATGGTCGCCGATTTTGATAGCCACCGGCTTCGCTATCCACGCGTCAGCAGAGGCCTTGGCCTCGTTGGCTTGATCATCCGTAATGACGGGATCAGTAACCGTATTTTCAAGAGTCACCGTTTGAGCAGTCTGCTTGCCAAAGGACTCAAGCACGTTCTTGGCTTCCTTGACAATCTCCGTCACATCGATACCAGTCCCCTGCTGACCTGGCGTCACGTCAAAGGCGGTACCATCCGCGTTGAGCTGTAGCGACGGGTTGGTGGCGGACGCGGACTGCACTCCCAGCATGCCACCTACCGTCTGGGCACTGGCTTGGGAATCGTCGAAAGGCTCGACATCGACATCCTCACGAGCCCAGAATGCATACTTCTGAAAGAAGGAATCGTCACGTTTCGCGTTCATCACATTTTCGGCGATGGATTCCGCGTCAACGGCAACGCCGAGATCCTTCAACGTAACTTTCTTGCTCGTTCCCTCATAGGAAACGGGAACCGTCAATGACTCCGCCGTATCGGAAATCTCTTGGACGATATGATCTCGGGATTGCCCTGTCATGGACCTGCCCCAGAGTGTAACGCCTGGCAACGCATGAGACTGGAAGAACCAGTATCCGCCGCCGGCCACGGCACCGAAAAGAAGCATCACAGCAAGAACGATCCACAGCCACAACAGATGACGCTTCTTGCTGACATTCACAGACAACGCTGCACCATCATCAATGGGATCGGCCGTTTCGGCAAACGAATCCAAGCTCACCTGCGAGATGACTTTTGGTTCATCGCCCATGTTTGGGAAGCGAACTTACGTTGTCGCTTTCCGGAGAATCCATATCGTTCAAACTCATGCCCCCTCGTAAAGGTTGTTCATTACGAATACGTCTTGTTGGCAATTCGAGGCCAAGTCCCCATCATGCAACATGGCCATGAACTCCTTTGGATCCATGGCCATGTTGCGTATCGGGTTATCCGACGTTAATCACAATTCGTCGATCTAGCGCTCCTGCTGGTGGTCCAGAGCGGCCTTGACCAGACCTGCGAACAGCGGGTGCGGCTTGGTCGGACGGGACTTGAACTCAGGATGAGCCTGAGTGGATACATAGAACGGGTGCACTTCGCGAGGAAGCTCGACGAACTCGGTGAGTTTGCCGTCCGGGCTCTGGCCGGAAATGCGCAGACCCGCTTCACGCAGACGGTCCTTGTATGCCACGTTCACTTCGTAACGGTGACGATGACGCTCAGTAACATGCGTGGTGCCGTACAGTTCCGCGACGATGGAACCTTCTTCGAGCTCCGCCGGATAGGAGCCAAGACGCATGGTGTGTCCCATGTCACCATTGCCGGCGACGATGTCTTTCTGCTCCTCCATGGTTGCGATGACCGGGGTCGCGCAATCGGGCTCGAACTCGGTGGAGTTCGCGTCTTCCAAGCCGAGGACGTGGCGGGCGTATTCGATGACCATGGACTGCAGGCCGAGGCACAGGCCGAGGGCCGGCAGCTTGTTCTCACGGGCGAACTTCAGGGCACCGATCTTGCCGTCGATGCCACGGATGCCGAAGCCTCCGGGAACGACGATGCCGTCGACCTGGTCGAGCGCGGCGGCCGCACCCTCCTCGGTCTCGCACTTATCTGCGGCGACCCACTTGACGTTCACCTTGGCATAGTTGGCGAAACCACCGGCCTTAATGGCTTCGGTGACGGACAGGTAAGCATCCGGCAGATCGATGTACTTGCCGACGATGGCGATGTTCACCTCATGCTTCGGGTGGTGCACGCGCTCCAGCAGGTCCTCCCACTCGTCCCAATCGACATCGTGGAACGGCAGGCCGAGTTCACGCACGACATAGGCGTCGAGGCCTTCGTCGAACAGGGTCTTCGGCACGTCGTAGATGCTCGGGGCGTCCACACAGTTGACCACGCCTTCGGAATCCACGTCGCACATCAGGGAGATCTTGTCCTTGATGGACTGGTTCAGCGGGCGGTCGGAACGCAGCACCAAGGCATCCGGGGAGATGCCGAGCTGACGCAGCATCATGACGGAGTGCTGGGTCGGTTTGGTCTTGAGCTCATGGGCGGCGGCAATGTACGGTACCAAGGAGACGTGCACGAACATGCAGTTCTCGGCGCCCAGATCGCGGCGGACCTCACGCGCGGCCTCCAGGAACGGCTGGGATTCGATGTCGCCGACGGTGCCACCGATTTCGGTGATGATCACGTCGACGTCATCGGACGCCTGCGCACGCATGCGGGACTTGATTTCGTTGGTGATGTGAGGGATGACCTGCACGCACTGTCCAAGGTATTCGCCGGCGCGTTCCTTGCGCAGCACCTCCTGATAGATCTGGCCGGTGGTGACGTTCGCCTTTTGGACTCAGATACACGTCAAGGAAACGCTCATAGTGGCCGATGTCGAGATCGGTTTCGGCGCCGTCCTCGGTGACATAGACTTCACCATGCTGGAACGGATTCATAGTGCCCGGATCAACGTTGATGTACGGATCGAGCTTCTGTTGCAAAACCTTGATGCCACGGCTACGAAGTAGGCGGCCGAGGGAGGAGGCGGTCAGGCCTTTGCCGAGAGAGGAGACAACGCCACCGGTGACGAAAATATGCTTGGTAACGTGCTCTTGAGAATTGCCATGTTGTCTTCTAACCATGGAACTTCAGTTTATCAGCGGTATAAGACGCGGCGTGTTTCTTCAATACGAAAAGGCGTGGCGCTCGGATTAAACTGCGATTCGAGCGCCGCACTATCAGAAGCCGCAAGTCCCTTGATGACGCGTGCTGTCAGCATCGGGCTTGCAGTAGATGGTGACGCTTCTATCGTTCGGCAGTGTCTCATCATCTTCCTGGTTCACATCAAGACCGGGCGAATCGGTGGTCACAATACATGCCGGATGTCCATCGGAAGGCATCCGGCATGTATTGTGCAGCTTAGGCAATCCCAATCAGAAATCGAAAAACGTTACTTAGCTTCCAACAGATGCGCCACGGCTTCCAACGCCAACTTATAGCCGTAGAAGCCCATGCCGGTGATGGTGCCGGTCGCAACCGGGGAAATCACGGAACGCTTGCGGAATTCGTCGCGCGCGGACGGATTGGAGATATGCACCTCCATCAGAGGCAGCCCCTCATCAATCACCATGTGCACGGCATCTGCCAGACCATAGGAATAATGGGTGAATGCCGCAGGATTCATCACAATCGGAGTCTTTTCGTCGGCGGCCTGATGCATCCAGCCGATCATTTCAGCTTCATCGTCGCTTTGACGGACTTCCACGTCAAGACCAAGCTCCTCACCCCACTGCGTGCACAGGCTACGCAAGGTTTCAAGATCCTGCTTGCCATACACGTCGGGCTGACGCACGCCAAGGCGTCCGAGGTTCGGTCCATTGACGACTACTACTTTAGTCATGTTCAACTCCCTTGTTATTACTGCTGAATGCGACGGAACGCTTCTTCGACGGCGTCCGCGGGTGGATCCTCAAGATGAATAGGCTTCCCAACACCTTCAAGCACCACGAAACGAAGCTTGTTGCCGCGGGCCTTCTTGTCTCGATGCATCAAAGCGAGCACATCGTCCCACGTACCGTTGTTCCAAGATGTGGGCAAGCCCAGTGATTCCAGCAGCGAACGATGGTAGTCCACAAGATCCTGATCGATGTATCCCAGAAGATGCGACAGTTCGGCCGCATACACGCAGCCGACCGCAACCGCGTTGCCATGACGCCAACGGAAATGCTCAAGCTTTTCGATGGCATGGCCGAGCGTATGCCCATAGTTCAGGAATTCTCGCAGTCCCGCCTCCTTGAGATCGGCAGACACATGGTAGGCCTTCACGCCCACGGTATGTTCGATCAGCTCCGCGACCACATCCTTCAGATCGGAATCCAGAAACGCCGACCCGTCGAAGGCACGCAGTTCATCGGCATGATCCTTGAGAATCTGCAGGATCTCCGGATCCATGATGAAACCGGACTTGGCAACCTCGCCCAAACCCTCGATGAAAATGTCGTTCGGCAACGATGTGAGCGACTTCAAGTCGGCGAGCACTCCGGCCGGAGTGTAGAACGAACCGACCAGATTCTTTCCCTGCGGTGTATTAATGCCGGTTTTACCACCGGTCGAAGCATCAACCATGGCAAGCAGCGACGTCGGACAGTTCACATAGCGAATACCACGCATCCATGTGGCTGCCACAAAACCAGCCAAATCGGTTGCCGCTCCACCACCAAGACCGACAATCGCATCGGAACGGGTGAAACCCTCATCGCCCAAGCGCTGCCAAATACCGTTGGCCACCTCGATGGTCTTACCAGCCTCCGCATCAGGAATGATAATGTCGTACGCATCATAGCCCGCCTGACGAAGCAGCGTGCGCGCACGATCCGAATGACGCTGCACCGGCTGGGTGTGGATAAGCGCCACCTTGACGGGTTTGCTGCCCAAAATCTGTGCAAGCTGTCCCATCACACCCTCGCCGATATGAACATCGTACGGTTCGATGGTAGAACCGGTGACATGTACTATACGTTGATCAATCATTTCCATCAGCTTTCTCGCAGCCGCCTGTGGAGACTGGCCGCGCGTGCCCACATGCACGTTCGCCATGCGTCTGAACACCGGGTCACGTTCCTTATAGAGTTTCTTCCAACGCATATTGGCATCACCGTTGAGCATTGGACGACCTCCACCACGATTCGCGCGTTCCATGGCCTCTTCCGGATCAGCCATCAAATACACGACCTTGCCACCAGACGCTACGTATCTCGCCAATCCCTCTTGGATGGAAGGTGTCATCGGCGCACCCCCGGCCCAAGGAAAAGATGCCATCGAAATCCTCAAGCATGTCAAGCACAACGTCGCTTTCCAGCTTACGGAACTCCGGTTCGCCGTACCTTTCGAAATATTCGGGAATCTTCATTCCCGCATCATATTCGATCTCATTATCGGCATCGGCAAACGGCAGATTCATCATCTGCGCCACTTCCTTGCCGACACGTGTTTTGCCCGCGCCCATCATGCCGATGATCACGGCGACAGGCCTGCGCATACCAGCCATGAAACGAATCACCTCATATGCTCAGGCCAGGAGGCAATGTACTGCTCGGCATTGCGCTTGGTCTCGGCAACGCAATCGCCGCCAAACTTCTCAAGCACATACTGCGCGATGGTCAGACGCACCATCGCCTCGGCCACAACCGCGGCCGCCGGAACCGCGGTGTTGTCGGAACGCTGGTTGATAGCCTGCGCCGGTTCGCCCGTGGTCACATCGACGGTTCGCAGCGCCTTCGGAATGGATGGAATTGGCTTCATGGCCGCACGCACCACAATCGGCTGGCCGTTCGACATGCCGCCTTCGATGCCACCGGCACGGTTGCTCAGACGGGCGATACGACCATCCTCGCCCACCACCATCTCATCATGGGCCTGGGAACCAGGACGCATGGCTTCAAGGAAGCCGTCACCGATTTCCACACCCTTGATGGCCTGAATGCCCATCACAGCGCTTGCCAAAGCCGCGTCAAGACGGCGATCCGACTCGACATAGGTACCGACGCCCGCAGGAACGCCGTACACCACAACCTCGATCACACCGCCCAAACGTGTCGGCGTTCTCTTTCGCCTCATCAATGCGGGCGATCATCTGCTTTTCCGCTTCCTTGTCAAGCGTACGCACCGGAGAGGCATCCAATGCTTCAAGATCCTCCGGCTTAGGAAGCGTGGCTTGCTGCGGATCGGTAATGCCCGCACCGCCGATGGAGAGCACATGCGAAACGGTGCGGATGCCGAATGTCTGCTCCAGGAACTGCTTGGCAACCTCTCCCAGCGCCACACGCGAAGCCGTCTCACGTGCGGAAGAACGTTCCAGCACCGGACGAGCGTCATCAAAACCGTATTTGCGCATGCCGGTCAGGTCAGCATGCCCTGGGCGCGGGCGGGACAGCGGGGCATTGCGTCCCCTCACGAGCGATCTCATGATCAAGCGGGTCGGCGCTCATCACTTCAGTCCACTTCGGCCACTCGGTGTTGGCGATTTCAATGGCTACCGGAGAGCCGATGGTCTCACCAAAACGCACACCGGTAAGCATACGGACCTTGTCCTGCTCGAACTTCATACGTGCGCCACGGCCATATCCAAGACGACGACGCGCCAACGCGCCAACAATATCCTCCGTAGTAACGTGGACGCCCGCAGGCAGCCCCTCGATCATGGCGACAAGCGCTTCGCCGTGCGATTCACCTGCTGTCTGCCAGCGCAACATGCCGACTCCTTTTCTTCCGAATACAACTAGTGGACTATCTTAACGGTATGTGGTACATGATTTGCCTGCCGAGTCTGCTCTGTGGACTAGCCGTCAGCGTCGAAGACATCCGTTCACGTCGCATCCCACGCACATGGGTCGCCGCAGGATGCGTGGTACAGATTATCGTGAACCTCATATACGCGCTCTACGCCAACACACTATTCTTGGCGTTGCAGGCACTGCTCTTCGCCGCGCTGTCGGCGGCGCTGCAATGCGCTCTTGCTTTGATGAAACCCGGCTCGGTGGGATTTGGCGACGTCACGACCACGTTGCTTATGGGTTTGGCCGTCGGCATGTTCGGCCTGTTCGCCGTAGTGTCTTGGTGGCTTGCTATCGGCGTAGTTGGTTTGTGCTGGATTACCCTATGGACACGTTTTGATCCGCAAAAGCATACTTCTTACGCCGGCCGAACGCCATTCGCCCCGGCGATTGTGACGACCGGGGCGATAGGCATTGCGGTTGGCGTTATGTTCTGATTAGTTCGCGTTTTCGTTGTTGTTCTTATACTCGTCGCGAATCTTCCAGAACTCGTCTTCCGTTTCGACGAATTTTGTTTCGCCGGTTTGCAGATTGGTGGTGACGAAATACATCCACTTGCCTTCCGGAGGATTGATGGATGCTTTGATGGCGTCGTCTCCCGGATTGCTGATTGGCGTCGGCGTCAGCCCCTTGTGAATGCGGGTATTGTACGGATTGCTGTCATCGTTCAGCTGGTCATCGGTAAGCCGGCTTGCGGAAATGCCTAGACCGTAGGCGACAGTCGTGTCCATACCGAGCGCCATGTCGCTGTCAATACGGTTGAGAATGACCCTTGCGACCTGCCCATAGTATTTGTCACTGCCCACTTCAGATTCAGCAATGGACGCGATGATCAAAATACGTTCACGTTCGCTGCCGGTCGGCACGCCCAGATCATCCAACTTGGCGATGCGCGCATCGACCATGCTTTTGATAATATCCTCAGCAGACTTGTTCTGCGCATTGTAGGCGCCAGGCTCAAGCCAACCTTCGAATTTGCCACCGGCTTCTTCAGGGAGGATTCCCGATCCCCCACCATTTATGATGGCTTGGAATTCCGAAACGTCTATGCCCGATGCCTGCACCGCATTTGCGATGACATCAGACACACGCTCACCGGCCTTGACTTCGGCGAAGCCTCCAGCCTGGCTTTGGTCAGACAAAATCTTGACCACGTCGGACGCCTTCATATGCGTCTTCAAAGCATACGATCCCGGATACAACGTGGCCGCTGCCCCGCTTACCGCGGAAGTAAACGCGGCAGCGGACTTGACGATCTTCGCTTTAACAAGGTTCTCAGCGATTTCGGCGGCGCCCTGACCGGATTCAACGGTAAAGGTCACTTCTTTATCGCCTGATCCCGTATAATCCTCGATCTGGCTCTGCGAGTTCGCTTCGTTCGCGGCCTTCCAACGCTTCAACGCACGTACTCCGGAGAATCCGCCGACACCGATCAGAATGACTACCACAAGTGCGGCAATAATCGTGATGTACAGACGACGACGCTTTTGTTCTCTGCGACGACGCATGTCTCTACGCGATTTCGGCGGCTGCGGCGGCATTGCCGAGTTGAAGGATGTGTCATACGACGAATCCACCCATTGCGCGTTATCGGAGAAAAAATTCATTGAGATTATCGGTCACAGGTCCCTCTCCTCTTACCTCTCTCTTCTGTCGATTGCTGTCTGCAGTATCACCACCGCCGACTGTTGATCGACCATCGGACGATGCTCATGTCCACCGATTTGCGCATCGAACAGCTGATGATGCGCAGTCACCGTGGTCAGTCGCTCGTCAACCAATTCGATGGTTGGGACTTGCGTCAACGAGTATTCGTCATCCTCCACCGCGGCACGCAGTCTTCTCTCAAGATTAACAGTCCACCGCCGTGCCTTCTTCGCGCTTTTGCCTTCTTCTCCGCTTAACAACAACGGCAACCCGACTATCACATGATCGACTAATTCGTCTTCGATGACGTCGACGACCTCATCCAATGCGCGAAATGAATCCCCGTAGACTTGGATGTTGCCCGCGGGGTATGCGAGGGTGATGCCGGGGTCAGACAATGCGAGTCCGACTCTGGCATCACCCAAATCAATGCCAAGCCAAACCATGCTTGGTGGTTCAGCCCTTCATGGCCTGATGGACCAACGCCTCGAGAGCCTCGTCAATCTTGGTGGCGTCCACGCCGCCACCCTGAGCGAAGTCCGGCTTGCCGCCGCCACCGCCGCCGAGGATCTTGGATGCGCCTCGAACGAGATCTCCCGCCTTGATACCCTGCTTGCGTGCGGCTTCATTGGTGGCCACGGCAACCATGGGCTTGCCTTCCTCATTCACGCCAGAAAGGGCCACCACGACCGGATTTTCCTCACCGAGCTGGCCACGGACGTCAAGTACGGTCTTGCGCAGTGCGTCGAAGGAACCGAAATGTTCGACGTTCTTCGCAGCCACCTTGACCGGAGCTTGAGAAGCCTTGGTCTCAGCAACCAGAACCGGAACGGAAGCTGAAAGCTGGGATTCATACATAGCCGCAAGACGGCGATCGGATTCCTTGAGCTTGGCAAGCAACGCGTTCACGCGATCGGCCAGCTCATCCGGACGGGCATTGACCATGTCGGAAAGCTGGGACACCAACGCATGCTCGCGAGCGTTGAACTCGTAAGCGCTTTCGCCCACGACCGCATCGACACGGCGCACTCCGGAGCCAATGGAAGCTTCGGACATGATGTTGATCGCGCCGATCTTACCTACATGATCGATGTGGGTACCGCCGCAAAGCTCACGGCTCCAGCCGTCTTCACCAATGGAAACCACACGCACGACGTCGCCGTACTTCTCTCCAAACAGGTGCATGGCACCCAAGGCGATGGCATCATCGAACTTCATTTCCTGAGTGGTGACGGCGAGGTTTTCGCGCAGCTTCTCGTTGACACGGGCTTCCACGGAGTTCATCGCATCCTTGCTCGGAGCGCTGGACCACTGGAAGTCGAAACGCAGACGGTTCGGTGCATCTTCGGAACCGCGCTGGGTGGCCTGAGGACCAAGCTCCTCGCGCAGCGCCTTGTGCACCATGTGGGTAGCGGTGTGCGCGCGAGCGATGGCACCACGGCGATCAAGATCGATGTTGGCGTTGACCTCGGCACCGACAACCAGCGTGCCTTCGGTCAGACGGCACTGGTGCACGATGAGATCCTTGATCGGCTTCTGCACATCGTCGACCTCAAGCACGGCGCCATCGTCGGAGAGAATCTCACCTTGATCAGCGAGCTGACCACCGGCCTGCGCGTAGAACGGGGTACGGTCGAGAATGACTTCGATATTGGCCGGACCGGTGACTGCGGGGACGGAGCCCTTGCCTTCCTGCATGATGCCCAGCACCTTGGCGCGGGCGGACATGTCGGTGTAACCAAGGAAGTCGATGGGCTGGACCAGCGTCTTCTTGAAATCGTCGTAGACGGAAAGATCCACGTTGTGGCGCTTCTTAAGAGCATCGGCACGTGCGCGGCTCTTCTGTTCGGCCATAAGCTCACGGAACTTGGCCTCATCTACCTTGACGCCCTGATCGGCGGCCATTTCGAGGGTGATCTCAATCGGGAAGCCGTAGGTGTCGTGCAGCTTGAACGCATCTTCGCCGGAAACGGCGTCGGATCCGGATTCCTTGGCCTTTGCCACAGCGAGATCAAAGATTTCGGTACCGGATTCCAACGTGCGGCGGAACGCATCTTCCTCGCCGTAGGCTGCCTCGGACACATCATGGAAAGTGTTATTGAGTTCCGGATAGCTCGGCTCCATAGCCGCTTTGGAAGTCGGCAGCAGGGTCGGCATGACCGGACCGGTCACACCAAGTTCGCGCATGGCCTTGACGGTACGACGCAGCAGTCGGCGCAGCACATAGCCACGACCGTTGTTGGATGGGCGCACACCGTCAGACATGATCATCAAGGCGGAGCGCACATGGTCGGCCACAATGCGGAAGCGCACGTCCATGGCTTCGTCATCGCCATACGTACGGCCAGACAGCTTCTGAGCTGCTTCGATGACCGGGAAAACCTCGTCGGTCTCATAAATGTTCTGCTTGCCTTGCATCAGATAGGCAAGGCGTTCCAGACCAGCGCCGGTGTCGATGTTCTTGTTCTCAAGTTCGCCCACGATGTGCAGGTCGGTCTTGGACTTGACATTATCGACCTCGTAGTTTTCGAACACGAGATCCCAAATCTCAATGTAACGGTTCTCGTCGGCGATCGGGCCGCCTTCCACGCCATATTCCGGTCCACGGTCCACGTAGATTTCGGAGCACGGGCCGCCAGGGCCAGGACCACCGGTCGTCCAGAAGTTGTCTTCCATGCCCATGATCTGGATGTGTTCGGGGTCAACGCCCTCGTTCTTCCACATTGAACGGGCTTCCTCGTCGTCGGTGAAAGTGGTCATCCACAGTTTCTCCGGATCGAAGCCGTAGCCGCCCTTGTCTTGCGGGGTGGTCAGCAGCTCATACGCATAGTGGATGGCTTCTTCCTTGAAGTAATCACCAAAGGAGAAATTGCCCAGCATCTGGAAAAAAGTACCGTGACGGGTGGTTTTGCCGACCTCGTCGATATCCAAAGTACGCACGCACTTCTGATTGGATGCCATGCGGCTCTTCGGCGGAGTCTGCTCGCCCATGAGGTAAGGAATGAACGGGACCATGCCTGCGATAGTGAACAGGGTGGTCGGGTTCGGAGAGATCAGCGATGCCGAAGGCACGATAAGATGGCCGTGCTTTTCGAAATAATCAAGATAGCGCTTCGCGATTTCAGAAGTGCGCATTTGAGATTGAGCTCCTTTTTTGTTGGCAGGCCTAATGCCTTCCAAAGAATTCGTAATTGTTGTCTGAACTTGTGTCACGCTGAAGAATCAGCTGATTTTGCTCGCATATTTGGTATTAAGTTCAGCTTCGCGGGCTCGGCGTGCTTTGTCGAACTCATTGAACAGGCCTTCAAGGGTACGTACGGCCACATGATCTTGGTCTGGTCCAAGCAGGAACTGCCTGGCCGCGTCAGGAGTGTTGGCCTTGACGTATGCCTGTGCCTTGGTCACGGCCACAGCACCGATGCCCACACCGATGGAAATCCAGAAGAGACGCTTGAACATCACTGCCCCCTTGTTGCTTGCTGCGCTGTTGACATTCTTCTTGTTCATGAAGGACTGCGCAGTGGTTTTCAGGGCATATGCCGCGGAAGCGACCTTGATGACCGGCTTGCCGAGGAACGATCCATACAGATCGGTCAGCGCACCGACATTATTGGCCGTGGTGGAAGCCGCTGCAGAGATCTTGTTGACGTCTTCCAACGATTTGTTGACCTGCTGGACGGTGATCACACTTTCGTCAAGCGCGGGAATCGCATGATCCCCCGTATCTTTGACGGTTTCGGCGATCTGGTCGAACAGCTTACCGAGACGAATCAACGGGTAGATCATGAAACCAGCAAGAATCGCAAAAGCGATTGCTGCAATCAGACCGGCTATTTCTCCAACACCCATCTTGAACCTCTTTTCAGTCCCACGGTTGCCCGCGAACACAATACCCGCATAACAGTAGTAAAAAGCCCCGACCTAGAGCAAGCTATGTTCACTGGTTGTATGAAATGACGCTTACCGCCTCTTCGATGGGTTTCGTCGTATCGAAGTCAAGAACGGTCACAGACCCATTGGCCGGACGTTCACTCAAATCGTATCCTTCCGGAGCAAAACGGTGCATAAGGCTCAGCAGCGTGTTGCCGTGGGAAATCTGCAGCACATCATCGCCATCTTTCAGCATGGGATTGGACGCGATCAAAGCAAAACCGGCCTCGACCCTCGCCCAATACTCGGCATCGGATTCGGCGTCGTGGAACGGATCGGCCTCTTTGAGGAAGTCACGCGTCGCACCAAGGCCGTACTTTTCAACGATGTCATTGTAGTTCTTCGCACCGTGGAGGCCTCCAGCGGCGGTCCATGCCACACCCATATCCTGGCCTTCGAAATAGCCGTAGAACTGTTCACGGAAATGCATGTCGCTCATCAATTGAGGGCGAACATGCCCGGACGCCTCGTTCGCATCGAGAATACGCTGGGCGGTCATCTGCGCACGCGTGGTGTCGGAGCAATATGCCGCGGCAAAATCGAAATCCTTCAATTTGTTTGCGGCTTTGTCTGCGTCGGCGATGCCGGATTCCGTCAATGGAGAATTCGACCAGCCCTGCAATCTGTTATATCGGTTGAAAAACGTCTGCCCGTGTCGGACGAGATGAAGATGAAGCAACATGGGTTCCATGTTACCCTCACGGTTTGAGCAAATTCATGCTATACGATGTTGTTATGGGTCATTTTATTTCTCGTTGGCTAATTCTTACCGTCGCGGCGGGCGTTATGGTCGCGTTTCTCCCCGGCATGCATGCCATCGGAGAGCCTCCTGTGCTTGGCGTTGCTGCGTTCGCGCTGTTCATGGCGCTGATCAACGCTTCCATCAAGCCGATCATCCACATCATCGCATTGCCGTTGTCGATTATTTCGTTCGGATTGGTCGCATTGGTGATTAACTGGCTGTTCATGCAGCTCGCATCATGGTTGGCGCTGTCGTTTTTCCTCTGTGGGCGTCACTATTGACGGATTCGTATGGTCTGTGCTCGGCTCTCTTGTCATGACGATTGTCAGTGGCATTGTAGGAGGCATCATAGGTGACTAGATGTTAACAGTTCGTTCACTAGATAGCGAAGAGCCTCGCAACCGTTGGGATTGCGAGGCTCTTGCTGTATGTCCTTATACTGTATGTTCTTACAGTATGTAGATCCAGATCAGCGGGCGTAGAATTCGACCACGTACTGGATGTTGACCTGCACCGGGATCTCCTCGGCTTCAGGCTTGCGAGTCAGGGTGGCCTTCAAAGAAGGCAGGTTGACATCCAAGTAGCCCGGGACTGCCGGCAGCACATCGCGGTGCACGCCTTCGGCAGCAGCCTGGAACGGAACCATGGTCTGGCTCTTGGCCTTGACCTGAATGGTCTGGCCAGGCTTGACGCGGTAGGACGGGCGGTCGACGATGTTGCCGTCAACGAGGATGTGGCGGTGAACCACGAACTGACGTGCCTGAGCGGTGGTGCGGGCGAAGCCTGCACGCAGAACCAGAGCGTCAAGACGAGTCTCAAGGTCGGTCAGCATGGCGTTACCGGTCTGACCGGCGGTGTGGGTACCCTTCTCGTAAGCGGCACGAAGCTGCTTCTCGGAGATGCCATACTGAGCGCGAAGACGCTGCTTTTCGCGCAGACGCACTGCGTAATCGGACTCAGTGCGACGGCGGGTGCGGCCGTGCTCGCCCGGAGCATACGGACGCTTTTCGAAAATGCGCTGAGCCTTAGGGGTCAGTGCGATGCCGAGGGCGCGGGAAAGGCGCACCTGACGGCGAGAACGCTGAACGTTCGTCATTGGTTTAATCCTTTGTTTGTTCTGTCGTTGTCTGAACGGAGCGCACACCGGGTTTCCGATATGCGCTGAGCCAGCCTCTCCAGTGCTTCTTCGTGCAGAACACGAACGGCTTGAACACGTGCCGTAATACAGCTCGTATCGGTCGCCGACCCACTGATGGGCTAAGACTCCAGACGGCATGTCCCTTGCGGGCGCACACCAATCGTTAATAATACACATGAGGGCGGGACGAGCTTGCCATTCCGCCCTCTTCGGCATGTCACGTCGCCATTTCGACGCTATGCCTCAGACAGTACGCCCCTGTCCATGCGGTAAGTTCGATCCACATATGCGAGCGCATCCGGATCATGGGTGACCATGAGTACGGCCGTGCCGTCTTTGGTGGCTTCCTGCAGTAGCCTCATAACGATGGCGGTGCTTTCGGCATCCAAATCGCCGGTGGGCTCATCGGCAATCAGTAGTTTCGGACCGTTCATCAAAGCTCGCGCTATGCTGACACGTCTCATCTCACCACCGGAAAGTTCTTTCGGATAGCATTCCGCCAAGTCATCGACCTGCAGTCGGCGCAACAACGAGTGCGCACGTTCCACGGCATGATCCTGAACGAGATTGTTTTGCGCTTTTACCGCCGGAACCGCCGCAATGACATCCGGAAGTCCGTCATCGACCGTCTGTTCGGAAGGCGAATCAGAAGCGTTCCCTTCCGTCGCTTTCAAATCGTGCGAATCCGCATGTACCTGGATATCGCACTGCTCTGTTTTGCCGTTCTGCAGAACGGAAGGAAGAATCACATTGTCAAGCGCCGTAAGATTCTGCAACAACGTCTGGCTTTGTGTGATGAAACCGATGGTGCGATTGCGCACGATCGACATTTGCCTGTCATTCAGTCGCGTCACGTCGTTACCGTCCAAATCGATGGATCCGGACGTGGGTTTGAGCAGACCGGTTATAAGATTCAGCAACGTGCTTTTACCATTGCCGGAACGTCCAACGATCGCCACGAACTCGCCTTGATTCAAGGTGAAATCGACATGATCCACAGCCGCGAACGGTTTGCCACGACGTGTGAACTCGCGAGTGAGCTCTTTTACTTCGAGAACCGTGTTTTCCGCCATCATTCACCTTCTCTCAAAGTCAGATAGGTTTCGGGAGCGGAAAGTTTCACCGCCGTCGCCACGGAAGCAAGTAGCCCGGTAAGCACTGCGAACACGAAACTCACTGCGATCAATGCCAACACATTCCATATGTTGGTTTGCAGATACGGCAACTGCAGCTGCTGTCCGATAAGCGTACTGAACGGGAAAATCGCAAGAGATGCGACCGCAATGCCAACAACTCCGCCCGAAGCTCCAATCATGGCTGATTCCTTCACGATGATGCCAACCAAAGTGGAACGATTGGCACCAAGAATACGATACGCGGCGAATTCACGCTTACGTTCGTTCATGGCGGATGAAAACACCACAAGCAGCACGATCAGGCCCATAATCCAGAACACCGCGACGAAAATGGTCACGTAGCGAATAATCACGTTCAGATTGGATTTCGTGGTAGCCGTAATACCGCCTGGATACACGTATCCAAGGCTTTTGATTCCGGTCGTTTTGGTGATGTTCGCAGCGACCTGCTGAGCGGAATAACCATCTTTGACCTTGATGAGCACTGCTGAAACGGCTTTGTCGGCAAATTCTTCCGGAATGGCGGCATGACCCACCTTGGCGGAATAGCCGACCACGTCGGGAACGGTCTGCATGTTCACGAATACAGAATTGTCGAGTGACGTACCCGTGTTGGCAAGTTGCGCCGCCACCGGGAATTCATGTCCGTACAGTTTGACCGTGTTATTGCCCGACACGTTGATGCTAGCTCCGGCAACAATCTGACCGCGCTGGAGCGTGCCGTCGAACTGCGATGCGATCCAAGGGGTGATTACGAAGTCGGTATCGGGATTGAATCCGATGATCTGCACTTTTTCGTCGCAGCATGCGGCGGCCAGCGATGAGATATATGCTTGTTCCGTGATTTCGTCGATACCGTCGGCTTTCGCTACTTCACCGGTGATGTCGTTGGTGAAGTAGAACGTGCTTGCTGATCCATTGGTCAGCAACGCCTCGGCCTCGTTTTTGGTGTTTTGCGGCGTGACCATAAGATCGGCACCCATACGTTCCTGCATGCTGTTCAAGCCAGCTTCAAGATTCATGGACAGCAGCGAGCCTCCATAAAAGGCCATAGTAAGCATGGTGACGACGATGGTAAGCGCTGCAGTACGAAACGGTTTGCGCTTGAGGTTGACCAGCGGCAAACCGGCGAGGGTGATGTGATTCGCCATCGTAAGATCAGGCGCGCTTTGCCGGCTTGAGATCAAGATACGCAGCGATTGACGCGAGCACAGCCAGCAGCACGCCAAGCACGACCAGCGTCGGCAAGGTGACCATATGGCAGCGCATCATGGCACCCTTGCACACGCCGATAAGCACGGTTGGCACAGTGATGGTCAGCACACCAAGCACGGCATTGGCAATGTCAAGACCAGCACGAGTCTGATTGGAAACGAACAGCCCTGCGACACCAAGCACCGCAATCACAATACCGATGCCGAGCGCAGCCTGAGCCGTGTAATGGCATGCCATCGGCATTTCTTTGACCGCGCACACGTGGGCGAAGGTCTGCGGTGCGATGGCCACCAAAGCGCCAAGCAGAATCTGCGAAATACCGGCATACAGCTTCTTATTCATGTTTTTCCTCTCAAAAAGACAAGCATCACCGATTATTGCAAGGTCCTTTTGAAAAAGAAAGTCTTGTTTTTTCTTCAACTTCGTGCTATAGAGAAAGGCTTCATATGCTTTCCAGCTTCATCACAGCAT
>ENA-OQES01000441-OQES01000441.1-human-gut-metagenome-genome-assembly--contig:-NODE-441-length-17806-cov-2.722043_pt1 | contig 17806 bp, 24 predicted proteins | sample MGYA00242798_ERZ504641 | MGnify/ENA primary metagenome ERZ504641 (study PRJEB26092, sample SAMD00036327) | human gut metagenome | host: Homo sapiens | study: EMG produced TPA metagenomics assembly of... | reverse complement strand
TTCTTAGTGCGCGAAGTCAAAAAAAGCTTACGATTGATGCTGTAATGAATCAGGAAAAGATTTTAAAAGAAGATCTTGAAGCACTAAAGCGTCTTGAAAATTGCCGTGAGGAAATTGCAAAAAGCTGCTGTACCAAGATGTGTCAATTGACATAATCATCGACAGTATTTTGACTTTGTTAAAAGAAATTCGCACAAATGGTACTCCGCAAATTTGCCCGCCAGGCAAGACTTGCCTTTATCGCAAGAGCATTTCTTCGCACGCTTGTAGATGCTGGCTATTATACAAGTGAAAATGTGGATACTTTCATGCAGGGAATTTCTACAGTATCATCAGAATTTAACGATGATTTTGAGCGACTTTTCTGAGGGCCTTATAAGCCGCGAGGAGTTTAACTTTAAGTATGGACATCTTCGAAGCGGCACATATGATATTCGTTCAGACCGCTACGATGCGATGAATTTTCGCCCTGCGCCATCGCGTAATTTAAAAAAAGATAAGGTAAAGATTCAAAAAGATCTTGATATCAGTATTTTGACGCAGGCTCTGGAAGATACACAGCTTGATGTGCCTGCAGAGCGTATGGCAAAATTTTGGATCAGCGCAATTGAACAGCGAGAGTATTTTAAATTTGAATTTACAAAATCGCTTAGTATGGTATTAGAACTGATTCGTAAGCTTGGCTCAATTTTGGAGATTCGTACTATGGATTTGTCTTGGCTGTGTGTAGATGACTTTAAGCTATATGAGTCAGGCTGTGATCCAGAAAATTTAAAAAATGCTTTGGATGAAGCTAATCACAAAGCGGCGCCGTTTAAATCATGACAGCCGATTAATTCTTCTTCCAGAAGTTATTTTGTCAGGTGCGAGCGTAGATGTGATTCCTGTGTATGAGGCACGCCCTAATTTCATCACGGCAAAGACAGTCGAGGGCGAGGTAGTGTTGCTTGATGAGGAGCCGGATGCTGATATCACTGGAAAAATTGTTGTAGTGCCAAAGGCTGACCCAGGCTACGAATGGATTTTACAAAAATATCAAGGATTATCACAAAGTACGGTGGTGCAGCTTCTCATATGGCAATTCGATGCGCAGAATTTAATATTCCGGCAGCAATCGGCTGCGGCGAGAAAATTTATGATACGGTATCACAGCTTGACTATTTGGAAATGGACTGCAGAAATGGTCTGATCAAGGAAGGCATTCAATATACGAAATCTCCATGCACTTATCACGCAGAGAGAGGGTGTCAACGATTACGGAGATCCAACTGATATATTAGAGGCTGGATATGTTGAATTTTATGAGTCTATTGGGTTTTATTCCGCGTCCTGATTGCAAACCATACTTAAAAACTTCGAGCGTCTGTTTGATGTAAAAAAATAGATCTTTTGATTGTAGTTGGCGGCGGTGCACTTGGACCGCAGTGGTATGACCGTAAACATGAGGAAACGGTACAGCCATACCGTGATAAGATGGAAGAAAAGCTTATTCACTACTGTGTTAATCATGGAATACCGATTATAGGTACATGCCGAGGCATGCAGTATGTGAATGTTCTATTCGGCGGAAAACTAGCATATCATCCTGATCTGCCGTGTCCTAGAGAGCGCGGTGAGGATCATAAGGTACGTTTGCTAAAAGAAAATCGAAGCATTTACGTTAACAATTATCACAAGGATGTCATTTTTGAGGATGCACTTGCAGACTGCTTTGAGCCGCTTGCAATAGATGAAGATAATCACACCATCGAGGCATATCAGTCTGAACAGATGAAGATTTTAGGTGTTCAGTGGCATCCAGAGCGAAAATTTGGCCATGCAGATGGAATTGATGAGACGCGCCGTCTGGTAAGAGATTTTATCTCGAAATTTATTCATTAAGCTAGAGGATATATACCATTTATTAACTAAGAAAAGAGGAAATAAGAGAATATGTACGATATGATTATAGTAGGGGCTGGAACAGCGGGTCTGACAGCAGGAATTTATGCACTCAGATCTGGCGTTAAGCCGCTTATTCTGGAGTGTGAGGCTATGGGCGGACAGATTACATTGTCTCCGTGTGTGGAAAATTATCCAGGTATTGCAAAGATTAGCGGAATGGAGTTTGCAGATGGCCTGATGGCACAGTTGACAAATCTTGGCGGTGAGGTTACTTATGGCAGGGTAATTTCGGCACGAAAAATAGATAATGGCTTTGAAGTTTGCACTGAGGATGGTGAGACATATGAGGGCAAAAATCTTATTATTGCGTCAGGTGCGGCACATCGTCATCTAGGAATCGAGCGAGAGCAGGAGCTGATTGGAAGAGGAGTTTCTTACTGTGCTGTATGTGACGGACCATTTTTTAAGGAGAAAACAGCGGCTGTTGTAGGAGGAGGAAGCGCAGCTCTTCAGGATGCGCTGTATCTGGCAGGCATTTGCAGCAAGGTGTATTTGATTCACAGAAGAGATACATTCCGCGCTGAGAAGAGTCTTATTGATCAGGTAATGGTGGCAGAGAATATTGAGTGTGTGATGGAAAAGTCGTGTGACTGCACTTATTGGTGAAAAGAAGCTGACAGAACTTGAAGTTACAAATCTTTCAGGTGAAAAGAAGACACTTGTGGCAGATGGCTTATTTGTTGCAATAGGAATGGAGCCTCACAATGAAGTATTTAGAGATCTCGTAGATCTTGACGAGGCTGGATATGTAATTGCCGGTGAAAATTGTAAAACAAGGACACCGGGAGTTTACGCTGCAGGAGACTGTCGTACTAAGACGGTGCGTCAGCTGACAACAGCAGCAGCCGACGGAACAGTATGCGGACTTGTTTGTAAAGCAGTATAAAAATAAAACCTTCAAATACATTCGATGAAAAAATGTACTTTGAAGGATTTTTTTTGTTTGTATTATGCTTCCTCAGAGATATTATTCTCGGCAGCCTTTTTTGTGCCTGCGCAGCACGATGCTTTTCAAGAATACGGTTGATTCTGTCAGTCGGATTTAATAGACCATGAATTGATACATTGTGATTTAAGTTATCAATCAAAAGTGCAATATACTTGCTCAGATCAACATTTACATAGTACGGACGAGATAGCAGCTCTGGTCTCTGGTAAACAAGGTTAGTGGTCAGGATATGATCAATGATACCCTGTTCATAAGCAGCATCAAACTTTGCCAGTCCATTTGTAAACAGACCAAAAGTAGCAGCAGCGTAAACCTTGCGTGCCTTACGGCGTTTTAATTCGCGTGCAACATCAAGAATGCTGTCACCAGAAGAAATCATGTCGTCGATAATGATGACATCCTTTCCTTCTACGTTGGTACCTAAAAACTCGTGAGCAACGATAGGGTTCTTTCCGTCTACAATGCGGGTGTAATCGCGGCGCTTGTAGAACATACCCATATCAACACCAAGATAGTTAGTCAGCTGGATTGCACGGCCCATGCCGCCCTCATCTGGGCTGATGACCATAAGATGCTCATTGTCAACCTGCAGATCTGGCTCTGCACGAAGCAGTGCTTTGATAAATTGGTATACACACGGAACGCTCTCAAATCCATCACGTGGAATTGCGTTCTGAACACGTGCATCATGAGCATCAAAAGTAATGATGTTGGATACACCCATTTTTGTAAGTTCCTGAAGAGCCATAGCGCAGTCAAGAGACTCGCGGGAAGTACGCTTGTGCTGGCGGCTTTCATACAGGAATGGCATGATTACATTGATACGGCGTGCCTTGCCTTCAACAGCAGCAATGATACGCTTTAAATCCTGGTAATGATCGTCTGGAGACATGTGATTCACATATCCGCACAGAGAATACGTTTGGCTATAGTTACAAACATCCACCATAAGATACAGATCGCAGCCGCGGACTGATTCCTCGATAACGCCCTTTGCTTCACCGGAACCGAAGCGAGGATTCTTTGCTTTGACAATATAGCTGTCCTTGCTGTATTCAGAGAAGTGAAGCGCAGTAGACTGTGCATGACTTCTCTCAGCGCGCCACTCAGTCAGGTATTGATTAACCTTCTGTCCAAGGCTTGCGCAGCTTTCAAGTGGGATAAGACCCAGTGTGCCCACTGGTATCGTGTTCAGATTCTTTTCGTTTTGGCATGATGACCTCCATGATTATAATATGCAGCTTACCTGCGTCCAAAAGTACGAACCTTAACTAATCATAACATGAAGATGTCGAAGATTCAAGCCTTACGTCAGAAATGGATAAAAAGAAATTTACGTAAAAAGTAAACGGAAAAAATTTGTGCAACATGATCCCCAGAGAATCCAAAGTCATAAGCGAATTAGCTAGTGGTCATGTTATTTTTTAGAAAAAAAATATGTCTACGAATTTCTTTAAATCTTCTCCCAAAAAACAGGGGATAGGCGTATATTGCCCCCATAAGTCGTGAGGAGATTCGCTCTGTGTAGGTACTTTGAAGCTCTTCTGGGCTTAGATTTGTTGAGATAATAGTTGTTTTCCTTGACAGATCACGCGAATTGATCACATGAAACAGCTGACTGATTACAAAAGGAGTCAGATTTTCAGTTCCAAGATCATCAATAATCAACAGGCTGCATGTGAGTGCATATGAATCATTTTCTGATGAATCATCGTTGTTAGAATGAAAACGCTGCATAGCTGATTCAAAAAATTCAGGAGCAGTCATATATAAGACAGAAAAGCCTTTGTCAAGAACAACCTTTGCAATACAGTTACAAAGAAATGTCTTGCCAACGCCTGGATTTCCAAAGATTAAAAGACTAGGGTTTCCATCCTTGAACTGATAAGCATATTTTTCATAAATAAGTTTGAGACGCTGCATATGGGCGCGATTACTCATTCCGCCAAGAAGTGGATTTGGTGCATCTGAATAGCGGTTTATATCAAATGTGTTAAAATTCTCACGTTCCAAACGGTCTCTAATGCCAGATTGTTCATAGAGTAAGCTTATGCCAGCCTGCTCAAAGCAGTGACATTTACGGTTTCCGTCAAGATATCCAGTATCTTTACAGTCCGGGCAGCTATACTTTGGCTGAAGATCATCAAGTGTATAGTGAAGAGAAGAAAGAAGCGCACCGCGCTCGCGTCTAAGTGCATCAATCTGCATCTGTGCATTTAGAGCCTGCACTTTATTGCCAGTGATTTTAGCCTTTGCAAGAGCAGCGCTAGATGTCGGAAGAAGCTTTGAAATCTCAAGAAGTCTTGGGCATTGCGCATAGATATGGCGCAGACGTTCTTCCATCTCATGCTGGTGTTGGAAACGGATGCGGCTGTAGCGGCGCATCAGTTCATTATATTGTGAATTGGTCAGAGCCATAAAAAAGTCAATCCTTTCTGCGATAATCATTCATTTGAATCCTGACTATACTGCTTTAAAATCTTTTCCATGTAATTATTATTTTTGCGCTCAGTAAAATTACGAAACTGCTGTGTACCCTTTGCAACAGAAGAAGCACGGCTTGAACTGGTGCGCTTTGCAGCATCACTTTTTACCTTTTGATCACGCTGATTTTCAGCAGCCTCTGCGTCAGCAAGTGACTTCACACTTTTTTTCTTTCCAGCGTTTTAAGATGCTTTCTGTCAAAAATTAACATTTGGACGCGACATTTTTTTCATCGTGATATTGCAGGCATAAAACCATAGACATCTGTAGGGGAAACTGTAATCCTTAATCCATTTATTGATATATTCAAGCTGAGCCCGGAGCAGGAGTCTGATTGTATAATCCATATGCCTTCATGATAGCATAGACAGTATCATTATGAAGCAGATTGTAATGACGAATAGCATCAAGTGTATGAAGACCCTTTTGATGCCAGGACTGGGCAACAGAATCAATAAATTTCATATTAAGCTTGCCCTTGCAGTGATTAGCGCAGTAATCAACAAGATAATCAATGACATCTGGTGAGCGGTTAAACTGAAGATACCAATAGCCAAATGATTCTGTGTCTGCATAATTAAGCGGACGCGAAAAATACTGCTGCCATGCCGACATATACATGTTAAACTCTGGATCGTTCTCAAGAAGAATCAGCTCCTCTTGGGAAAGATGAAGTGACTGTATAGAAGGGGTCGCATTTGCAGCAGAATGTGTAGTAGTTTGTGTGGAAGCCATTGAGCCAGAAGCATTTGCAATGGTTGTATTTGCAGGAGAAACTAAAGCAGGAGTGGGCGTAGGAATTACAGATTGTACGCTTGGAGCAGGTGCAGCTGTCTGTGTAGGTGCAGTCTGTGCAGAAGCCTCTGTCTCTGCCTGAATAGATGGATCTGTAAATGCAACTCCTGACAATTCGTGACCCGATGTAAAGCTAAGGCGCATCAAACCAACAGATTCCCAATAGCTAAGAGAACGAAGTACCTCGCGCTCTGAAATATCAAGCCTGTCACTAATTGAAGCACTGCTTAAACCAGTGGCTGATGTCGAGACAGCGCGAAGCAAATATAGGTAAACCTTTACATCCGTACCGGAGGCGGCAGGAAGAAAACGGTCTATAAAATAGCCGGGAACAACAAGGGTATCTATGCTGAGCCGGTTCTCCAGTAAAAGAAAGGACATAAAAAACCCTCCAAAATCCAAGTATCATCTTTGTAAAGTATAGCACAAGTTATTTCTTTTGAAAAGCGATAAAAAGTCCCCAATTATTTCCCTTAGAATCAGGGCAAGCAATTGGGGATTTTGCGAATACCTTATTTAGAAATTAAGTCTTCTCCGATTTTTAACAACATCACCGGCGCCCATAGTGATCACCAGATCACCAGAGGCTGCATGATGCAAAATAAATTTTTGCAATTTCTTCAAAGGTTTCAAAATAATGAGCACTTGTACCGGCCTGCTCTAACAAAACGCGGATATTGTCGGAGCTTATGCCAAGATCATCAGTTTCTCTTGCCGGATAAATTTTTGCAAGAACGACCTCATCTGCTAAGGACAGAGCTTTTGCAAAATCAGTAAGCAAAGCTTTTGTTCTTGTATAGGTGTGCGGCTGGAAGATGCACCAGATCTTTTTGTGAGGATACTTCTTTGCAGCAGTAAGTGTCGCTGTGATTTCCTGCGGATGATGTGCGTAATCGTCAATAATAGTAATTCCATTTACGACACCCTTCTTTTCAAAGCGTCTCTGTGTGCCATGGAAATTTCAAAAGACCAGCAGCGATGGCATCCATTGAAAGATTCAGCTTTTTTGCAAAGGGCAACGGCAGCAAGTGCATTGTAAACATTATGCTCTCCAGGAACACTTAACTGAATGTGACCAAGTGTAGTGTTGCTTGCATCTGTGACGTCAAAGGAAGCCTGAGCAAATTCATTATATGAGATATTAGAAGCACGATAATCGCAGGATTCTCCGTGTCCAACAGTGATAATCTCGCAGTCAAGTCCATTGATCAACTCAGAAAGATTATGAATATCACCGTTAATTACAAGTATTCCATCCTTTGGAAGCTTTTCCATAAATAAGCGGAAAGAATGACGGATATCGTCAATGTCCTTAAAGAAGTCAAGATGGTCTGCTTCAATATTAAGGATAACTTCCATAGTAGGATAGAAGGATAAAAAGCTGTTTGTGTATTCGCAGGCCTCAGTGACAAAAAGATTTGAGCCACCTACGCGAATATTTCCTCCGATTGTTGGAAGAATGCCTCCGACAGAGATTGTCGGATCAGTATCAGCAGCCAAAAGAATTTCAGTAACCATAGAGGTCGTAGTTGTCTTTCCATGAGTTCCAGCAATGTTAATTGCCGTTTTATAGTTTCTCATCAGCTGTCCAAGAAGCTCAGCTCTTGTTAACAGCGGGATATTGCGCTTTGTTGCATCAACAATCTCTGGATGTTCAGGATGGATCGCTGCTGTGTAGACAACGACATCTGTTCCCTGCGGAATGTGAGAGATGGACTGATCATAAAAGATAACAGCGCCAAGTGAGGACAGATGGTCAGTCAGAGGTGATTCCTTAGAATCAGAGCCGCTGACGGTAAAGCCCTCCTTCATTAAAACCTCAGCAAGTCCGCTCATGCTGATGCCGCCGATTCCAATAAATAGACATGGCATGGATTTTCAAAATTAATATGGTACATGGTACTTCCTCCGAATAATCAAGTTAAATAAGCAAAGTCAATACTGAAAAACAGTTGTTTCTTAACACAAATACTGCTTGATTTAAGTATACTCGATTTTGGAGGAATGTAAAGCGTAAATGTTATTATGCTGTGCGAATGAACGCCTATTCACAAAATTGCAATATTTACAGTATGCCCGAAGGTGAATGGATTTCACGAGCCGGACACTTGAAGCAGGTCTTTCAAAGTAATGTATAATAAGAAAGAGCATAAAAGGAACCTGCGGAGTTTGGTCCGGCGACGAAACCATTGCACCGAAGGGCATTCGTAACCCGACGCGTGAACTGTAACAAATAAATAAAATGCATAACTTTTTTTTCTGTAAATTGTTCACTTTTTGAAAGAGATGTGCTATAATAACGACAAGTACTAAAAGATTACAGTTCCCCAAACGCCTATTCACAAGACTGCACTTATGTGCATTCACTGTTAGACAGTTCTATTTCACTTGATGACAGGCGCTTGGTGAACTGATAACACAACAATTAAAGAACAAAGGGGTGATTTTGTGGTTAGAAAGGAAATGATCGCCATGTTATTGGCGGGCGGACAGGGAAGCCGTCTTGGAGTTTTGACTTCAGAAGTAGCGAAGCCAGCTGTATCCTTCGGCGGGAAATACAGCATTATTGACTTCCCATTAAGTAACTGCATTAATTCAGGGGTGGATACAGTAGGTGTGTTAACACAGTATCAGCCACTTCGTTTGAATACCCATATCGGCATAGGTATTCCGTGGGATCTCGACCGTAATTATGGCGGAGTGACAGTACTATCTCCATATGAAGCAAACGAGAACAGTGATTGGTATACTGGTACTGCAAATGCAATTTACCAGAACATTCGCTATATCGACAGCTTTAATCCAGAGTATGTATTGATTTTAGGCGGTGATCATATTTATAAAATGGATTATCAAGTGATGCTTGATTATCATAAGGCAAACAATGCAGACGTTACGATGGCTGCTATGCCTGTTCCGATTGAGGAGGCAAGCCGTTTTGGCGTGCTGATCACAGATGATACAGGCCGTATCACCGATTTCGAAGAGAAGCCTGCACATCCAAGAAGCAATTTAGCTTCCATGGGTATTTACATATTTACATGGTCTGTGCTTCGTGAGGCATTGATCACAAATAAAGATATTCCAAACTGCGACTTTGGTATGCATGTCATTCCATATTGCCATAAGCGTGGTGACAGAGTATTCTGCTATGAATTTAATGGATATTGGAAGGATGTTGGAACACTTCATTCCTACTGGGAAGCAAATATGGAGCTGATTGATATCGTTCCTGTATTTAATCTGTATGAAGAGTTCTGGAAGATATATACTAAATCTGATAATCAGCCGCCGCAGTATATTGCAGATACCGCACAGATTGAGCGTTGTATCATAGGTGATGGCTCTGAAATCTACGGAAGAGTACGAAACTGCGTCATCGGACCAGAAGTTATTGTTGAGGAAGGCGCAGAAGTTTATGATTCCATTTTGATGCAGGGTGCTGTAATCAAGAAGGGAACAAAGATTTACAAGTCAATCATTGCACAGGATGCAGTTGTTGGTGAAAACTGTATGATTGGTGTAGGTGAGTATGCAGACAGCCAGTATAATAAGAAGGTTTACTGCTGTGATCTTGTAACCGTTGCAGAAGGCTCCGAAATTCCGGATGGCGTTACAATTGGAAAGAACGTAGCAATTGCCGGAAAGACCGCTATTGAAGATTATCCGGATGGAAATCTTGTAAGCGGCGGATACATCATCAAGGGAGGCGAGGAAGAATGAAAGCGATTGGTATAATTTTAGCCGGTGGAAACAACAAGAGAATGAAGGAGCTGTCATATAACCGTGCGATCGCTGCTATGCCAATGGTAGGAACCTATCGCAGCATTGATTTCGCGCTGAGCAACATGTCAAACTCCCGTATTCAGAAAGTAGCAGTTTTAACACAGTATAACACCGTATCCTTGAATGAGCATTTAAACTCTTCAAAGTGGTGGGATTTTGGAAGAAAGCAGGGCGGTTTATATGTATTCACCCCTACTATAACCGCTGAAAATAGTAACTGGTATCGGGGTACAGCCGATGCCCTGTATCAGAACCTGCATTTCCTCAAAGGAAGCCATGAACCATACGTGGTTCTGGCTTCTGGCGATGGAATTTATAAGCTGGATTATAATAAGATTCTGGAGTACCACATTCAAAAGCGTGCTGATATCACTGTTGTCTGCAAGGAAATGCCAGAGGGAGAGGATTTAAGCCGCTTTGGACAAGTGAAGGCAGATGATGACGGAAGAATCCGAGGCTACGAGGAAAAGGCCAATGATTGAGACTTCCAGAAATGTTTCATGTGGTATCTATGTAATCAGAAGACGTCTTTTGATTGAGTTAATTGAGCGTGCAGCAGAGGAAGATAGATATGATCTGGTCAAGGATATTCTGATCCGTTATAAGGATATCAAGAGAATTTATGCATACCAGCTTGAAACATATTGGAACAACATCTCCTCAGTTGAGGCTTACTACAGAACAAATATGGATTTCTTAAAGAGAGATGTCCGCAGTTATTTCTTCAAGGAAGGCAACAGTGTATTCACAAAGGTAGATGATCTGCCGCCGGCAAAATATAATCCGGGTGCTAATATTTCAAACAGCCTGATCGCATGTGGAAGTATTGTAAACGGTACAGTTGAAAACTCTGTTGTATTCAAGAAGGCATATATTGGAAACAATTGTGTTATCAAAATTCTATTATCATGAACGATGTTTATATCGGAGACAATGCAGTCATTGAAAACTGCATCGTAGAGAGCAGAGGAACCATCGAAGCAAATGCATGCTATAAGTCAGAGCCAGGTGATATTCGCATCGTTGTAGAGAAGAAAGACCGCTTCATCATTTGATAATACCAGGGGATCAAAGTCACAAGCGAATCATGCTTGCATGAGAAAGCTTGTGACCTTGATTCCCGCCGAAAAACATGAGGATTATATATTTATAAAAGAAGAATCAAAAATTAGCTGCACAAAGGCGTGCAGAGGACGGAAAGGCAATACTGGGATGGAAATTACAGATGTGAGAGTGCGCAAAGTTGCACTGGATGGTAAGATGAGAGCAATCGTCTCTATTACGCTGGACAATGAATTTGTGGTTCACGATATCAAGGTGATCGAAGGAGAAAAGGGAGTATTTGTTGCGATGCCAAGCCGTAAATCGGCGACAGGAGAATACCGAGATATCGCACATCCCATTAACTCAGAGACAAGAGATTATGTGCAGAAGATTATTCTCGAGAAATACGAGGAGGCTTTGCAGGAAGCATAAACTCTGAATAACAATTCGACAAAGATATGTGAATACTTATAAAAGAAAGACTGCCTTCGGGCAGTCTTTCTTTCTCTTGCAATTGTCGTCTTCATTCGGTATAATGTGGCTGAGAGAAAATGTAACGTAATTATTTTTGGAAAGGCGAGGTTTTAAAGTATGAAAAGGAGAAAGACAGCAGCGGGACTATTGGTGGCATCACTGCTAGTAGGAGCAGCGCCGGTGGTGACAAATGCGGCGCCAGTGAGAATTGTATCAACAAGCATAACAGAACAGTCTTCGTCAGGCTATCGTGTAAATGTAACATTTTCGGCAGATGCAGGTGTGAGCCGTGTTATGATGCCGACATGGACAGAGGCAAACGGACAGGATGACATTGTGTGGCATCAGGCAAGTGTTAGTGGTAATACTGCATCATTCTATGTTCCAGTCAGTGCCCATAAAGGAGAAAGCGGTGCATATATTACGCATATTTATGTATACGACAGACAGGGACAGTTTGCGCTAAAGGGCGAAAATGTAACAGTTCCAGCATCGACATCTGCGTCATCAAGCCTTTCAATCGGTGACGTTTCTATTACGGAACTTAGTGCATCGGGCTACCGCGTTACGGCAAAAAGTAAATGCACCGTCAGGAGTAAGCAAAGTATTGATGCCAACATGGACAAACGCAAATGGACAGGATGATCTAGTGTGGCATCAGGCAAGCGTAAGCGGTGATACAGCTACATTTTACGTGCCATCAAGTGCCCATAAGGGAGAGAGCGGAGCATACACGACTCATATTTACCTGTATGATAAAGCAGGAAAATTAGCACCATTAAAGGGGGTCAATGTAACTGTTCCATCAGGTGCAAATCCTGGAGGCAGTTCAGGAAATAATAATGGCAGCGGTACAGGTGTGCTGTCGATGGCGATTCCGTATGTAACAGAATTATCATCAAATGGTTTCCGTGTTACGATTCAATTTAATGCACCTGCAGGCTATAAAAAGGTTTCAACTGCAGTGTGGACAGCAGCAAATGGACAGGATGATCTGGTATGGCATAACATGACCGTATCTGGAAACACAGCGACATGCTATGTTCCAGTAAGTGAGCATAAAAACGAGCACGGTTCATACATTGTGAATGCGTATGTATTTGAGACTGATACAAAATATGTACTTCAGGGAATGACCGTTCCAGTGCCGTAAACAAAGAAAATGGAGGAACAAATGGCAAAGAAAAGACGCAGCTGGGAAGACTATCAGAAAAAGAAAATAAAAAGAGGCCAATCAGGTGTGCCTATTGTCATACTTTTGGTGCTGCTTGTAATTGCATGTGCAGGTCTTGGTGTAGTGGCATGGGTATGCCTGCGCCCAGTGACGCTTCCACATGTGCAGCCAGATCAGGCATCATCGACGAAAGCACCTGTGGAATACGAAACATGGAAGGCAACAGAGGCGGCTGCGGATGGTGCTCTTGTACAAAGCAGTGATCCAGTCGTACAGGCTGCTAATTTAAAGGCAATGCAGTACGATTATGACGGTGCAATTGCACAGATTCAGTCAATACCTGGCTATGCAGATAATGAAACATATGTTAGCTGCATTCAAAGCTATGAGAGTTTGAAATCACAGGCTGTACAGTGGACAGATTATGATAAGATTACACATATCTTTTTCCATAGTCTTATTGTTGACAGTGAGCTTGCATTTGAAAGCTATAAGAGCAGTGATTATGATCAGGTAATGACAACCATCGAAGAATTTAAGGATATAATGCAGTCTATGTATGACAAGGGTTATGTTTTGATAAGCCTTCATAAGATTGCAAAGATGGAAACGCAGCCAGACGGCACCATGCAGATGGTGCAGCAGCCAATTTATCTTCCGAGAGGGAAAAAAGCCATTTGTACTTTCCGAAGACGATGTATGCTATTATGAGTATATGACAGGAACTGGATTTGCGACAAAGCTCTGTCTTGATGAAAACGGTAAGGTTGTAAATGAGTATGTTGAGCGTGATGGAAGCGTATCATATGGTTCTTATGACGTTTTGACTGTTTTAGAGGATTTTATTGAAACACATCCTGACTTTTCTTATCAGGGTTCAAAGGGTATTCTGGCATTTACGGGATATGATGGTATTTTAGGCTATCGCACAAGTGATTTCTGGTACAATGAAAATTTGTGACTATTACGTTTCTACACCTGCAAACGATAAAGAAAAGCGCGAAGATCATACGTCACCAAATGAAAATATTGAGCAGGACAAGCAGACAGCACGAGAAGTTGCACAGGCAATTCGCGATCTGGGCTGGGAGCTTGCCAGCCACAGCTGGGGTCATCTGAATATGACAAGTACAAGCTATGAACATCTTGTATGGGACACAGATATGTGGGAGCGCGAAGTAGAATCTATAATCGGAGATACAGATATTATTTTATATCCGTTAGGAGCAGATGTAGGAGACTGGAGACCATCACAGTATACATTTGAAAATGAAAAAGTTCAAAAGCTCTGGATGTAGGCTTTAGATATTTCTGCAACGTAGACAGTACTCAGTACTGGCTACAGTATGGCTCAAATTACATGCGTCAGGGCCGCCGCAACATGGATGGCCAGATGATGTTTAAGCAGATGGTTTATCCAGAGAAGGTACTCACAAGTGATCTGTTTGACGTATATGATGTCTTTGACAGACGCAGACCGCTTCCTGTAAATGGAATAACAGTGCCAGAAGATTTTGATCTGCAGGCACTTGCCGATTCGCTTGGAATGAGTGACCGCATAATAAATTGAACTAACAGAGGAGAGAAAAATCATGTATATTATAGCAGGTCTGGGAAACCCAACCGCACAATATAGAGGAACAAGACACAACGTTGGCTTTGAGGTTATTGATTACCTTGCTGACAAATACAATATTGATGTAACAACAAAAAAATTTTCAAGGGCTTAATTGGAACAGGCGCGATTGAGGGACAAAAGGTTGTTCTAGTAAAGCCTCAGACCTTCATGAATTTAAGCGGAGAGTGTATTCAGGAGGTCATGAATTACTACAAAACAGATATCTCTGATTTAATTGTAGTATATGATGATATTAACCTAGAGCCAGGACAGCTTCGCGTGCGAGGAAAAGGGAAGTGCAGGCGGTCATAATGGTATGAAAAATATCATTCTGCACTGCAATTCACAGGATTTTCCAAGAGTGCGTGTCGGAATCGGAGCAAAGCCGCCAAAGATGGATTTAGCAGACTTTGTACTCAGCCATTTCCAGGGCGAAGCAAAAAAAGGCAATGGAAGACGGCTACAAAGAAGCAGCAGATGCAGTATGCTCCTTAATGAACAACGGACTAGAGGCAACCATGAATCATTATACCAGAAGAAAACAAAATAATGATAAGGAGGGTCAATTGTGGGTATTTTTGCAAATCCGCTGACGGACCTGCTGGAATATGAAGACTTTTCAAGAGAATTTTTTTGAAGGGAACAGATCCAGTGGGCATGACAGGCTGTATTGACTCCGAGAAGGTGCATTTTATGAGCACCTTTCTTGGAGAGAAAAAAGTGCAGCTTGTTGTGACGTACAGTGAACAGCGGGCAAGGGAAATTGAAGAAGATTATAAATTATTTTGCAGTCAGGTCTATGTGATTCCACCGCGTGACCTGATCGTTTTTTAGCGCAGATCTGCAGGGAAATGCCATCATTGCAGAGCGCATGAAGGCATTTGCAGCACTTTATCAAAACGAGGCAAAGGTTATCATCACAACAATGGATGCGCTCATGAGCGCGGCAGTGCCGTTTGAACAGCTGATGAGTCATGTGATAAAGCTAAAAGAAGGTGATGAGCTTGATCTTGAAAAGCTAAAGCATGACCTGACTGTGATGGGATATGAGCGTGTAGGACGTGTGGAGGAACCAGGACAGTTTACTGTTCACGGAGGTATTGCTGATGTATATCCATTGACAATGGAGGTTCCGGTTAGAATCGAGCTTTGGGGAGATGAAATAGATACGATTCGCTGCTTTGAACCGCAGAGCCAGCGCTCAATGGATCAGATCGAGTGCGTATCTGTTTTTCCAGCGGCAGAGGTGATCGCAGATGATACGGCAAGACGGCGTGCTGCGGGAATGATTCAAAATGAGCTTGAGAGCCAGTTAGCTGTCTTAAAAAAGGCAAAGGAGCCAGACAAGGCGAAGCGTCTTCGCGAGGAGACAAACCGCATATTAGAGGCACTTGGTGAAGATGTTGTATTAGAGGCACCAGACAGCTATATAAGCTATTTTTCATCCGTGCACTGTTCAACTTTCTGAATATTTTGATGAGAAGAACACGTTAGTTTTCCTTGATGAGCCGATGCGTCTTAAAGAGCGCGGTGATGGTGTGCAGGCTGAGTTTGAGGAAAGCATGAAAAATCGTCTGGAGCAGGGCTTTCTTTTGCCAGGTCAGACAGCGCTTTTAACACCGGCAAAACATGTGCTTGCTGCTTTGAGCGCTGGTCAGGTTGCAGCACTGTCTTCACTTGACATGCCGCCTGGCTGACTTTACGGTGGTAAATCAGCTACGCAGTAAATGTTCAGAACATGAACACGTACCGTGAAGGCTTTGAACTTTTAATTAAGGATCTGACACACTGGAAGAAGGAAAAGTACCGCATTGTCCTTTTGTGTCCGTCAAGAACTCGCGCAAACCGCATTGTCAACCAGCTTATAGAGTATGATCTTTTGGCATATTACAGCGAGGACGAGGATAAAAAAGGATAAATTCCAGGTGAGATCATGGTTACTTATGGAAACCTTCACCGTGGCTTTTTTGATATCCGATGCTAAAAGTTTGCTGTTATCACAGAGAGCGATATCTTTGGTGTTAAGAAAAAGGAAAAAATGAAAAAATGAGCCACTATCAGGGTCAGCGAATAAGTGATTTTGCGCAGCTAAAGCCTGGTGATTATGTGGTGCATGAAAACTTATGGACTGGGAATTTATCGCGGAACAGAGCGACAGATTGTGGATAGGTAACAAAAGATTATATTAAGATAGAATATGGTGATGGCGGAAAGCTGTATTTTCCTGTCACACAGCTTCATATGATCCAAAATGTATGCTGATTCAGAGTCTAAGCAGCCAAAGGCTTAACAAATTGAACGGCCAGGAGTGGACAAAAAGCAAAAATGCCGTGTTCAAAAATGCAGTCAACAACATTGCAAAGGAGCTTGTGGAGCTTTATGCAGTGCGCCAGAGTGGTCACGGCTATCAGTATGGAGCAGACACTGTATGGCAGAAAGAATTTGAAGAGCTTGTACCATTTGATGAGACAGCAGATCAGCTTGCAGCAATTGATGCGACAAAAGCTGATATGGAAAGCACGAAAATCATGGACCGCTTAGTGTGCGGTGATGTAGGCTACGGAAAAACAGAGATTGCCATCAGAGCTGCCTTTAAGGCTGTGCAGGACAGTAAGCAGGTCGTATTTCTTGTGCCGACAACTATTCTTGCTCAACAGCATTACAATACATTTGTTGAGCGAATGAAGGACTATCCAATTCGAATTGAACTTTTATCACGCTTTCGCACGTCAGCGCAGATCAAGGCATCACTTGAGCGCTTCAAAAAAGGGTCTTGCCGATATTGTAATAGGAACGCATCGTGTGCTGTCAAAGGATGTTGTATTTAAAGATCTAGGCCTTTTGATTATTGATGAGGAACAGCGCTTTGGTGTCACACACAAGGAAAAGATTAAGCAGCTTTAAAAAAGACGTTGACGTGCTGACACTAACGGCAACACCGATTCCGAGAACACTTCATATGAGTATGATAGGCGTGCGCGATATGAGTGTGTTGGAGGAAGCACCGTATGAGAGAAGACCGATTCAGACATATGTAATGGAAATGAATTGGGAGATGGTTCGCGAAGCAATAAACAGAGAGCTTGCCAGAGACGGACAAGTTTATTATGTGTATAATCGTGTCAAGGATATTGATCAGATTACGGCACAGATAGCAAAGCTTGTGCCAGATGCAAATGTTGCCTTTGCACATGGTCAAATGTCAGAGCGTCAGCTAGAACAAATCATGATGGACTTTGTTAACGGTGATATAGACGTGCTTGTTTCCACAACTATTATAGAGACAGGCTTAAACATTCCAAACGTAAATACTATTATCATCCACGATTCTGATCGCTACGGACTTGCACAGCTGTATCAGCTAAGAGGACGTGTAGGCCGTTCAAACCGCACTGCCTATGCTTTTATCATGTATCAGCGAAACAAGATTTTAAAAGAAGAGGCTGAAAAGCGTCTTCAGGCAATTCGTGAGTATACTGATCTTGGTTCAGGTATTAAGATAGCCATGCGTGATCTGGAAATTCGAGGCGCTGGAAAT
>ENA-OQES01000440-OQES01000440.1-human-gut-metagenome-genome-assembly--contig:-NODE-440-length-17806-cov-5.199728_pt1 | contig 17806 bp, 20 predicted proteins | sample MGYA00242798_ERZ504641 | MGnify/ENA primary metagenome ERZ504641 (study PRJEB26092, sample SAMD00036327) | human gut metagenome | host: Homo sapiens | study: EMG produced TPA metagenomics assembly of... | reverse complement strand
AATCACTCCGCTGATTGACACGGAGGATGCGCGTTTTGACTTGAATGCATCTCGACCCCATCGCCAAAGGCGATTTAAAATGGCGAGATGCGTTGCTGGTCGCACATCGTGTGAACAGTAACAAATATTCTGCTCCGAATAAGAAACTGGAGGTGATCGTCCATGGCATCTGAATCAACAACTCTTTATCTCAAAGCAGACAGGAATGTTGAGGTATCAAAGCAAAACGTCATGTTAGGAGACCTCCTGAATATGGAGTGTTCAGACAAGACCATCCTGATGAAAGTAAAAACTTTGCGGATTTTGAAGATCCGGGAGGAAAAAGAACAGCGCTATGTAATTTCCGTGTTGAAAATCATTGCCTGTATTCATGAACAGTATCCCCGGCTGGAGATTCAGAATCTGGGCGAAACAGATATTATCGTTACTTATGAAAATCAGAAAACACCACCTCTTCTCTGGCACATTTTAAAAGTAGTGCTGGTATCAGCAGTGATTTTCTTTGGATCTGCCTTCTCGATCATGGCATTCAATAATGATGTTGGGGTAACGAAGCTATTTGGTCAGATTTATGAACTGATCATGGGAAAGAAGACAGATGGTTTTTCTGTTCTGGAAGTCACGTATTCCATAGGGCTTGCAATCGGAATTCTAATATTTTTTAATCACTTTGGTAAGAAACGCTTTACAGTAGATCCTACACCGATGGAAATACAGATGCGTCTTTATGAAAATGATATCCAGACAACTCTGGTGGAAAATGCAGCACGGCAAAAGAAAGAACTGGAGGTTGGAAAATGAACTTGTTGCAGACAATTTTCCTGGCATTGCTTGGTTTAAGTGCCGGAATGGTAGTAGCTGGCGGTGTCTTTTCTTTCATTGTGGAACTTGGTGTGATCTCAGATTTTGCAGATCGTACCCATACCGGCAATCATATTTTAATTTATGAAGATATGGTAGCAGCTGGTGCGATCCTTGGAAACTTGTTTCAGATTTTTGAAGTTAATCTTCCGGGAAGGATGATATTTCTTGCAATTTATGGACTTTTCGGAGGGATTTTTGTTGGTTGCTGGGCAATGGCACTTGCAGAAATTTTGAATGTATTTCCCATTTTTATGAGACGGGCAAGGATTGTCCGGTATCTCGCGGTGTTTGTGATAATGGTTGCATTAGGGAAAGGAATCGGAGCGGGATTGTTTTTTTGGAAAAGATGGTAAACTCTACCGCTTCATTTCTTTCCGCATCCGCTCCAGCACCTTCTTTTCTGTCCTTGACACCTGCACCTGAGACATTCCCATTTTCTTTCCTATCTCAGCCTGCGTCTTTCCTGCAAAATATCTCAGATAAATGATTGTCCGTTCCTTCGCTTCAAGTGTTTCCAGTACTTCTTTTAATACAATCCGATCAAGCACCTTTTCTTCCTGCCTGTCTTTTTCTTCCAGCTTATCCATCAGAAGGATCTCGCTTCCCTCTTTCTGATGGATCGGCTTATATATGGATTCCACCTCCACTGACGACTCCATTGCCTGGACGATCTCCTCACAATCTATCTGAAGCTCTTCTGATAACTCTTTCAATGTCGGTTCTCTCCCGAGTATCCTGGTCATCTTTTCTCTCGCCTGCAGACTCTTATAGGACAGCTCTCTCAATGAACGGCTGACTTTTATCATTCCGTCATCTCTCAAAAAATCGCCGGATTTCTCCGGATATCATTGGAACAGCATAGGTTGAAAACTGTACTTCATAAGAAAAAGTCAAATTTATCAATTGCCTTAAGCAGTCCAATGCTTCCAATCTGAAACAAGTCTTCCGGTTCTGCACCTCTTCCGTAAAATCGCTTTACTACGCACCAGATAAGACCTATATTTTTTTCCAACAAGTTCTTCTCTCGCTTTTTTAATCTCCGTCGTGTGACTTTCTGATTAAAGCGATTGTGTCGTCCATATTCTGCTCCCTTTACCTATTGTCTTAGTCATTTTTACACTGGTTCCTTCCCCTACCTTTGACTCTACTTCCACAGTATCCATAAATGCTTCCATAAAAGAAAATCCCATTCCTGACCGATCATCCTCCGGTTTTGTTGTAAACATCGGTTCCATTGCTTTTTCCACATTTGCAATACCTTTTCCACGGTCCGATATTTCTACTGTAAAAAGCTGGTTTTCTATACTACAGTGTATCTTTACTTTCTCTACTCTCTGTTCATATCCGTGGATAATCGCATTTGTTACAGCTTCTGACACTGCAGTCTTCACATCTGCTACTTCTTCCACCGTTGGATTAAGTTGTGTTAAAAAGGATGCTACCGATACTCTGGCAAATCCCTCATTTCTGATCTGCTGTCAAAGCGGATCTCCATCTCATTATTCTGTGTATTACTCGCCTCCATCACTTTTCCCCCTCATAAATCTGCATAATCTTTGCTGCTCCTGAAATGTAGAATCTCCGGATTCTTTCGTTCGTATGTACCGCCCATACTTCTCCTCCGATCAGACTGACGGTCTTATACCTCCCCATAATGATTCCAATTCCTGAACTATCCATAAAATCTGTCCTGTCAAAGTCAAAGATCACATATCTGATATGATTTCTGCTGATTACTGCATCCGCTTCTTTCCTGATTTCATCTGCATTATGATGGTCTACCTCTCTTGGAAGATAGATCGTCAGACAATTTTCCTGTACCTGATATCTCATATATTTTCATGCCTCCTGCTTTTCTCATTTTCCGTTTAATTACCTGAATCCGTACGCTCAAAAAAGGATATGCTTCTTCGCATATCCTTTTCCTTCGTAATCTTATTCGTCATCCTCTGTATTGTCAGAATTATCGTAATCTCCATTATCCTGAGAATTATCATAGCTATTGGAGTCACGGAATTTTCTGAGTCCTCTGATACTGAACTACTATCTGAACTTGTATCTGAACTACTATCTGCACTTGTATCTGAACTTGTATCTGCACTGGCATCTCCATTCAGAATTGCAAGCTGCTTTTTCGCATCCTCAATATATCTGGAATTATTATAAGTATCTACCATCTTCTGATACCAGGTCTTTGCATTCTCTGTATCACCTTTTCCCTGATAAGCCTGTGCCAGACGATAAATAGCCTGTCCATCATTATAACTTTCGTCCATCTTCACAACCTTTGTCAGGTACTCAATCGCCTGATCATAGTCCTCTGATTCCAGTGAATCTACACCGGCTGCATATCTTCTCCTGCATGCTGTTGGGAAAATAGAATCAGAAAGTGTATCATACATCTCTTTTCCACTGTCTCCAAGAGAATCTCTTGTAATCTCAAGCAGCGCGTCTGCCATATCCGTATAACTATATTCTCCGGAACGGCTCTGACTTGAAACCTGAAGCAGTTTCTCATAGCTGTCAGATGTTGCCTTTGCCTGATCAACTGCTTTCTGTGCCTCGTCTCCGGCTGTTCGATACTGATCCAGTGTTCTTGTCTGGGCACTCACCTGTGCTTCCAGTGTGTTGATCTGTTCACTGTATGCACGCATCTGATTATTCAACTTCTCCGAGCGGTTCTGATTCACCGCCGGAGCAACAAGAAACCAGATCAAAGCAGCACCAAGAACCATTCCGATCAATATATTGGCAAATGCAAGCTGCTGTGCCATATCCCGGATCTTAGAACGTTTCGGCTGAATGATCGTCTCATTTCCAAGACTATATTCTACTGCTGCACTTTTTGGTTTCCGGAAACTTCTCTCTGCATCCTTCCCGTGTCTGCCACGCTGTTTTGTGACTTCTCTTAGATAGGTCAGTGTCAGTTCATTTGTTGTATCTAATTTCTTTGCTTCTATAAGAATCTGTCTTGCCTTTGTATTCTGATTCATCTGTATATAGATCAGAGCCAGAAGCTGATACGCCTTCAAAAATGTCGGATGAGACGCGATCACCTGTTTCAACTGGATGATCGCAAGATCTTCCCCGTTCTGCTGACAGTAAACCAGACACTGGTTAAACTTCTTAATTGCCTGATTCAGTGATTCTAATTCATTCGCTGAATTCTGTACATTTTTAATATAATAATCTGCAATATTGTCTCTTGGGCACAGATTCTTACTGATGATCCACTCCACAAGAGCTTCTGAAACTTCCCCTATGCCATAATACACAAGACCTAAAAGATTCCGCGCCGCAATATTCTCCCTGTTATACTGCAGGCTCTGCTGCAAGGAAACAATTGCCCCGGACATATCTCTCACCTGGGCTTTGCGCAGTCCATCATTGTACCAGGAATTTGACTGATACATGATCTTCTTTGTGTAATCCATTTATACCCACCACTATCTTTCTATCTTCTCACCGTTTTTTCTTTCTTTGCCATAACCTCTTTTACGATATCCTGCATATCTGTCAGATCTTCCTTGTAAACAGCTTCCTCAATCTGGTCCACCTCGAGACTTGGCTTGAATTTTTTGAGTTCTTCTTCATAATTAAGCATCTGCAATCAAACCTCCCCACATCCGCTTAAAGATTCCTGTATAATCTCTTTGATCATTCCTGTCAGGTAAAGAGACCCGAGACAATATACCGTTCTTCTCCCCTGAATCCGCAATACATACTGCATTGCCTCTTTGACAGATTCAATCACAGTCACCGGCTGTTCTGTATATTTCCGGAACAGTTCACCCAGAATGTGTGCGTCTGTCGCACGATCTCCGTCGATCAATGTTACTACATATTCTTCCGCATCAGCATGTTTACATAGATACGAAATCATTTCTTCATATTCTTTATCTTTTACCGCCGAAAATAAAATAATATTTCCATCTGGATTCTTCGGAACACTTCTTGCAAATGCCTGAATGGCACTTACATTATGTGCTCCGTCAACGTATACTTTTGGAAGAATCTCTTCCATTCTTCCTGCCCATTTCACCCTGGCAAGTGCTGTTCTCCACTCTTGTGGATGACCGTTTTCTTTGAAAAGATAACGCATCACTTCCATCGCAAGCAGTGCATTCCCCGGCTGATAGGTTCCAATATTATTTAATTTCCACGTGGTAGTTCCATAATAAGCACTTGCGCAGGAAAATGCAATATGTTTATCTTCAATTCCAAGAATTTCGTACGCATCTTTCCCTATTTTTTTCACAGAAACAGCCTTCTTTTTTCTGCTGTTTTTTTCCAAATTACAGAATCACTTCCCGGTGCTGTTTGTGCAAAGAACACCGGAACTTCCGGCCGGATGATTCCTGCTTTCTCTCCCGCAATCTGTTCCACTGTATCACCAAGATATTCCATATGATCCAGACCGATCGATGTGATCACGCAGGCGACCGGTTCTACAGAACTTGTTGCATCCAGCCGACCTCCAAGTCCTGTCTCAAGGACAATGTATTCCATTCCTGCTCTGTCATAAGCTTTCATCGCCATTGCAAATAAAAATTCGAAAAATGTCGGATGCTCCAATCCTGCATCCTGCATCCTGCGGACAGCCTGCATGGTCTCTTCAAATACTTCGCAGAAATCCTCATCACTGATCTGCTTTCCGTTCAGAACAATCCGTTCATTCATTTTCACCAGATGCGGTGAAGTAAACAATCCGGTGCTTTTTCCTTCTGCCCTGAGCATCGCATCCAGATAAGCGCATACAGAACCTTTTCCATTCGTTCCCGCTACATGAATGATCTTCTTTCCATTCTGCGGATTTCCCAAAAACAGAAGCATCTCTCTGGTATGAGCCAGAGAGTGCTTTCTTGTAAATCTCGGAATTTCTTCTATATAGGTTACGATTTCCTTATAGGTCATTTTTTCTTTTCTTCCTTTTGTTCTACAAAGGCCTGTCTTCCATTCTCAACATCCGTATCCTGGTCTGTCACTTCTACAAGCTGGCCTCCTGTATATTCATAAGTCTTCGATGTACGGAAGATTGTATTGCTTGAACCGCACTGTGCAACCATGATCTGATCGCCATCTTTGATTTCTGACTCTTTCAGATCCAGTCTTGTATTGTTCAGGAATTTTGTTGTCTGCTTCTCTCCGTTGATATAAACCTTACTTTGTTTTGTAAAGTTCTCTCCGTAATGCTATAAGTTCCTTTCAGCTGCTCCACAACACTGGTGATCGTCGCATCCTTTACCCCCATGACCATATGTCCTTCTGTGATCGGAGCTCCACTGTCCTTGTATACATACTGTTTTCCGTACATGATATCATACTGGAGTAATTCCAGATCAGCAAGATAATTCTTTGTCTGTCTTCTCTGCTGATGGTAATTGAAAATAGTTCCTGTATGAATATCCAAACGATCAAAGACTTCTGCCATAATCTGGTAAGCAGCGATATTCCCATCTTTCTTTTCCAGTCCAATATTGTCCCAGATAACATAATTCGTATTGTACAGATATTTTCCTTTCAGGTCTTTTGCTTCCAGACCAAGTGTCGGGAGATGGTCTCCGTAGAATACGAGCACTGTCGGTTCCCCTCTCTGCTCGATTGCATCGATCAGCTGTCCAACGAATTTGTCCATCTCATGGACTTCATTTACATAGTACTCCCATGCATTTCTCTTGCCTTCATCTTCCACTCCGGTTACATTGATCTCCGGATTTTCCAAGGTCGGCTCTGTCGGATAATCTCCATGTCCCTGCACACTGATTGTACATACAAAATCTGTTCCGTCTGTTGTGTCCAAAGACTCCATGATGTTCGGAACAAGAATATCGTCTGTCGCCCATCCCTTCGGAGTCGTCTTTAAGATATTCATGAATTCCTTACTTGTATAATGGTCGAATCCCATGTTGTTGTATACTTTGGCACGACTGTAGAAATTACCGCCGTTGTTGTGAAGTGCCTCTGCACCATATCCAAGGGATGAAAGCGCACTTGCCGCACTCTCAAGAGGTGTCGTCTTCACATAAGTCTTGTATGGATACTCTCCCGGTCCGAAGAAACGCATATTCATTCCGGTAAGCACCTCGAACTCTGTATTCGCTGTACCTGCTCCGACAGATGGAACTTTAAAATATCCGGAAGAATAGTCAGCATAAAGCTTTCTGAGATTTGGGATCGGATCCTCGGAAAATCTCAGCCATTCTACCTCTGTCGGATCAAAATAAGATTCCAGCTGGACAAACATGATATTCGGCAGTTCCTCTTTTGAACGGCTTGTCTCACTCACGTTAAGACATCCATCCTTGTTGATCTCTGCCATCGTCTCTTCACTGTAACCGGCCGGCTGATTGATTCCTGTATTAAATAAGCTTGCTGCGAAGCAATATGGGAATCCATAGTCTTCGTAAGCAAATGCGATATTTCCAAAATAATTTGAGATCACTCGCTTGTCGATTGCAACATCAGTAAGTCCTACATAGGCAAATCCGGATGCCACAACAGCGATCACTGCAATAATGCGGTGCATCTTTCCAGTATACTGCCCACCGCGGCGCCACATGGAAATCACCCACAAAACAACAGCAACGATTCCAATGGTTAGCATCACGATCTCAAAGCCATTAAAGTAATTACTTGTCAGTTCCAAGGCATCTGACAGAACTTTCAAGTCCTGTGCATTGAACGGTGTCACTCGCTTCAGGAGCAGATATCCGTTACATGCTCCCAGAAACAGCCAGAATACACTGAGAAGAATTCTGACAAATACACGTCTGCGGAACAGATAAACAATCATAAATGTTGCAAATATTAAAAGTGCGTTAAACAAAAAGCACGAGTGGTGTTCCTGTCATGTAGCTCCATGCTTCAAAAAAGGAATGCCTTGAGATCACCTCGATCAAAAAGGTTCAAAACACAGGCCAGCAGATAGTGAAGAACGAGTGAAAATCTGTTCATCCACTTATAAACCGGCTGCATCTTCTTCGCAAATTTACTGTTTCTTCTTTCTTCCAGGATCCTCTGGCGTCTTGCTTTTTTGCTCTTGATAGTGTCTCTTGATATCTTCCGGTTTCAGATTTTTGACCTTTGTAAAAAATCCTTTGATATCTGGTTTTTTAATATGAATCCGCTTCATCTATAACCTCTTTCTTATAGGCAAAATGCACGGCATGGGATCTTAGCTCCTTTCTGCCGTGCGACTTTTTGTCGTCTAATACCTGATACTGTGTCTAAACTGCTGTTTACAGTTTCCTGCTTTTTCGCAGCTTTTCTCCCCCCACAGTTATCTGAGACTATCGATTCTCTCTTTTACCTGCTCAAGCATCTTTGTATATTTCTCAAGTTTATCACGCTCAGCCTGAACTTTATCTGCAGGTGCTTTGCTTGTAAATCTTTCATTTGCAAGCATTCCCTGTGCTCTCTTTATCTCGCTGTTGAGTCTCTCTTCCTCTTTCTTCAGTCTTTCTCTCTCCTGCTCGAAGTCTACAAGGTCTTCCAGCGGCAGGTAAACTGTTGCTCCCGGAACAACGATAGATACTGCATCATCAGCAACATCTTTCTTCTCATAGTGAAGAATAATATCGTTTGCCAGCATCAACGGTTTTACAGATTCCTTGAGTACTTCAAGTGCTGTAAGCAGTTTTGAATCACTGCTGATAATATAAACCTTTGTACGTTTGTTATTCGGAACATTCATCTCAGCACGCATATTTCTGATTCCGCGTGTGATTGCTTTTACATGCTCAATAACTTCTGTAGCATATGGGAACTCCCAATCCTCTCTGTATACCGGCCAGCTTGACATCATCAATGACTCTTCCTCCGGTACAAGTGCTCCGTAGATCTCTTCTGTAATAAATGGCATAAATGGATGAAGGAGCTTAAGTGCCTGTCCAAGAACTGTCTTAAGTACCCACAGAGCACAGTTTGCGGACTGTGAATCTTCCTCCGCATGGTAGATACGATATTTTGCGATCTCTACATACCAGTCACAGAACTCATCCCAGATAAAGTCATGAACTTTCTGAACTGCGATACCAAGCTCGAACTTGTCCATGTTCTCTGTCATTTCTTTTGTCAGGCTGTTTACCTTGGAAAGAATCCATCTGTCTGCCGGCTTCAGCAGGAAGTCTTCCGGTTCCTCTACAACGTTCTTCTCCATATTCATCAGGATAAATCTGGATGCATTCCATACTTTGTTTGCAAAGTTACGGCTTGCCTCAACACGCTCGTTGTAAAAACGCATATCGTTACCAGGTGCATTTCCTGTGATCAGTGTCAGTCTCAGGGCATCTGCACCGTACTTGTCGATGATCTCAAGCGGATCGATACCATTTCCAAGAGACTTACTCATCTTACGTCCCTGAGAGTCTCTTACAAGACCGTGGATCAGTACTGTGTTAAACGGAGCTTTTCCTGTATGCTCATATCCTGAGAATACCATACGGATTACCCAGAAGAAGATGATATCATATCCTGTTACAAGAACATCTGTCGGATAGAAGTAATCAAGGTCTTCTGTCTTCTCCGGCCATCCAAGTGTGGAGAACGGCCACAGTGCGGAAGAGAACCATGTATCCAGTGTATCCTCATCCTGTGTGAAATGTGTACATCCACAGTGTGGGCATTTCTCCGGCGCTTCTTTCGCAACTACGAATTCACCACACTCATCACAGTAATAAGCCGGAATTCTGTGTCCCCACCAGATCTGACGGGAGATACACCAGTCTTTGATGTTCTCAAGCCAGTGAAGGTAAATCTTGTCAAAACGCTCCGGTACGAAACGAAGTTCACCAGTCTTCAGTGCGTTGATCGCCGGTTTTGCAAGCTCATCCATCTTTACAAACCACTGCTGTTTGATCAGCGGCTCAACGGTTGTACCACAACGGTCATGTGTTCCTACTGCATGCATGTGAGGAACAACCTTTACAAGGTATCCCTGCTCATCAAGATCAGCTACGATTGCTTTTCTCGCCTCGTAACGATCCATTCCTGCATATTTTCCGCCCTTCTCGTTAATTGTTGCATCATCGTTCATGATATTGATTTCCGGAAGGTTGTGACGCTTTCCTACTTCGAAATCGTTCGGGTCATGTGCCGGTGTGATCTTAACAGCACCTGTTCCGAATTCTTTGTCTACATAATAATCTGCAACGATCGGAATCTCACGATTTACAAGCGGAAGGATTGCCATCTTTCCTACGATATCTTTGTATCTCTCATCATCCGGGTGAACGGCGATCGCTGTATCTCCAAGCAGTGTCTCCGGACGTGTTGTTGCAATCTCAAGGAAACGGTCTGTTCCGGCGATCGGGTACTTAATATGCCAGAAGTTTCCGTCCTGATCCTCATGCTCTACCTCTGCGTCTGACAGAGATGTCTTACATTTCGGACACCAGTTGATGATTCTGGAACCTTTGTAAATATATCCCTTGTTGTATAAGTTGATGAATACTTCTTCTACAGCTTTGGAACATCCCTCGTCCATTGTGAAACGCTCTCTGTCCCAGTCACAGGAAATACCAAGCTTCTTCAGCTGGTTCTCGATTGTTCCTGCATATTCTTCTTTCCACTGCCATGTTCTCTCAAGGAATCCCTCACGTCCGAGTTCTTTCTTGTCGATTCCCTCTTCTTTGAGCTGATTTGTAACCTTAACCTCTGTAGAGATTGCTGCATGGTCTGTTCCCGGAATCCACAGTGCGTTATATCCTTCCATTCTCTTGTAACGGATCAGGATATCCTGCAGTGTATTGTCAAGTGCATGTCCCATATGCAGCTTTCCTGTAATATTCGGAGGCGGCATTACTGTTGTAAATGGTTTCTTACTTCTGTCTACTTCAGCATGAAAATACTTGTTCTCACACCATCTCTCATAGAGTTTCTCTTCGATCTGTTTCGGATCGTAAGTCTTTGCGAGTTCTTTGCTCATGATTGTTCTCCTTTTTCCACATATTATGTTAATTTTGTAATTGTTTTCCACAATCTCATTGTTTTAAAAAGTGGATATCTCTTTCTTCTATAACTAGAAAAACGCCCTCTACTTCACGTAAAGGGCGAAAATCTCGCGGTACCACCTTATTTATATATGTAAGAACTTGTTACTGTTTGTATTAACCTTGTTCTTTACATATACATCTCTTCGTTCTGTAACGTGAACGACTCCGGGAACTCCTATCCAACCTCTTCGACCTTTCAGAATTCCGGCTCCGAAGCTACCTTCCATCATCCTTTTTCCAAACCGTCTCACAGCCAGATCCTCTTAGCAATCTGAACGGTTCTCTCTGTGGGAAGTAATGACGTACTCCTCTTCTTCAACACCTGTATCTTTACATAGTTGTTAAATACTTTTTAACTGTTACTACTATAGCTGTCAAAGGCTGATTTGTCAAGGGATTTCCCTTTCTTTAAGAAATCTTAAAATATCATAACCACCGCCGGAAGTCCAGCCATATCTTCTTAACCTTGCTCTTTTAGAAGTAAATGTTGCAACATCCCTGCAATATCATACCCATAGTTCTCTCCTGTCGCCCAACCGGCTCCTTCCGGGTTCTCTTTCTGTCCCAGCCATTGTACATAAGGTGCGGAAGCTTTTTTCACATATTCATAACGGTTATCCACGCAAGTCTGATTCAGCGGTTCATCTGTCGCATAGGCCTTCAGATGCTGGATCTGTGCCCGCACTCCTGTTCTGACATCCGGATAAGAATTTCCCGGCACTCCTCCCCCCGGTTGTTCCTATTCCGGCAAAATTTAAACTGTTCAATACTTACATCTCCACCAAACTGAAGAAAGCCGGTCTCTTTCATTGCCTGGGTAAATGCAACCTCTACCCGGATGTCTTCTGCCTCTGCTTCTTCACAGTAGATCTGGCAGAATGTTTCTATGGTATCTGCTCCACCTTTTGCCAGTTCTTCCGACGGATATTCGTATCCCGATTGATTGAAATAATCTGCAAGCTCATCCACCGTAACAACACTCTCCCCCATGACCGGATACTGTCCGGCCGGAGAACACATCTGTGCTGTTATTGCTGCGCTGTCAGTCTGTGCAACTTCTTCTATCGAATCTGTTGCCTCTTCCACAACTGCTTCCTTTTCATTTTGCATGTCATAATCTGATTTCTGTTCTACTTCTGACTGTTTCATAACATTATTTTTTGGGGCTTCTGAGGAATCATTCCGTTTCTTCCTGCCATTGCCAGAATCACTACCAGAAAAATCTCCCATTGCTGCTTCTATATAAATAGGTAATTTCATTTCGCGCTTCCTGTCCATTTCCCAGGTATTTGATATAGTATATACAACAATTCTTTCAGATAACACTCAATTAATAAATAGGTACCGTTACCCGAGAACTTTAAAACATGCCTAAAAAAACGAAGCAAAAGAGAGTGTAAAAAAAGAAGCTACAATACGCAGCTTCTTTTTTACTTCTTTTACACTTATTATTTCCACAATTTCTTGTAGATTTCAATAACATCTTCCTTATTTGGTACTCTCGGGTTTGTTGCTGTACATCCATCCTCGAGTGCGGCATCTGCCATACTGTCGATTGCATTGAAGTACTCTTCCTCTGAGATTGTACCCATCTGAGAGATTGACAGCGGAATATCCATCTCTTTTAACATAAACTGTACCCAGTTTACAAGGGATCTAACTGTCATGATCTCATTGTAGCTGCTCAGTCCAAGGATCTGAGCTACAGTTGCATAACGTTTAACAGCCGGAAGATATTCTTTCTGACTCTTACTATGTTTATTGATATCACTGTTGAATTCAATGATATGTGGAAGAAGCATTGCGTTCGCACGTCCGTGTGGGATGTGGAACTTTGCACCTAACTGATGAGCCATACCATGGTTCAGTCCGAGAGATGCTGAGTTGAATGCCAGTCCTGCCAGACAGGATGCAGAATGCATCTTCTGACGTGCATGAGTATCATTTCCATCCAGATATGCTCTAAGAAGGAATACTCCAACCAACTCGATCGATTTCTCTGCAAGTGCTGTTGAGAAATCGCTTCTCTCTGTACTTACACATGCTTCAAGTGCGTGTGTAAATACGTCCATTCCTGTATCTGCTGTAATCGCCGGTGGCACACTCTTTACAAGTTCTGCATCGAGGATTGCCTCATCCGGTGTCAATTCCCAGGATACAAGTGGATATTTTCTCTGTTCTGCCGGGTCTGATACAACGGCAAATGAAGTTACCTCTGATCCTGTACCGCTTGTTGTTGGAATTGCAATCAGCCCTACCTCTGCGTAATGATCTACGCGAAGTGCAAATTCACGGATTGACTTGGAGGAGTCAATTGCTGATCCGCCACCAACTGCAACAATTGCATCTGGCTTATATTCAAGCATTTTCTTAACACCGAGACTGATCTTCTCAATCGGTGGATCCGGAACAATATCCTGAAAGATATCATATTCCTTACCTGCTTTTTTGATTGGATCGAGAATCAGGTTCAGATTTTTGCTTTTCGCCATAAATGGGTCTGTAACAATCAGGATCTTCTTATATGGCACTTCTGCCAGTCGATCCAGCGCATTATCTCCAAAATTTACTCTAGTTTTAATCTGAAAGCTTTTCATAACTGCCCTTCCTTACTTTGGATAGATACATTTTACACCAATCTTATCAAAATGCTGAAGCCATCTTGTTTCCGGCTTTGCATCCGTAACTATAGTTGTGATCTGATCTAATGAACCTATCTCAGCAAATGCTACTTGATCGAACTTACTGCTGTCTACAGCAAGAATTTTTTCCTTTTGCTCTTGTCAGCATTGTTCGCTTATTATTCGCATGCAGATCATCTGAATCTGTAAGTCCAGCGTTCATATCGATTCCCTTTGCAGAGATAATTGCCTTATCTACATGATAAGATCGAAGCATCCGGTCTGTCTGATAACCTACCAGTGCAAAGGATCCTTCTCTTGACTCTCCTCCGGTAGAGAGAACCTTCCAATCCTGCGCCCCAAAAAAGCTCTATGATAATCTCCACAGAGTTTGTAAGCACGGTAAGATTCTTCTTTCCCTGTTCGAGAAGCGTCTTTGCAACATACACTGCTGTAGAACTTGCATCAAGCATGATGCTGTTCCCCATCTTTGATCTGTTCACTCACCAGTTCCGCAATATGCTGTTTACCAACAATATTGCGATTCTTTCTGATGTTGAACGGAAGCTCGATATTCACATTTTCATTAATTACGGCACCACCATAGCTTTTTATGGCGAAACCGTCCTGAACCAGTTTATCGAGGTCTCTTCGGATTGTCTCCTCGGAAACCTCGTAAATCTGACTCAGTTCGCTTACTACGACTCTTCTGTCGTTCTGCAGTTTTTCTAATATTTCATTTCTTCTCTCTATCGCAAGCATCTAACTGCCTCCTGTCCTAAGTCCAATATAATGTTACTGGTATTGAACTATAATTCCCTCAGACATTAAAGCAGAGTTCATTATAAGATTGCGTCGCGAATCTGAGCATCCGGATGAGCAATAACGGAAGAGTCAAGGAACATTCCTCTATCTTTGATTGCTTCCTTAGCTTTTTCGATTGCAGCTTCTACAGCAGCCACTTCACCAGTGAGCAGCATGTAGGATTTTCCGCACATACCACGTGCGATACGAAGCTCGATCAAATCAACGATAGCCGTCTTCGCAGCCTCATCAGCAGCTACAATAATTGAAGATGCATCGTATGTCTCCATAATACCAAGAGCGGATACGTCTTCAATATGTGCAGCACCGTAGATTGCCGGGAAGATGGACTCGTGCGGATTACCGAGCACAAAACTGTCGATCAGGTGAAGACCATGCATCTCTTTTGCATTATCCACTGCTGCTTTAACGGCACTTAAGTCACCTGTAATGATCGCGATATATTTGCCCGGACATACTGTCTGTGCTTCGATTATGCTGACTTCAGAAGTCTTTACCATAGCATCAGCTGCGGTAATACCTGCTGAAACAGTCTTATATTCTACCATTCCAATAGCCTTACTCATTGCCTGCACGTCCTTCCTGAGATTCTATGACAATATATTTCTCATTTACTTCTGTAACTAAACCATTCACGGATGCGTGGATTCCAACGCTTAATCCTTTTCCTGGTTCAGCAATCATCTGTCCTTTAGTTACCATGTCGCCTGCTTTCACAATTGCAGAAGCAGGTGCTCCAATATGCTGACTTAACAGAATACGTACTGTCTTAACCGGCACTGCTGATTCATCAAGCGGTGCTTCACGGTTATATCTCGTAAGATCAAGACGCGCCATAAGTCTCTCCATCGGAACTTTTCTGTATTCTCTTTCCGGTCCTACAGGTTTTGCTTCTACTTTCGGAGGACGGATTCCGTTTGCACGAAGACCTCCCTTGTACTCTGCCATAAGACTTCTTGGTGAAAGTCCCTGGAAACAGGAATACATCTCACAAAGTCCGCAGGATGAGCAGAACAACGTATTGATGAAGATGTTCGGCTCCTGTACATCCTTGCATGTTGCTGCAAGCATAAATTTATTTGGCTCAATCGGATGTCCTAACAGATGTCTTGGACATAAGTCTGTACACATTGTACACTGGCAACAGCAAGCTGCTGCTCTCTTCATATCGATTGAGTTTTTCTTTAATTTCTTCTGAATGATGTGATGGTCTTTCGGAAGAACAAGGATTGCATTTGTTGTCTTTGTAACAGGCTGCGCTCCTGTTCCGATATTACCCATCATAGGTCCACCAACGAAGTAAACTGCATCTTTTGTAGTTACACCGCCAGCAAGAGCTACTACCTCTTCCAGTGGTGTTCCGATTGGAACACGAACTGTGATCGGGTGCTCTACCTCAGCTACTACTGATACAAGCTTGTCCTCAACGGGTGTCTTCTCATTCAGTGCTCTGTATACATTGTAAACTGTCTCTACGTTGAATACAGCTACGCCGCTTTCGATTGGAAGTCCGCCCGGTCTTACAACTTTACCTGTTGTCTCGTAAATAAGAACAACCTCATCACCTGCCGGATATACTTCATCCAACAGTCCAAGTCTTACTTCCGGATACTGTCCCATAACGGCCTTTACAGCTTCGATCGTTGCTGTGTAAGCTTTCTTAATACCAATGATGACTTCTTTCGCACCGACTGTCTCGCCGATCATATGAAATGTATCAATGATCTCCTTTGCATATTTCTCAAGGAGCTGTCTGTGAAGTCGAAGCAGTGGCTCACACTCTGCACAGTTCAGAATGATTGTCTCTGCACGTTCATCTAATTTAGCATATGTAGGAAAGCCTGCACCACCAGCACCAACGATACCGTTCTGCTGCAATATGCTGCTTAATTCTTTCATATCCATAATTTCACTACTCCAGTCCTAATCCTTCGTCAATAATTCCAACGATTGCAGCATCGATCGGTGCTTCCGGCATACCACTTCCGATTCTCGCAGCACTTCCCTGTACAACCAGAACGTATTCGCCGATTCCTGCGCCGATCTTATCGATTGCAATGATCTGTTTTGCTCCCTGACGCATATGATCTGCCACTTCTACAATCATGAATTTATTTCCGACTAAGTTTTCATTCTTGCGTGTTGATACAACACTGCCAACAACTTTTCCCATTAACATGATACAATCCTCACGGTATCCCCGCTCTTAATCTGCGCTGCATTTGCTTCATCTGTATCGATGTGCATCTCAAGTGTAAAGCTGTCATCTACACGGATCTGTACGTTGTTAAAGATGGTTCCTCTCTCATTATCTGCTTTTACAGATACGATATCACCATCATGAACTCCTGCTGCCATCGCATCTTTCGGAGCCATGTGAATATGTCTCTTCGCAACAATGCATCCCTCGTTCAGATACACTGCACCTTTTGGTCCGATGATCGCGATTGGTGCGCTTCCTGCAATATTTCCTGATTCTCTGATTGGTGCTTTTACACCGAGGCTGATTGCATCTGTTGCAGAAATCTCTACCTGAGTATTCTTTCTGACTGGTCCAAGAACTCTTACATTCTCGATTGCTCTTAATTTAAGACCAACAATTGTAACCTTTTCGTTTGATGCAAACTGTCCACCCATAAGTTCTTTGAACTTTGTAAGATGGTAGCCTTCTCCAAACAGAATCTCGACATGCTCCTGTGTGAGATGGATATGTCTTGCGGACACTCCGATTGGAACGAGAAAACCTTCTCCAGACTGAGCAGCATTCTTTTTCTCTACTGCTTCGAGAACCATTTTTGTAATTAATTCCACATTACTGTTAATCCATATTTGTGTCTCCTCGCAAAGTGGATTGCTCCACTTACTTATTTAAGCACTCGTCAGGGGATCAGCGCCCGGCGCTTAATCCCCTGAAAGTACCGGTTTTATTTACCTTTGACTATTATTTGATCTGTGGAAGAATCTTCTCAACATCTGTATGTGGTCTTGGGATTACATGTGTAGCTACAAGCTCTCCAAGTCTTCCTGCTGACTCTGCTCCAGACTCAACTGCTGATTTAACTGCTCCAACGTCTCCACGAACCATAACTGTTACAAGACCGGATCCGATCTTCTCTGTTCCAACGAGTGCTACGTTAGCAGCCTTTAACATTGAATCTGCTGCCTCGATAGATGCTACAAGTCCTCTTGTTTCAACCATTCCTAATGCTTCCTGTGACATTCTGCGTTCCTCCTTCTGAACTTCCGGTTTCTTCTGAACCGTTTCTACCTTTTGCGCCGTCTTTTTTACTCTGCGTACAGTTTTGGCTGGCGCTTTGGCTGTTGTTGTTTCTTTCTTTTCGTCTGCCATCTGTAGCTGCCTCCTATACAACCTTGTTTACACTTGTGTTAATGATTCTCAAGATCTCCTCATGAGGACTTGGGATCACTACTGTGCTCACTGGATTTTTTGATTCCATTCTGCTCGGCAGCTTCAATGGCCTGCGCAACTGCGGATACATCACC
>ENA-OQES01000439-OQES01000439.1-human-gut-metagenome-genome-assembly--contig:-NODE-439-length-17808-cov-3.820372_pt1 | contig 17808 bp, 25 predicted proteins | sample MGYA00242798_ERZ504641 | MGnify/ENA primary metagenome ERZ504641 (study PRJEB26092, sample SAMD00036327) | human gut metagenome | host: Homo sapiens | study: EMG produced TPA metagenomics assembly of... | reverse complement strand
AGGAGAAAAAGAGAAAATAGAGGGAAATTTTGCTGGTGGGGAGAGTTAGAAGGCGGGCCGGGCGTGGCCGGACCCTACCGAGAGGCAAAAAAGCATGGATACAAAAGCTGCCGCGGGCGTCGGGGGACGCCGCTCCTACAGAGTAACGATAGGAGAACAGCCGCATGGAAGCGCTTGACACAGATCATGCGTTATTCCTCTAGCTTCCTTTTATACGTCTCCGCGTCGATCTGGCCGTTGGCCAGCATACGCTCGGTCCAGAGCTGGAGGGTCTCCACGGTGAGGGAGATGCGCTCAAGCTCCTGACGGATATGGATGAAATCGTCGATTTCGTCGTTGGAAATTTTGCCGTCCGCGGCGATCTCGATCAGGCGCTCCTTCTTGCTGTTCATTGCGTTCAGCGAGGCCAGCATCTCAAGGATGATGGCCGGCAGCTCGCGCCGCGTGACAAACGGTACGTACCGCTGGCCGATAGGGCACTGCTGCGAGCAGTAGCAGTTGCACAGCGACGGGCGCTTGTACTTTTCGGCCATCGTCAGCACCTCGTCGGGGCGGGGCACGGTGCGTTCGTTCTCAATTTTTTCAATGCGCTCGGGGGCTATCGTTTCCAGCAGCTCACTGGCTTTTTCGCGGGTCAGGCCCAGCTCCTCGCGGGCAAGCTGGTAGCTGTTTTTATTTTCTTTGGTGGATGTACGTCCCATGTTCGGCCTCGTTTCCTTGTTATAGATAAAAGCGTAGCACATTTTCCGGTTTGCCGCAAGGGATTCGACAGGGAATTGTTGCACTTTGCGCGCGGAATTGCTATAATATATCCTGTAAATTTGTATGCAACGGAGGGCTTCTCCCATGAACTGGATCGATAAACTCGAACGCCGCTACGGCAACCTCGGCATCCCGAACCTCATCAACGGGCTGCTGATCGGTCAGCTGGCGGCAGGCATCATCATGCTGTTCTTCAACCGCGATTTCGGCAGTCTGCTGATGCTGAGCCGCACCTATGTGCTGCACGGACAGATTTGGCGCCTTATCACGTTTTTTCGTTCCAGCCCATCTGGCTGGGCGGCGTCTTTGGCGTGCTGAACCTGCTGTTCTACTACTGGCTGGGCAACGCGCTGGCCCGCGTCTGGGGCGATTTCCGCACGACGCTGTTTCTGGCGCTGGGCATGCTGGGTGCGTGGGTCAGCTGCTTTCTGACAGGCTACGCCGGGCCGAGCGCCATCTTCCAGAGCATGCTGTTCGCCTATACCTGGCTGTGGCCGGATCAGATGGTGCTGCTGTTTGGCATCATTCCGTTCAAGATGAAATACCTGGGCTGGATCGAGCTGGCGTTTTGGGCCTTCAGCTTTTTGACGGGCAGCTTCGCCATCAAGGTCAGCCTCGTGCTGGGGCTGGCGGGTTTTCTGGCGTTTTATGGCCGCGAGGTCTTTGACTGGTGCGTTGACGCCGTGAAGGACTGGAAGCGCCGCCGCGACTGGGAAAACCGCAACCGCTGAAAAATTCGATGTATCAATAGAAAGGCTGGATAACCATGAAGCTTATCACTGCAATCGTCAATAAAGAGGATTCCAAGAATGTCTGCAACGAGCTGCTGAAAAGCAAGTTCTACGTCACCCGTCTGGCAACCACCGGCGGCTTCCTGATGGCGGGCAACATGACGCTGCTGATCTGCACCGATGACGAGCGCGTCGATGACTGCATCGGCATCATCTCCAAGTGCTGCAAACAGCGCACCGAGATCGTGCCCGGCACGGCCACGCTGGGCCTGGGCATTGAGAGCACGATGCCGATGGAGGTCACGGTCGGCGGCGCTACCGTCATGGTCACGAACGTCGAGCGCTTCGAGAAGCTGTGATGCTGGAGCGCCTGGCGGGCAATGACGCGCTGAAAGCCGAGCTTGGCACGGCCCTGCGCGGCGGGCGGCTGCCCCATGCGGTTTTGCTGGTGGGAGAGCCGGGCTGCGGCGCGGGCTTTGCCGCGCGCTGTCTTGCTGCCGATTACCTGTACCCTGCCGGCGGCCCCCACGCCGAGGCCGTGCTGAAAAAAGAGGATACCGAATGCCTGGTTCTGCAGGGCGAGGGTGCAAGCGGGCAGATCCCTGTTAAAAAGGTGCGCGAGGCGCGGGAGGCGATCCAGCGCTCGGCGCTGTCCACCGACGCGGCGGGCCGCGTGCTGTTCATCTACGGCGCGCAGAATCTGAACGGGTCATCCGCCAACGCGATGCTGAAGATCATCGAGGAGCCGCCCGAGGGGGTGCTGTTCCTGCTGACGGCGACGAGCGCGGCCACCGTGCTGCCGACGATCCGCAGCCGGTGCGCGGCCTATACGATTGCGCCGGTGCCCGCGGCAGACTGTGCCGCCCGCTTAAAGGCCGAACGTCTGCCCGCCAAGGCGGCGGAGGAGCTGGCGGTTTTTGTATGAGGGGCACATCGGCACCGCGCTGAAAAGCTGGACGACCCGACGGTCAAAGCCGCGCTGGGCATGGCCAAAACGCTGTGCGGCTATGCGGCGCAGGGCGACACCTACCGCGCGCTGGCGCTGCTGACGAAGTACGAGCGCGACAAAGGACGGCTTTGCGGCCCCTGCTGTGGACGCTGGACCAGCTGTGCAGCGCCGTGCTGCGCCGCCCCGCCTACGGGCAGGAGCAGTGCGGCGGGCTGACCCCGGCGGGAGCGGCGAAGATTTTGAACGCCGACGCCCGGGCAAGGAAAAGCCTGACCGGAAACGGAAATCTGCGGTTAAACGTGGCCGTGCTGGCGGGGGAGATTGCGTGAAAAAGCCTTACCCCCGAGGGGCTGCGCCCGCAGGCGCGTGTCGGAGCGCAACCGCCGTAGGCGGCTCTTAGCGCGGAGACTGAAGGTAGCCCGCAGGGCCGGATGAAGGGGGAAACCTACCGGCAGCAACCCATTGACGGGCGACTGCGGAAACTCCGCCCTCATCAGTCAGAGGTCAGGGCCGCTGACAGCTTCCCCGAGGGGAAGCCGCCCTACATGCGCAGGGGAGGATTCCATATCCGCCCGGGCGTCGGGGGTGCCGCCCCCTGCAACAATGCTAAAATGACATGACCATATAAAAGGACCGAACCAATGAAAGTAGTATCCGTTAAATTTAAAGAGAATGGCCGGGCGTATTATTTTGACCCGAGTGAGTTCAAGATCAAGGAGGGCGACTTTGTTGTCGTCACGACGGCCCGCGGCACCGAATGCGGCGAGGTCGTCCGCGCCGCGCATGAGGTGCCGGGCTTCTCCCGCGAGGTCAAGCCGGTCATCCGCGTGGCGGATGCCGTGGACGTGCGCCGTATGCGCCAGAACCGCGCCGATGTGCAGCAGGCGTACCACATCTGTGAGCAGCGCATTGCCGCCCACAACCTGAAAATGAAGCTGGTCGATGCCGAGTACACGCTGGACCGCAGCAAGCTGGTGTTCTACTTCACGGCCGACAACCGCGTGGACTTCCGCGAGCTGGTCAAGGACCTGGCGTCCCAGTTCCACACCCGCATCGAGCTGCGCCAGATCGGCGTGCGCGATGAGAGCAAGATGCTGGGCGGCCTGGGGCTTTGCGGTCAGCCGTTCTGCTGCAGCCGGTTTTTGAAAAACTTCCAGCCCGTGTCCATCAAGATGGCGAAGGAGCAGGGGCTGAGCCTGAACCCCGCCAAGATCAGTGGGTCGTGCGGACGCCTGATGTGCTGTTTGGCTTATGAACAAAAGAGCTATGAATACCTGAACTCGATCACGCCGCAGGTGGGCAGCATCGTCCGCACGCCGGACGGCGAGGGCACGGTCATTGAAGTGAACGTGGTGGCGGGCACACTGAAGGTACGCTCCAACGTGGAAATCCTGGCGCCGCGCATCTATAAGCGCGAAGAATGCGTCTATGTCCGCGGCGGCAAGCGCACACCGCTCCCCGCTGATAAAGAGGACAAATAACGGACTACAGCGGCAGTTAGTTGCGGCTTACCGTCGCAAAAAATTCAAGATATGGCACTTGCCAAATCAGTCGTAATGTGATACACTAAATACAACGCAGTAGGCAGAGCAAACCGACTGTGTGCCATCCCGGGGAGCAGCCGTGCAGGGCCGGGAGGGTACAAACTATAGATTCAGCACGGAGATAAGGAGTTCACGATGGCTCATACCGTTTCCAGCGAGTGCGTTGCTTGCGGTGCATGTGTTGACACCTGCCCCGTTGGCGCAATCACCATGGAGGACAAGGCTGTTGTCGATGCAGCTTCCTGCGTTGACTGCGGCGCTTGCGAGGGCGTTTGCCCCACCGGTGCTATCCAGGCTGAGTAAGCTACATTAGCACATTCCGCGCGGCCCCCAGGCAAAAGGGGGCCGTGCGTTTTTTGTTTTGAGAACAGGAAAACGCCTGTTTGCCATTGCTTTGTAGGGAGCGGTCTTGACCGCTCCGGGGGGCATCCCGGGAAATCGTATTTCCGGGAGGCGGCGCGGTGGGGTCAAGACCCCACCCTATGATGCAAAGGGCAAACAGGCGTTTTTTATTGTAGCAGTGCCGTAGGGGCCGGGCATGCCCGGCCCGGCGGTGTACGGCGGACGGGCGCTTGCGGGAAGGCCGCGGGCCGGACATGTCCGGCCCCTACAGAGGCGCATTACAGGTGCGTTACAGGGGCGCGGTTATCAGCTTTGCCTTCAGCAGATCCGCGGGCGGCTGGCCGGGGGCGCTGGCGGAGGTGCCGGAGGTCACACCGAAGGTCGCGCAGCTGCCGAAGGCGCCGCCGCAGAAGCGGGTGACGGCACCCCAGCGGGCCCATACTCATTGTGATGAGCGGCGTGTCCGGGCGGGCGTCGGCGGCGCGGGCTGTGGCCTCCAGCAGGCGGGCGGCGTCGGCGGCACAGCGGGGCATGACGGCCAGCTTGGCAATGTCGGCTCCGGCGTCGGCCATGCCGGTCAGGGTGTCCGCCATGGCATCCGTGGCGGGCGTGGCGTCAAAGTGATGCTCGCTGAAAAGCGCTGCGGCCCCGGCGGCGTGGGCGGCGTCGCGCAGCTCGGCGCGGAACGCGCCGCAGGCCCGCCACTCAATGTCCAGCACGTCCACGCCGCCGCGCGCCAGCAGGGCACGGCAGTGCGCGGCGTAGGCGTCGGGCGTCAGGGCAAGCTCACCGCCCTCGGCCCGGGTGCGGATCGTGACGACCAGCGGCTTGTCCACGATGCTGCGCACAAGCGCCAGCGCGTTCAGAAATTCATCCGCGGGCAGCGGGTCCAGACGCAGCTCGACCAGCTCGGCGGCGGGGTCGGCGCTGGCGGCTTTCGCCAAAGGGCAGAGCGCTGCCGGATCGCGGGCAAACAGCGGCACAATGATGCGCGGCCGGGCGGCGGTCAGTGTGAGACCGCGAAGGGATACCATAGCAATCATCCTCTCGGAGCGTTTTCTCTATTTTAGCACAATTTGCCCGATGTGTAAAACTGCGGCGCTTTTTTGCTTGCACCTGCGGATTTTATACGGTAAAATAACTAAATAGGGGGTGCTGTTTATGAGCAAAATCACGATACCGGACAATTCGATCCTGCTGTTGGAGGGCGGCTCGCTGCGCGGGCTGTTCACGGCGGGCGTGCTGGATACCTTTATGGAGAACGACGTCTATTTTCCGGCGGTGGCCGGAGTCTCTGCCGGGTCACTGAACGCACTGAACTATGCGTCCCACCAGCCTGGGCGGTCCGCCAGCATCAACCTGCGCTACCGCCACGACAGCCGGTACTTCGGCCCCAAGGCGGCGCTGCGCGGCGGCAGTCTGTTTGGCCTGAAATTTATGCTGAACGACGTCAAAAAGGAAGTGCCCTTCGACGAGGAGACCTTCGCCCACGGCGGTATGCGGGTCTTTGCGGTGGCGACGAACGTTGAGACCGGCAAGCCCGCCTACTTTGAGAAGGGAAAGACGGATTTTCCGTTCGACGAGGCCGTGCGCGCGTCGGCCAGCCTGCCGCTGGCATCCGTGCCTGTCGTGCTGGATGGTCAGCCGTACCTCGACGGCGGATGCTCCTGCCCGATCGCGCTGAACTGGGCGCTGAACGAGGGCTTTGAAAAGATCGTTGTCATCACGACGCGGCAGAAGGGCTTCCGCAAGGCGATGCCCGGCCAGCAGATGGTGGACCTGTACGACGACTTTTACAGCGATAAGCCGCTGTTTCTGGCCGATATGCTGACCCAGGAGCTGCGCTACAACACCCTGATGGATCAGCTGGATGAGCTGGAGGCGGACGGGCGCATCTGCTGCGTGCGCCCGCAGGAGCCGATCACGATAGGCCGGTTTGAGGGCGACGAGAACAAGCTGCTGGACCTGTACAACCGCGGCCACCGCGAGGGCCGCGAGGCGCTGGACAAGGTGCGGGGTATCTGGAAAAGTGAAAAAAGCCTTCCCCTGCGGGGGAAGGTGGCCCGTAGGGCCGGATGAGGGCAAGTTTGCGGAAATTGCCCTTGAATGGGTTGTAGTGGCACACTTTGCCCTCATCAGTCGCCTGCGGCGACAGCTTCAGTCTACGCGCTAAGAGCCGCCTTCGGCGGTTGCGCTCCGACACGCGCCTGCGGGCGCAGCCCCGAGGGGGCAAGCCTTTTTTGCTTGCATCATGTCCGAAACTGCGGTACAATAGAGAAAACTTATGTTTCGCGAAAGGATGACACCGATGGTAAAAGGCGTTATTTTTTAGATATGGACGGGCTGATGTTTGACACCGAGCGCCTGTGGGATACCCTGTGGGAACCCGCGTGCGCCGCGCTGGGTCTGCCGCTGCCCGCGGATATGGAGAAGTTTCGGGCCGGGGGCACGCGGCCTGGCGGGGGCACAACCTGCGCCGCCATGTGGCCGAATACATCCCCGGCGACCCGCAGAAGGTGCTGGACAAGATCTGGCAGCTGGCGGACGAGCGCTTTGCCCGGGGCGTACCCTGCAAAAAGGGTCTGAAAGAACTGCTGGCCACGTTGGAGGACATGGGCCTGCCGCGCATTGTGGCCAGCTCGAGCCCGCGGAATATGATCGAGATGAATTTGCAGACCACCGGCACGGCGCGGTATTTCCACGATGTTGTCTCCGGTACGGAGGTCGCCCACAGCAAGCCCGCACCCGACACCTTTTTTAGGTCGCGGCGAAAAATGCTGCACCTTGACCCGCATGACTGCCTGGTGCTGGAGGACAGCTTTAACGGCGTGCGCGCGGGCCGCGCCGCGGGCTGTGTGACCGTGATGGTGCCGGATCTGATGCAGCCGACGGAGGAGATCGCGCAGTTGTATGACAGAAAATGTGAGGATCTGCTGGAAGTCAGAGACTTGCTGATCGAAGGAAAGCTGTAATTTATACGCCTTCCCCCGTGGGGAAAGCCTTTGGCAGCCGATTTTTGCTTGCGTTTTCCTGCTGTTTGCTGTATACTTGGTTTCGGCGGTCCGATAGGACCGTACATTTGCGCTGTACTCCCGATTTGTAGGAGACGGCAGCAGGAGGAAAATTGAATATGGAAAAACCGTACCAACGTCCGTTGGCTCACCCAGCTTGCGCTGCTGGTGGCCATTCTGCTTGTGTTGAACTACACGCCGCTGGGCTATCTGCAGATCGGCCCGCTGTCGGCGTCGCTGCTCACCGTGCCCGTGGCCATCGGCGCTATGACGATGAACCCTATGGCAGGTGCTATTCTGGGCGGTGTCTTTGGCGCAACCAGCTTTATTCAGGCTGTTGAGGGCAAGTCCGCCATGGGCGCAGCCCTGTTCCAGGTCAGCCCTGCGGGCACCTTTGTGGTCTGCTTTGTGGCCCGTGTGCTGATGGGACTGTGCACCGCGCTGATCTTCAACGCGCTGCGCAAGGCTATGCCCAAGAATGAGAAGCTGGCCTGCTTCCTGGGTGGCTTGTCCGCGCCGGTGCTGAACACCGTGTTCTTCATGGGCTTTCTGGTACTGATCTTCTATAACTGTGACTATGTGCAGAACTTGGCCAACACGCTGGGCGCACAGAATGCGTTTATGTTCATTGTGCTGCTGGTCGGCGTGCAGGCTATTTTTGAGTGGGCCATCTGCTGCGTCGTTGCCGGTGCCGTGTCGCTGCCGGTACGGAAATATCTGAAGATGAATTAAAAAAAGCAGAGCGTTCTTCCCGGGATGGGAGGGACGCTCTGTGTTTTTTGATAGAGCAGTGGGGGCCGCACATGTGCGGCCCGGAGGTGCACAGTGGGCGGATGCCGGCGGGAAAGCTGCGGGCCGGGCATGCCCGGCCCCTACGGGGCGGCAATGATTACACCGCCCCGTAAATCCCCTTTACGCTGACCTCGCCGGTAAAGACGCGGGTGTCGCCGGTCTCGTCGCGGACGATGAGACGGCCCTCGTCGTCCACGTCAACGGCGGTTCCGGCGCCGCCGTCGTAGGTGACGCGGCGGCCCAGATTGACGCAGAGCGCCTTGTAGCGCTCGCGGTAGGGGGCGAAGCCCTCGGCCTCGTAGGTGTAGAGCGCGCGGTCAAAGCCGAAGTCGGTCATGTATTGAGCCAGCCACTCCGGGTCGGTGTCCATGTCTACGGGCACGCCCTGCAGAGCCAGGCTGGTGCCGTGGGGCAGACCCGCGGCGTCGAAATATTCCTGCGGCTGGGCCAGATTGATGCCGATGCCCACCACGATGCTGTGGCCGTCGGGGCCGACCTCGCACAGGATGCCGACGATTTTTTTCGCCGTTCAGCAAAAGGTCGTTCGGCCACTTGATCTGGCAGTCGATGCGGTAGCGCTCGCGCAGGGCGTCGCAGACGGCCAGACTGGCAAACAGCGGCAGCGTGGCGGGCTGGACCAGATCGGTCCTGATGACGGCGGTGTAGTACAGGCCCTTGTGGGGCGCATCAAGCCAGCTGCGGCCAAGGCGGCCCCGCCCGGCGGTCTGGTGGGTGGTGTAGACCGCGCCGATGGGACCGAACTTGTCCAGATTATGCTTGGCCCAAAGGTTGGTGCTGTCTACCTCGGGCAGGTAAATAACGCTCTCGTTCAAAATTCAGGCACCCTCTTCCAGGTAAAGCTGCATTCACCGTTTTCAATCGTAATGACGCCGTAGCTGCCGCCGTCGCGCAGACTGCCGGGGTTGAACACCGTGGCCGCCGTGCCGACGCCGCGCACCAGCTCGCGCCGGTGGGTGTGGCCGAACAGCGCCACATCTGCGCCGCGCTCACCGGCACACTCGGCCAGGCGTTCACTGCCCATCTTGACGCCGTAGTGATGCCCGTGGGTGTAGAAGAAAAGCACCCCGCCGAAGGGGGCGAGCCCCTCGGACGGCTCGCTGTAGTTGACGTCGCAGTTGCCGGCCACGCGGTAGATGGGATAGGGCACCGGCTCCCTGCGCAGCTCCAGCGCGGCGTTCAGGTCGTACAGACCGTCACCGAGGTAGAACATGGCGTCGGCGGTCTCGTTTTGCAGCACCCACCGCAGGTCGCGCAGGCGGCCATGGACGTCGGAAATGACTAGAATTTTACACATAGAAAATAGACTCCTGTTGAAAAAAGGCTTCTCCCCTCGGGGAGGAAGCTGCCGCCGCAGGCGGCTGATGAGGGGAGAGCTTGCGGAGGTATGGCCGTGAATGGGCGATGACGCAGGGCTGCCCCTCATCCGGCCTCGGGCGAGTCCTCGGCCACCTTCAGTCTCCGCGCTAAGGGCCGCCTACGGCGGTTGCGCTCCGACACGCGCCTGCGGGCGCAGCCCCAAGGGGGAAGGCTTTTTATTTTATAAGCTCTTTATATATTTCACCCTTACTAAACGGTGTCCCGGCGGCGGCCTGTTTGGCGGCGGCGGCGGGGGGCAGACCGCCCGCTTGCAGGGCGCGGGCGGCGGCGACGGCTTCTTCCAGGGTCGGCGCGGCGGCCTGCTCGACGGCGGCAGGGTCGGTACCGGCCAGAACCAGCACATACTCGCCGCGGGGGTCGTTGTCCTTATAAAAGGCCACGGCCTCGCCGAGAGTCGTCTTTTTGATCTCCTCATGCAGCTTGGTCAGCTCACGGCAGAGCGAGACCGAGCGGTCCGCACCGAAGGCAGCGGCCAGGTCGTCCAGCGTGCCGCGCAGCTTGTGCGGGGCCTCGTAGAAGATCATCGTGCGGGTCTCGTTCTGCAAAAAAGGCCAGCCGTTCGCGGCGGTCCCGCTTGGGGACGGGCAGAAAGCCCTCGAACACAAAGCGGGCCGTGGGCTGGCCGCTGGCCGCCAGCGCCGTGACGCAGGCCGATGCCGCCGGGATGGGCACGACCCTGATGCCGCGCTCATGGGCCTCGCGGACGATCTGCTCGCCGGGGTCGCTGATGCAGGGCATACCGGCATCGCTGCACAGGGCGCAATTCTCCCCGGCTTCGATGCGGTTCAGGATGGCCTCGCCGTGGTGGAGCGCGTGCTCATAGTAGCTGACCATCGGCTTTTTGAGGCCCAGATGGTTGAGCAGCCGCAGCGTGACGCGGGTGTCCTCAGCCGCGACGAAGTCCGCCAGGCCGAAGGTAGCCGCCACACGCGGCGGCATGTCATCCAGATTGCCGATAGGCGTGGCGACAAGATATAAAGTACCGGGCAATGTGAAAACCCCTAACATTTGTAGTATCAATACTATTATACCCGGAAGCGGGGGTGCGTGCAAGAAGATAATGGGCAAAAAGGCGACAAAAGAACTTGTGCTTAATAAAATTACACGCAAAACAGCTAAAAGTGTGTGTGATTTTATTCTTGCGGGGTGGCATATTATCTGCTATAATAATTTCGAACACAATGGATACAGAAGTGTGCTTGATTTTATAACGAAAGCGGGTGAAACAGTGGATGCAAGAGCGCAAGTGAAAGAAATACTGGATGAAAACGGCGGTATTGCAAAGTCGGCAGATTTTGTCTCGGCGGGTATCCGCGCAACAGAGTTGGTCAACCTGTGTAATTTGGGGTATCTTACCCGTGTAAGACATGGATATTACGAGATGGCGAAGGAGAGCAGTGTCCCGGAAGAACGAATGTTGGCGGTGCTGGTTCCGCAGGGAATTGTTTGCGTTGAATCGGCGCTGTTTCACTTTGGATACAGTGATTTCGCCCCACGCAAGTGGTCTATTGCCATCCCGCGCTCTATGTCACGGACAAAGCTGAAAATTGACACTCTTGCCATTCAACCCTACTATGTGCAGGAAAATCTATACGGGCTGGGAAAAACCGTGGGAAACTTTAATGGCGTTGCTCTGCCTGTATATGACAGGGAACGCACTATTTGCGACTGCTTTAAATATCGCAGTAGGTTGGACAATGAGCTGTTTGCCAAGGCTCTGAATGCGTATGTCAATGATACCAGTAAGGATTTGAAGAATCTATCGGAATACGCAAAACAACTGCGCGTTCACAAAAAGGTGACAGAATTAATGGAGGTGCTGCTCAATGGCTGATGTTGCTGCATCTGTACTGGCACGACTTAAAAACAAGGCGGCGGAAAGCGGAAGAAGTTATCAGCTTTGCTTGCAGCTCTTTTGCCAAGAGGAATTCCTGCGCCGTTTAGAAAAGTCGAAGTACGCGGAAAATCTGGTGCTCAAGGGTGGTTTATTTATCTATGCCCTTACTGATTTTGATAGCCGTGTGACGATGGACGTTGATTTTCTGCTCCGCAGGATTCCAAATACGCCGGAGCAGCTCAGAGCAGTGATGGAAGAAATCATTGCGGCATCAACAGAAAATGACTTTATAACGTTCGAAATCAAAAGCGTGGAGCCGATCTCCGTAGCGAAGAAGTATGCAGGCGTGGGTGCGTCACTGATTGCAAGAATCAAAAATACGCGAACACCGTTCAGTATTGATTTTGGCGTGGGGGATGTTATTGTTCCTGAGCAGGAAAAACGGAAAATTCCTACGCAGCTGGAGAATTTCCCGGCACCGACAGTCAACACGTATTCGCTGGAAACGACGGTTGCCGAGAAAATCGATGCGATTTTGTCGCTTATGGAATTTTCCAGCAGAATGAAGGATTACTACGACATTTACTATCTTGCCAATCGATTTGATTTTGACGGCGCGACGCTGACGGAGGCACTGAAAAGGACATTTGCAAACCGTGGGCACAGCTTTACCGCCACGCAATTTGCGCAGGTGATAGAGTTTGCCGACGATGCGGCTATGCAAAAGAAATGGAAGGCGTTTTGCCGAAAGATTGACACAAAACCGGATGCGTTTGATGAAGTTTTAAAGATGATAAACAGATTTCTACGTGAACCATTTAAAGCAGCAATAAGTGACGACAATTTTGAGGAAAAGTGGAACGCTACAGAAAATAAGTGGAAATAAAGAGGAAGCAAAATGATTAGAGCGGATATGATTTCGACAGTTGGTAGAAAATATCTTACCAGTAATATTGGAAAAATGATCAACTGCAATCAAATTACCCGCGACAGTTACATCAAAGCCGGATTACATGTTTATGGAAAACTATATGAAATCGTTGCCGTATGGAGATAGAATATAGTTGATGAGGAAAATGAAAAAAGGAAAGACCTCTTTGCGAGGCCTTTCCGTTTTTTATTCTCCGCTCCGCTCTCCAAACCCGTATTCGTGTTCCTTTACGGGCAGGGTGGTGACTTCAACGTTCTCGATGCGGGCCCAGCGGTTGCTGCGCTCGATGAGGGGGACAAGGGCGTCGAGGGCGGCACGCTCGCCCTGGGCCTCCAGCGTGACGCTGCCGTCCCAGTTGTTGGCGACCCAGCCGGTCAGGCCCAGATGCAGGGCCGCGGCGCGGGCATAATAGCGGAAGCCTACGCCCTGCACTGTGCCGGTGAAGCGCCAGCGGCGGCGGATGGCGCTCATGCGTCGATGCCAGTGACGGTGTAATCCCTGGCCTCGACAGCGGTCTTGAGGTCGGCGTCGGCCACATCGTGGGTCAGGGACACAACGGCAGTGCCCTTCTCGTGGCTGACCTCGGCGCTCTGCACGCCGTCCAGGACCTCCAATGCCTTCTTCACGGTGGCCTCGCAGTGGCCGCACATCATGCCTTCAATGTGAATCGTCTTTTTCATGGCAGTTCCCTCCGTTTGGGTGGTTTTATTTTCCGGGGCAGGCTGCACGGGGCAGCTGCCGGTGGGGCAGGGGATTTCGGGCGCAGACGCGCGGACCGGGGCTTTGCGCTTCGGCGGGGCATCGTGGGCGGCGCTGCGCGGGTCAAAGGTGTTCAGCCGCAGGGCGTTCGTGACGACACAGACGCTGGACAGGCTCATGGCCGCGGAGGCGATCATCGGGTTCAGCGTGATGCCGAAGCCCGTGAACACGCCCGCCGCCAGCGGGATGCAGATGGCGTTGTAGAAGAACGCCCAGAACAGGTTCTGATGGATGTTGCGCACCACCGCGCGGGACAGGCGCACCGCGGCGGGTACATCGGCCAGGTCGCTGCGCACCAGCACAACGTCGGCGGCGTCCAGCGCGACGTCCGCACCGGCACCGATGGCAATGCCGGTCTCGGCGCGGGTCAGGGCAGGGGCGTCGTTGATGCCGTCACCGACCATGGCGACGCGGCCCTGTTTTTGCAGTGCGCGGACCTCGGCTTCCTTGCCCGCGGGCAGGACGCCCGCAATGACATGGTCGGCGTTGAGGCCGACCGCCGCGCCGATGTGGCGGGCCGTGGCGGCGTTGTCGCCGGTCAGCATCACGACCTGCAGGCCGAGCGTTTGCATCTGGGCGATGGCGGCGGCGGAGGACTCCTTCACGACGTCGGACACGCCGATGACGCCTGCGGCCTTACCGGCCAGCGAGAAGTAGAGCGGCGTGATGCCGTCGGCGCTCATCTCGTCGCCCGCCTGCTGCAGGTCGTCGGGCAGGGCGCAGGTCTCGCGGATGAAATCGGCATTGCCGCCCGCAATGACCTTGCCCGCGACCTTGCCGCGCAGACCCTTGCCGGGTACGGCCTCAAAGTCGGTCACAGTGGCGTAGGACAGATGGTCCTTCTCGGCGCGCTGCAGGATGGCGCGGGCCAGCGGGTGCTCACTGCGCAGCTCCAGACCGGCGGCCATGCTGAGCAGGAATTTCTCGGGCACGTTGCGGGTGCCGAAGATTTTTACAACGCTGGGCTCACCGGTGGTGACGGTGCCGGTCTTATCCAGCAGCACGGCGTCGGTGTAGCCGGTGGTTTCGAGGCTGGCGGCGGTCTTGAACAGGATGCCGCTTTTTGGCACCCACGCCGCTGCCGACCATGATGGCGACGGGCGTCGCCAGGCCCAGGGCACAGGGGCAGCTGATGACCAGCACGCTGATGCCGCGGGCCAGCGCAAATGTAAAGGTCTGGCCCAGCAGCAGCCAGATGACAAACGTAGCCGCGGCGATGCAGATGACGGTGGGCACGAAGATGCCGGAGACCCTGTCCGCGGTCTTGGCCAGCGGGGCCCTTCGTCGCGGCGGCGTCGCGCACCAGGCGGATGACCTGGGACAGCGTCGTGTCCTGGCCGACGCGCTCGGCACGGCAGGTCAGCGCACCGTTCTGGTTGATGGTCGCGGCACTGACGGGGGTAGCCGGGGAACTTGTCCACAGGCATGCTCTCGCCGGTCAGGGCGGCCTCGTTGACAGTGGAGATGCCCTCGGTGACGGTGCCGTCCACGGGGATGCTCTCACCGGGGCGGACTAAAAAGAGGTCGCCGACGTTGACCTCACTGACCGGGACTGTGACCTGCTCGCCGCCGCGCAGGACGCAGGCGGTCTTGGGGGGCCACTTCATCAGGCTTTTCAGTGCGTCGGTGGTCTTACCCTTGCTGTAGGCTTCCAGCGTTTTGCCGACGGTGATGAGTGTTAAAATCATGGCCGCCGACTCAAAATAAAGGTCGTGGCGGTACTGCATGACCAGGTCGTCGTTGCCGGTGGACAGGCCGATGCAGATCATGACGATGGCGAACACGCCGTAGGCCAGCGACGCGCCGGCGCCGAGGGCAACGAGGGTATCCATGCCGGGCGCACGGGTCTTGATGCCCTTCCAGCCTGAGATGAAGAACGCGCGGTTGATCCAGCAGACGGGCAGGGTCAGCACCAGCTGGGTGCCCGCGTACAGGATGGCGTGCCAGCCGCCGCCGTGGAACACGCTGCCCAGCGGCAGGCCGATCATGTGGCCCATCGAGACGTACATAAGCGGCACAAGGAAGCAGAGGCTGGCAATCAGGCGCCTTTTTTGAGCTTGGGAGTCTCGGTGTCCTCGAGCTCGGCGCTTTCGCTCTCGGCGGAGGCGAGGGACGCGCCGTACCCGGCGGCGTCCACGGCGCGGAGGATGCGCCGTGCCGTGGCATCGGGGTCGGCGTCGGGGGCGTAGTCTACCTGCATCGAGTTGGTCAGCAGGCTTACGGCGACGGATGCCACACCCGGCACCGCCGCAACGGCCTTTTTTCCACATGGCTTGCGCAGGCCGCGCAGCTCATGCCGGTAATTTCGTAGCGTTGCATGGGGATACTCCCTTTTTTGGTAGTGCAGAGAAAGCCTTGCCCCCCGACGGGGGGAAGGCGGCGCGGGAGCGCCGGATGAGGGAGAGCTGACGGATACTGCCCGTGAGCGGGTGACGTTGGCGGGGTCTGCCCTCATCAGTCACCTTCGGTGACAGCTTTCCCCCGAAGGGGAAGCCTTTTATCTTATTAAAACAGATTTTCCGGCAGAACGATGTCGCTTTTTTGGGACCTGGGACCAATCGAAGGTGCGGGCCAGGGCCTGGGGCGTTGTAGGGGCGGGGGAGGCTTGCAGGCCGCAGGCAAAGGCCAGCTTGCCAATGATCTCCTCGGGGGTGTATTTCTCCCGCAGGTTCTCGAGACTCTGGTCGCCGTCGCGCTTTGAGAGGCGGCGGCCATCGGAGGCCAAAAGCAGCGGCAGATGGTAGAATTTCGGCGGGGTCAGGCCCAGCTCCCGGTAAAGCCAGAGCTGGCGCGGTGTACTGGACAAGAGGTCGCTGCCGCGCACGACCTCATCGACGCCCATCAGCGCGTCGTCCACAACGACGGCCAGCTGGTAGGCAAACACACCGTCGGCCCGCCGCAGGAAAAAATCCCCGCAGTCGCGGGCGAGGTTTTCTTCATAGTGCCCCATGTGGCCGTCCTCAAAGGCGATGACCTCGTCGGGCACCTGCACGCGCCAGGCGGGGGCGCGGGTCTTGGAGCGCTCGGCAATTTCGGCGGGCGTCAGGCCGCGGCAGGTCCCGGCGTAGATGACCTGCCCGTCGCTGCGGTGGGGCGCACTGGCAGCGTGCAGCTGACTGCGGCTGCAAAAGCAGGGATAGACCAGCCCACGGCGGGATAATTCGTCGAAGTACCGCTGATAAATTTCGCTGCGGTCACTCTGGTAGACCGGCGGCGTCGGGCCGTCGGCGGCAAGGCCGAGCCACGCCAAATCGTCCACAATGGCGTCCGCATAGCTGCGGGGGCAGCGCTGGGTGTCCAGATCCTCAATGCGCAGCAGCACCTGCCCGCCCTTGCTTTTGGCGCTCAGCCAGGCCAGCAGGCAGCACATCAGGTTGCCCAGGTGCATCCGCCCGCTGGGGCTGGGCGCGTAGCGTCCCGTGCTCATTCCAGCGTGTAGGTGCCGTCGCCAAGGGCACGCAGATGGACACGGTAGAAGGCGGCCACGGCCTTTGTCATGGCCTCGGCGTCGGCGACGCTGGCCGTCTCGACGGCACTGTGCATCGCGAACTGGGCGCAGCCGATGTCTGCCATCGGGATGGGCAGCGTGTGGCTCTGCAAATTGCCCAGCGTGCTGCCGCCGGCCTCGTCGGCGCGGTTCGTGAACACCTGCACCGGCACGTCGGCCTTCCGGCAGATGGCGCGGAAGATCGCGCCGCTGACGGCGTTCGTCGTGTACTTCTGGCTGGCGTTGTACTTGAGCACCACGCCGCCGCCCAGCCGCACGGGCGCACAGGGGTCGGACTTCTGCGGGAAGTTCGGGTGGGTCGCGTGGGCGTTGTCGGCGCTCAGCATAAAGCTGTTGGCCATGGCGCGGTGGCTGGCCTGTGCGCTGTGGGGCACGGCCTCAAGGATGCGGTCCAGCACGTCGCGCAGGTAGCTGCTCTCGGCACCCATCCGGCTCGAGGAGCCGACCTCCTCGTTGTCGAACATCGCCCAGACCGGGGCGCAGGCGCTGTCGGTCTCCCCGGACGCATCCAGAAAGCCCAGCAGCGTCGTGGCGGCGCATTCCAGATCGTCAATGCGCGGGGCCATGAAAAAGTTCACCGTCGGGGACCGATCTGGGTCGGGGCCTGGCGGGTGACGAGCTGCAGATCGCTGTCCAGAATGTCGGCGGCCTCCACGCCGAGGGACTCGGCGACGAGGTCGGTCAGGGTGCGGCTGCCCGCGGGGCCCCACAGCGGCTGCATATCGACCTGCGGGTTGTAGGTGTGGCCTTTGTTGATGTCCCGCTGAAAGTGGATGGCCAGCGACGGGATGACGAGCAGGTCGCGGTCAAGGTACACAAGGCGGCTCTCGATGCCGTCCTCGGTCTTGACGAGGGCGCGCCCGCCGACGGTCAGCGGGCGGTCCAGCCAGGTGGACATGATCATCCCGCCGTAGCCCTCGACGTTCAGGCGGCGGCAACCGTCGTTTTCAACGGTGTCGGCCTTGATTTTCCACGACGGGGAGTCGCTGTGGCTGGCCACGATGCGCCAGCCGCCGATGGCGTGCTGCGGCACGCGCCACGCCACAACGGACGAGCCGTTGCGGGTCGTGTAGTAGCCCTTGCCCGGCTCAAGGTTCCAGTAGTCGGCCTCCTCCAGCCGGTGAAGCCGGCGGCGCACAGCCAGCTTTCGGCGGTGGCAGCGGCGTGGAACGGGGCTGACGGACTCCTGCAGAAACTCTACCAAATCATCGTACATAAGTTGTTTTCTCCTCTTGGGTGATTTT
>ENA-OQES01000438-OQES01000438.1-human-gut-metagenome-genome-assembly--contig:-NODE-438-length-17810-cov-2.834530_pt1 | contig 17810 bp, 31 predicted proteins | sample MGYA00242798_ERZ504641 | MGnify/ENA primary metagenome ERZ504641 (study PRJEB26092, sample SAMD00036327) | human gut metagenome | host: Homo sapiens | study: EMG produced TPA metagenomics assembly of... | reverse complement strand
GGAGTCGCTATGTGATGACCATTTATATGATACATGACGGTAAAAATTATTCTGCATGAAGATACAGACGTTCTTCTTAGTGACTATGCTTTATTAAAGTAGACGCAGAACAATACAGCAAGCTGGATAAACAGTTTATATTGCGTTCCGAAAAAAGAAACATATGGATATAGCTGTCTGACAAATCAGAACAGTATTATATGGAGAATTATCCTAAAATTGCCATTGGAAAAAGGTACAATAGATGAAGTCATTACCATGATGATAAGGGGACAGAACAATGAAAGGTTTATTCGTAAAAGATTTGAAATTGATGATGTTACAGAAAAATTTTCTGTTGCTCATTTTGGCGATTGTAATCGGAATGATGATATTTACTGATGATGTGATATTCCCATTAGGTTTTCTGAGTTTCATTGTATCACTTTTTACAGTAAGCACAATCAGTTATGATGATTTTGATAATGGAAATGCGTTTCTGTTTACATTACCTATTACACGTAATCATTATGTGAGTGTAAAAATACTTTCTTGGTCTATTATTGGGGTGTATGGCTTGGGTTTTGGCAACTGTTTTAGGAATAATTACAACTGTATTGAAAGATACATTACCTATTACAGACTTAGTACAGAGTTCATTGATGATTTTACCTATTATGATTGTCGTTCAAGCAATCACGCTTCCTTTTCTGCTAAAATTCGGTGGAGATAAAGGAAGAATTGCTATGATTGGTGCATTTGGCGGTCTGGCAGTAATCACTCTCGTTATCGTGAAAGGAGCAGAAGCCATTTTCAATATTGATTTAGTTAGTCTGTTAGATAATTTGCCAACTGTAAGCATGGGAGTTCTTATCGCTATTGCAATTATTATCGCTTTGTTGATGTTATTGGTTTCAATGAAAATCAGTTTGTCAATTATGAACAAAAAAGGAATTTTAAAAATGGAGCAGGTTTTTACCAAAGAACAGATTTATGAAAATGTATGGGGATATGACTATCCGGCAGACCCTAATAATCTGACTTCATTCATACGGAAATTAAGAAAGAAGATTGAGCCGGAGCCGGACAGACCACGCTATATCGTCACTGTCAGAGGTGTTGGATATAAGTACACGGAAAATGAGGAAATGGTAGGCAAGACAGCAACACCGCCGGAGTGATCCAGATGTGGTGGCGGTCGTAAGACATCAAGCCATGCCAGTTTTGCTGGCAAACGGCTGGTTCACTCTGACGGTGGGGCGAGCGTCAGCGAGCCATAAAGCCCCCAGTTATCTAACAGGGGGGTACTATTACAAAAGACAAGAGAAAAAATTAAATACAAAAGCTGCTGATATGCAACGATTTATAAGGTTATAAGAACTTATTTCACTTCACACCATATCTTTTATCCGACAGGTCTAAAACAGCATATCAATAGAAAATAAATATAAGATACAAGGTGTATGCTCCTATGAGTATATGCCTTTTTGATTGGAGGAATGAAGCATGAATGATATAGAATTATTATAAACATTAAAGCAAAAGAGAAATGCCTGTGATTATTCTCAATCACGACTGGCACAGGAATTGCAAATTAGCAGGCAGAACTTAAATGAAATTGAAAACGGAAAAACAAAAGCCAGTATGGAATCAGGTCTATTGCATTTCCTTCCATATCAACGGGAGCATATAGTTTTCCGGTTGAGTTGGCAGCAAAGATTGCAGTACACACAGTAAATAGGTTCTTGCAGGATAATCCGGATTGGTTTGATCTGGTGGAGTGGGTGCTATTTGATACTCATACTGAATCGGTGTATGAATCTGAGGTTGATAAGATATACAACAAATAAAATGACAAAAGGGAGTTTTTATGTACGCTGAAAAAACAGATTATGATGATATTGAAATGTCGAGCAGGTTACGAAATGTTCTAAGAAGGAACGGATTTGAGTCATTGGAAGGAGTGAGAGAATATCCAAAGGAATATTTTATAAAGTTTCGTAATATGGGGCAGGCAACACTGCAGGAATTATATCAGATTTGTGAAGAGTAAGGCATAAAGCTGCGCAGTGTAGAAGAACTGAATGATCGGGGGCATGGAGTCAGATTTGATGATTTCCTATGTATGGATGCGTTTAGAATGGGAATAAAAAGCAAAGATGATTTGAGAAGATACAGTATTGAGGAACTTGAAAAGATGTGCCCGAAGGACAAGAGACTTTTTGTTCGATTAAAAAAAAGTGAAGACTGTTTATGGATGAAATAGGATATTTCTTCCTAAAAAACAATATATTTATGGTATACTAGCTTGTAGTAATGCAGTTTCAACCGACATTACATATTATTATGAGAAATTAATGCAAAGGAGTTACAATCAAATGGATAACAATGAAGTAGTAACAGAAGAAGTGGCTGCAGTTGTTGAAAATAATACAGGTATTGAAATAGAGCCTTTATTTGAGGAGCAGGTTGATTTTGATACATTCTCAAAGTCAGACTTCCGTGTTGTAAAGGTAAAAAAGTTGTGAGGCAGTACCTAAGAGTAAGAAACTTCTTAGATTTACACTTGATGATGGTACAGAGAATGAAAGGACTATTCTTTCAGGAGTACATGCATTTTACGAGCCGGAGGAACTTGTAGGTAAAACTTTACTTGCAATCGTAAATCTTCCACCACGTTCTATGATGGGAATAGATTCATGTGGTATGCTTCTTTCTGCAATTCACAATGTAAATGGAGAAGCAAAAACTGAATCTGGTAATGTTAGATGACGCAATCCCAGCAGGTGCAAAATTGTATTAGGGTTTACACAGTTATTACATATAACTTAATGGATAATTATATGTGACTTTTTAAATTTATGTTGAAAGTAGATAGTAAAAGAGCTGGGTATCATGTGCCCAGCTCAATCGCTACATGGAAGCCAATAAACCATGCAACAGCGGTTTCTTTTTATTCGCCAGTATATTGCAATTTCTATCTCATAGCCGCCGATTTTCATAGTATGGCGTGGGAAAAATAGTATCTTATTATTATTTCTGAAATATAAATTTGAATCATAAACTTCTTTCCCTCTCAAATCCATTTTTACCAAACCAACTACTAACAATCCAATTAAAAATTGCCGTGTCCACAAATAACAGTACAACAACACTTTTTACCACTCGAAAGTAAAAAGTATGGAGAAGATTTCCACTGACAACACAATAAAACACATATAATTTGTCAAATACTCTGTTATAATTTCTCCATAATAATTGTTCATCTGCAATTTCGCATAGATAAAAGGTTTTAATAAATAACGGATTATGATACATATAACAGGACAAATAAAAATCCAGTTTTTATTAACTAGGGATGTTGCCACTCCTTTACTCCATTGTACTGGAATTTCTGTCGGCAACTTAGAATAAGACAAAGCCCCAATAATCAAGCATAGTGCGGTAATCATAGTCCAGGTAAGCATACTTCCCCATATATACAAAAAGCTGACGGAATCCAGTTTGAAAACAGTTCGATTATCTTTCCAATAGTCATGCAAATCTGTTACATATTGTTCTACCTGTAATTTTTCATAACTAATACTTTCTTCATCCAGCAATTTTTTTCACACATGAGTTTCGCCTTATTCAAATCAGTAATCTGATTTTTTAATACTTCCTTTTGCTTCTCAAGCATTTCCTGCAATGTTACTTTTTCGGATATAATACTTCGTATATCTTCAATAGAAATTCCCAATGTACGTAGATATGCAATCTTCTTTATATTTTCCACATCATTTTCAGAATAATCTCTATAACCATTACTTTCATTTCTCGAAGGCTCAATAAGTTTTTCCTTTTCATAAAAACGGTATTAGAACGGGATAAACCTGTTCGCTCTTCTACGTCTTTTATAGTCATATTATGCCCTCCTTTCGAGCAACTCTATTTTACTTAATAATAAGCTATAAACAAGGTTTACAGTCAAGCATTTATCTAAAAAAACTATAGTTGTTGATAAGGACATGAAAAGCTGTCCAAAATAGAAGGTGAACCGGATTGCTGCTCCGACTCAATCTTCCACATGGAATACATCTTCCACCAGCATATTAAAGTACTTTGATATCCGCAGCATAAATTCGGCAGATGGGGTGCTGTCCCCACGCTCTATCCTGCCGACAGTTTTGGTGCTGTATCCAATAGCAGCGGCAAGGTCATCCTGGTAAATGCCTCGCTGTTCACGGATTTCTCTGATATTATTGGTAACCGCCATAAAAATCCCTTCTTTCAGTTCTATAGATATTTTCTTATTGTCAATTATGCAAAATAATGTGTCCGATAAAAAGGACTTGCAATTTTATCGGCAATGTCCTGTAATAGCACAAGCATCAGATTTTCCAAGAACTTTTCCAAATATGTCTAAGCGGTCATTTTCACTAACCCTGATAGGTGCATACTTTTCATTGAGTGAGATAAGGAAAATTCCGTCTTTATCGTTTTGTAATTTCTTGATGTAGGCTTCTCCGTTTAGAGCGAAGATGCCGATTTCTCCATTAGCAACAGATTCCTGTTGTAATACCCATGCAATCTGACCATCAGAAAACTCAGGCTCCATACTGTCGCCACTGATACGGACACCAAAAGTAGTATCTTCCGGTAAGATAGATTCATCTATACATACAGTCTCTTTTGGTCCGTCTACAAGGAAGTTACCGGTTCCGGCTGATACAGCATTTTCAAAAATATCAATGCTTCGGAATGGAATTATCTTAGCAGTCTGCTTTTCATACATTCCGGATGCGTGGAGCAGATGGATGTAATCCATAGCCTTTTCTCTGCCTTCATCAGTAAGAGAAGAGAGTGGATCTGCAGGATTTACTCCAAAATATGCCTCATACATGTTAGTAATACCAAGGATTCTACACACTTTGTAAAATATGGTAACGCTTGGTTCAGCAAGATTTCTCTCCCAGTTGGATATGGCTTTATAGGAAATGGTAATGCCTTCCTTTGCCAGTTCATCAGCGAGATCCTGTTGGAGCAAGCCTTTCTTTTTTACTATATGTTGAAATGATTTCTCCGATTGAGTACATACATACGCCTCTTTTCTTTCATTTTGTTGATTTCAAATGTCTCTTTTCACTCCATAGTATATAGCAATAGTGCCAATTATTCAAGTTAAAAATCCAATATAATGAGAAAAAGGACACATGTGTCCGTTGACAGTCGATTATTCTTGGGGTTATACTATGCCCTGTAAGGAACATTACTCATATACTTGGACTAAAGGTTATGGTAGTGACAGATTAAATGCAGCAGGAGGTTATGCAGATGGGAGACAGGGTAATACTTCATTCAGATATCAACTGTTGCTATGCTTCGATTGAGCATCTGCATCATCCGGAGCTTGCAGGAAAGCCACTGGCAGTAGGCGGTGACCCGGAGGCAAGACATGGGATTGTCTTAACAGCCGACTATATTGCTAAGAAGTACGGTGTGAAAACAGGAATGGCACTCTGGCAGGCAAAGCAGGTCTGCCCTGACATAACATTTGTTTCACCAAGAATGGACTTATATCTTCGGTTCTCAAGAATGGCACATGAGATATATGCAGAATATACGGACAGGCAGGAGCCATATGGGATTGATGAGTGCTGGCTTGATGTGACAGGGAGCAGTTCCCTTAAAGGAGATGGATTGCTTATCGCACAGGAAATCAGCAGGAGAATGAAGTCAGAGCTTGGCATCACAGTAAGTGTTGGTGTTTCTTTCAATAAGATATTTGCAAAGCTTGGTTCAGACTATAAGAAACCTGATGCAATCACAACTATGTATAAGAGTGAGTTTAAGCAGAAGGCATGGTCACTTCCGGTGGCAGATCTTCTATACGTTGGCAAAAGTACGAACAGAAAGCTTGCATTATTTGGTATCAAAACCATAGGTGATCTTGCAAGAGCAGATGAAGATGTGCTTAACAGTCACCTTGGAAAGATGGGCAGTATCTTATGGTCGTTTGCTAATGGCTATGATGATTCACCTGTCAAGCTGGAGAATACCAACGCTCCAATTAAATCGGTGGGAAACAGCACAACAACACCAAAGGATTTAGTATGCGATGAGGATGTAAAGATTGTTCTTTATATTCTGGCTGAGAGTGTTGCAGCAAGACTTCGTGAGAATGGATTCCGGTGCAGAGTGGTTGAGATAAGTGTCAGGGATAATGAGCTATTCTCTTTTACCCGTCAGAAAAAGATTGACCATGCAACGAATATCACCGGAGAGATAGCTGCATATGCTTATCAGATATTTAAGGAAAACTATAACTGGAGCAAACCAATCCGCAGTGTTGGTGTCCGAGGTGCAGACTTAGTAACAGATAATTATTGGGAACAGATTGATTTGTTCTCAAGTGTGGAGAAGCGTGAAAAGCAGATGAAGATGGATTCAGCGGTGGATGAGATACGCAGAAGATTTGGATTTTACAGTATCCAGAGGGGGCTCATGTACCGGGACAGGATTCTGTCGGCAGTCAATGCAAAAGAAGAACACACAGTACATCCACATGGGTACTTTTCAGGTTAGTAACGAGAAGTAGCAGTAGAGTAAAGAAGAGGGAGGCGGAACATGAGCGAAGCAGCAAGAATTAATCTGGTAGACAGAGCACCATTGACGGAGAAGCAGCAGAATGTGTATGAAAGCATTATGCAATATCAGCGTGTGAATGGTTATGCTCCTACTATCAGGGAGATATGCAAGATGGTAGGGGTGGCATCGACTTCAAGTGTTTATGCACATCTGAAAATATTAGAAGAAAAGGGCTATATAGCAAGGAAGATGGATGCATCCAGAGCAATAGCAATCTTGTAAGGAAGGTGATTACATTGAGCAATAAGGTATATGTTGATGTACTGGCAGAGTTCTCTAAGGATGGAATACTTATTCCCAAAGAGATTACATGGGAAGATGGCAGAAAGTATGAGATAACACGAGTAAAAGACAAGCGTAGAGCAGCCAGTACAAGGGCTGGTGGCGTTGGAGAGCGTTATACCTGCGTGGTAGATGGAAAGGAAATATTCCTTTTCTATGAAGATAACAATATGTGGTTTATGGAAAGAGCCGGAGCCTGATATGATTGTGTGCTGACAGCACAATTCATATCAGTTGGCTTTAGATCAGCAAAGCCGGGGAATGTGCAGACATTCATCGGAACTCCCGGCAAAAGGCTTGCAAAGGTGATTTCCCTTTCCTTTACGAGTACAGAATTGTAGATTGATGATTTGTATGAATAAGGAGCGAACTGAATTGAACAAAGGAAATGTTATAGAAATTAGATGTTAAAAAATGCAACAAGTTAATGATGGAATACTTTGTATGCGGTGATGATTCCGCTGTAGCACTTCAGAATATTGGAATTAAGTGTGACAGATGTAAGCGAGTGATGATACTCAAGAAGTATTCCGAGGGAATGATGAAGGAACATTCTGAGAATGGGACTTTCAGAATATAATGATTGACAATTAAATTACAGCCCACCTGATAAGGGCACATCGAAAGATGGAAGCACCAGAGACGCAGGGGAAACGAACAGTATTTATGATACTGGTTTCCTCGTGCGTCATTTTTTAGTGCTGTAAAGGTAATCCGACTTGTTCGTTTCCAAGGGCGTCAAGGAGGATTTATGAGCAGTAAAGCACAGACAAGAGAAAAGGATTATGAGAGAGGATTACGAATTGCTGACAGTAGAAAGGCGATAGGATTATCACAGGATGAGTTAGCTCATAGAGTAGGTATAGGCAGACAAGCAATATCTGCGATTGAAAATGGTGGAGATTTTAAGACACAGACATTAGATAATCTGGCAATCGTACTTGGTGTATCTGTTGATTTCATAATGTATGGAAAGAATGAAGAAAATTCAGAACTATTATCTGAGGCAATGGATGTTCTTTCAGATATGGATGAATTGCAGATAAGACAGTGCCTTGCAATGATGAAAGCGATGAAAAGCGTGTCAGTTGGAAAGTGATTGTCGTGTTTACACGACATAATTGTCGCCTGTACACGGTCGGCAATAAAGCGGTAAGAGACTAGAATGAACATGTGCTTGAGATACAGCACACCACGAGAGTGGAGGCGCCAAAACTCTCCAATACGAAATCGTAAAGGAGACAACAAAATGAATAAAAGAGATTTTAACGTAGTAGGAAACGAAGGTACAGATAATCAGGAGCTTGCAAAGGGTATTGCATTTGTAAAGTCACGCAGAGCAGAACTTAATGTAGTCCAGATGGTCGAGAATATGCGTGATCAGGCAATGCCTAATGGAGTAATAATCAATGATGCGTATTGTGATCGTTCAATGACAAGGGACTATGACAGAGAAGGTCTGAATGCTTTCTTTTCAACACTTAAAGAGGAAGACTTTGAGGTTGTAGTAGTCAGAAGCCTGAATGAGATCACAGATGACATTTATGATCTGGAAGAATTTGTTAAGACCATCACAGATATGGGCATATGGCTCTATTCTCTTGAAGTCGGTCCGGTGCCAATTATTGTATCTCATGCAGAGGATTTTGGATGCTAACGGAGTCCTTTGGTAGAGCGACAACAGAAAATCATTCCGGTCGGGACAAACAAGTCCCGGCTGTGAAGGATTGCAGATTTACACAGACTGCATTCGGAACAGTTGTACATGATTCAAGTGGGAAGTGGCTTGGTCAGTACGAGACAGAAGATGCAGCTGTAGAGATGATTAGGGAAATGGCACAGGACATTGGAGGGTACGACGATGAAATATGAAGGATATAAAATTGGTCCGGTGATTCGTGATATCCGTAAGGACAAAGGACTTCTCATTGAAGAGGTTGCTGCTAAAACTGGAATAAGTGTTTCGACACTTGGACAGGTGGAGCAAGGAGGAAGAAACTTGAGCATGAAAAATTTGTATATGCTTATGGAAGTTTATGAAACAGACGCAAATAGCTTACTTGCAATAGACTGTACACCGGATTCATTAGATTCGAGGCTAAAGCGGTTACCTGCAGATAAGCAGGATTATTTGGAAAAGACATTTGATTTTATGATAGAGCAGGCTTTGAAGTCAGCATAGGAGGCAGAGAATGAGAAGAAAGATTAAAAAGATGGATTGCATAGAATATCTTTCAGTGCAGGCTCCATTGGAAAAAGTAAATATGCTTGAAGACAAGCAGAGCAAATATATACATGAATTTGTAAAGAGAAAAGAATATTCAATCGTGGGAAAGATAAGACGCAATGGCTTTTCGCAGAGAGATGTTGATCGCCAGTGGAATCAGATTGTGAATATGATTCGCAAAAAGCAAATCAGTGGAGTAGTTGTTGCGAATATGGCAGCTATATCCAGCAGTGTTGCCGATGCTTATTTTAAGGTAGGACTGGTTATTGAAGCAGGCGGCATTGTGGTGACTGTAGATGAGGGCAGATTGGATATGCACATCAAGAAGGGAGCATAGATATGAGCAGACGAACAGAAAAAAGAAAGTATGGTAAATATAATAAATTTGATGTCGTGTATGCGGATTTTGGGAAAAACCCACATGGCATTCAGGGCGGAATCAGACCAGGAATAATTATTTCATGTGATGCAAGCAATCATGATGGTGCACCGCAGGTGTCAGTAGTCCCTTTGAGCAGTAAGTTAAAGGATATTCCGGTACATGTGATTTTAAATCCGAAGGATGTGAGTGGATTTGGATTAAGTAAGATCTCTGATTTTATGCCTGAAGATGCACAGACAATTTCAAAAGGCTGCATTAGAGCAAAAAGTGGAACTGTCATTGAGGATTCAGGCGTGAGAGAAGAAATAGACAGAGCATTGATACGACAGTTTGATCTGTTACCTGTAGCCCGCAAAATGGTAATGGAGGAGTTAGCAAATGGACAGCAGAACTAAAAAGACTAATAATAAAAGATTTGTCAGATATTCGGAAGGGGCAGAGATGTATTCAATGAGCGTGTCAAAATTTATGCAGTTAGCGAAGGATGCAAAGGCATGTTATAAAGTGAATCAGCTGGTGTTGGTTAATCTGGATATTATTGACGAATATCTTGAAACTTTCCACATTGTAGATGACGAGTTTTATAAGTAATTATGAGAAATGACGCATTAGTATAGAAGAAATACAAACAAGTATGGAGAAAAATGAGCCAAAAGAGAAAAAATGTATTGACTTTCGGTCAGACCAAAAGTATAATATGATTAAGATATGAAGGAGGCATACAGATGGCTAGAACTGGAAGACCAAAAGCAGAGAAACCTTTTGATCATAAGGTGACTGTTAAATTCAAAGAAGAGGAATACCAGATAATGGTTGAGTATGCTGAGACTCATAATCTATCCATTTCGCAATTGATTAGAATGGGTGTTGAATTACAAATGAAGCAGCAGGCTAATCAGTAGAACAGGCTCTTTTCTCCGGAAAGGAGAGAATAATGGCTTGTAGAAAAGATGGTAAAGGCAGAGTATTAAGAAAGGGTGAGGGTTACAGAAAAGGCGACGGAAGATACTCATATGTATATATTGATCCATTAGGCAAGAAAAGAACCATTTATGCAAAGTCTTTGGTAAAACTTCGAGAAAGAGAAGAACAGTTACAAAAAGACCAGTTGGATGGACTTGATATCTATGTCGCAGGAAAGGCTGATGTAAACTTTTTGTTTGACAGGTACATATCAACTAAAACAGAATTGCGCAGCACTACTTACAGTAATTATTTGTATACATGGAATCATTTTATTCGTGATACATTTGGCAAGAAGAAAGTAAGAGATGTGAAATACTCAGACGTGTTGTTCTTTTATACAGACTTGATTAATAATCAGGGATTACAGATTAATACGCTTGAGACAATTAACACAGTATTAAGACCTACATTTCAGCTTGCTGTCAGAGATGATATTATAAGGAAGAATCCGGTAGACGGAGCATACTGTGAAGTAAAAAAGCGTAATGGTGGTGCCAGAAAAACAAGGCGAGCGTTGACTGTGGATCAGCAGAGAAAATTCATGGAGTATGTAGCAAAGAATCCGGTTTTTTTATCACTGGTATCCATTCTTTGTATTTTTGTTAGGAACTGGATGCAGAATAGGAGAAGCAATCGGGATACGCTGGGATGATATTGATTTGGAGAATCGAATCATTGATATCAATCATAGCTTAACCTATTACCAGAGAGCGGATGATTCATATAAATGTGAGTTTAGAGTATCTTTGCCAAAGACGGAAGCTGGTAATCGTAGAATACCTATGATGCAGCAGGTATATGATGTGCTTCAGGAAGAATATGAGAGACAGAAGCAGGAAGGCTTTTGTGTTGAGAATGTGGATGGAATGACCGAATTTTGTATTTACAAACCGATTTGGGATGCCACATAACCCAGCAGCAGTAAACCGGGCAATCAAGAGAATTGTGGATACACATAATTCAGAAGAAGAGGTGGCTGCTAAAAAGGAGAAGAGAGAACCTGTTATGATTCCAAGATTCTCCTGCCATATCTTCAGACATACGTTTGCATCAAGATTTTGCGAGAATGAAACCAACATCAAAGTAATTCAAGAGGTAATGGGACATGCTGATGTATCGACTACCATGAACATATATGCAGAAGCAAACCCAGATGTTACCAAATCAGTAATTGAGAAATTATCAAAAATATGGATATTTTTTAGAAAAGAGTCCTGCGATTGAACTCTTTGAAGATTGAAAAATATACCTATTCATACTGTGACAAATATGTTATACTTGCTAAGTATTGTTGTGTTTGACACAGCAGTACATGCATAAAATAAAAGACGTATTTTAAGGCGAATGACATCTTTTGGACGCACAAAAGTCAAAAAAATCGTCCAAGAGTATCCAAGTATATAGAATCCGGGAAAGCCCATTTTCCAAGGGTTTACAAGGATATACAAGAGTTAGCTTAGCAATCAAAAAAAAATTCCCGACAATGAAGTCACTGGACGCTGATAAGAAAGTTTCCAAGACAACAAACAGCACTTCTGAAGCTGCACCGGAGAAAGAAGAAGTGATCGATTTCTCTAAGGTAAAAGTGGAGCCGTTATTCGAAGAATTTGTAGATTTCGATACTTTTAGCAAGTCTGATTTCAGAGCTGTAAAGGTAAAAGCATGTGAAGCTGTTAAGAAATCCAAGAAGCTTCTGCAGTTCACTCTGGATGACGGAACAGGCACAGATCGTACGATTTTAAGCGGTATTCACGCTTATTACGAGCCAGAAGAACTGGTAGGCAAGACACTGATCGCTATCACAAATCTGCCTCCAAGAGCTATGATGGGAATTGAATCCTGTGGTATGTTGCTTAGTGCAATCCACGAAGAAGAAGGAGAAGAAAAACTTCATCTTCTGATGGTTGATAACCACATTCCGGCTGGTGCAAAGCTGTACTAAAATTAAATATAAAATGTCTAAAACCATGATGTCAGACCGCATTTGACAACAATTTGACAACAAAATTTGGGATAATAATGAATCGTTATGAAGCATGACGAATTTCAGGTGGAAAGACACGGGTTTGGCAATGAAGCAAGAGCACTTCTTAGAGTTGATCTAAGAGGTGCTTTTTTTCGTGGAAAAGTTATATTCCGGCAGTCAACTTCTGTAAAACAGTAAATCTAATTTTGGAGGAAAGCATTATGAATGAAAAGTACAAACCGATTACAAGTATGAAGGAAGTTCCGGAACATTTAAGAAAATTACGCCGACAGTATCTGCGATATCAACAGGCAGAGATTATTTACAGTATCTCTCATAAGAAACTCTTAGAGCTTGCCAGTGATGCAGGAGCTATTTACAGAATTGATGGAACGGTACTGATTCGTCGTGATATTTTTGATGATTACCTGGAACGTTTCCATGAACCGGCAACAGGAAAAGATAAGGAGAAGAAGACAGATGAGCGGTAATGTATGGATGTTTTCAGATGAGATTGACGATGAAGATCTGGAATTTATGAGCCATGACTATGTGACCTACAATATGGCGTGTGAGTATTACCGGTTGGGAATGAAACCTGTTATTCGCATGGCACATGAAGCTGGAGCAGTCTATAAGATTGGAAAGAAAGTTTTGATTCGAAGAAGTATATTTGAAGCATATTTACGTGAGCAAAGGAAAATCTGAGGGAGGCAAGCACATGAGCGAATTAAGAAAAAAGATACATGATGATAATAATGGATTGGATTATGTACTGGTAGGAGATTATTATCTGCCAGTGTTATCCTTACCGGAAGAAACCAGACCGATTGGCTGCTGGGGGATGCTACGGAAGGAATATCTGAAAGAACATAAATCAGGAATGTATAGCTGTCTTCTTCTGACCGCCAGGCTGGACAGTCATCTGGCAGATGTGAATGAACAGGCACAGGAACGCTTTGAGCTGATTGAAGCACAGATGAGAAGTGCTGAGGGCGTAACAGAGGACTTGAAAGCACAGAATCCTATGGAATGGGTTCGCAGGGCAAATAATATCAGGAATCGTGCACAGGAAATTGTATTGAACGAATTGGTGTATGTATAGGAGGGCAAATGAGATACAGGATTGAGAAAGAGCAGGTGGGAATCTATGAAAATGACAAAAGAAATTGAAGAATTTTTAAATCTGGCAATAACAGAACACATGGGAAAGGCATATACGGACTGGAAATTAAAACAGCAAACAGATACAGAACCAGATAAAGTCGAGGAAGAATATGAAAAAGTAATAGTTTCACTTTCGCCGGAGCAGGAAGAAGCGATTACGAAATATTGTGATGCTATATTCAACAGTGGAGCAGATACAGAGGAATTCTTTTATCGACTGGGATTAAAAGATGGGATGAAGTTGAAAAAGTGCATGAAACAGATCCTTAAAGCATTGTCCTGAATAAGAGAGTAGTTAGAGTGAAAAAGTTCAGAGAAGACATGGGGAGCTGTCTTTCTTTTGGGGAAGACAGCTTTTCACCATCAGAGACTATGCAGGAGGAAACAAGGATGGGAAATATATTTGGATATATACGTGTCAGTAGTCGGGATCAGAACGAAGATCGGCAATTGATTGCATTGAAGGAGTTGGCTATCCCAGAAAAGAATATTTTTATTGATAAACAGTCTGGAAAAGACTTCAAGCGCCCACAATACAGAAAAAGTGATTCGACGTGTCCGGAAAGATGATCTTCTTTATATAAAAAGTATTGATCGCTTAGGACGTAACTATGCGGAAATACTGGAACAGTGGAGAATTCTCACAAAAGATAAAGGAATTGATATTGTGGTTCTTGATATGCCTTTACTTGACACTCGCCGGGGAAAAGATTTGATGGGAACGTTTCTGTCAGATATTGTATTGCAGGTACTGTCATTTGTAGCAGAAAACGAAAGAACAAATATTCGGCAAAGGCAGGCAGAAGGTATTGCAGCGGCAAAAGCCAGAGGTGTGCGGTTCGGTAGACCACCAAGCAGATTGCCAGATAATTTTCACGATGTGTATCAGCGGTGGAAAAACGGGAAAATAACTGGAACGTCTGCTGCGAAAGAATGTAATATGCCCTTATCAACTTTTCGGTATCGTGCAGAAATTTACGAAAAAGCCAAATTATTGTAAGGTGGGTGTTTTACATGAAAGTGTACTTTCATGTAAAATGCTCATTTTTTCTCTACTACTCCATAATATCATAAAACAGCCTATCTTCCAACGATAGAAGTTCGTTGACGATACCTCCAAAGCACTTGTCCAAAAAGTACACACTTTTTGCAGATGAATGATGATATACAGATACATGATAAGTATCGGTACTTTACCTGTCTGAGTTAATAGATTATGAATATGAGAGCTTACGGATACGCAGGAGGTAAAAAAAACGATGACCGATGCAGAACAGAGGGAAGCTGCCCGCCAATTTGCAAATAAATGGAAGGGGAGAGGAAGAGAAGATGAGGATGGAAGATCATATTGGATTGATTTTCTGTCAAACGTTCTTGGAATGGAGAATGTGACAGATCGTGTGGAATTTGAGAAAAAAGTTGTGGTAGATGGAAATACAAAAAGAATTGATGTGTATATTCCAGAAACGCATGTATTGATTGAACAAAAGAGTCTTGGTAAAGCACTGGACCATAAGATTATGAATTCTGGTTCAATAGAACTGACGCCGTATGATCAAGCAAAACGATATAATGATAATCTCCCATATGATGAAAAGGCACGTTGGATCATTACCAGCAATTTCTCTGATATATGGATTTATGATATGAATGCCAGAGTACCGGAGGCAGTAAAAATATCATTGGATGAAATACCGAGTAAGTATCCGTTGCTTGATATTTTAATAAAGAAAGATGTGCAGAAAATCTCTCACGAGATGGAAGTATCGATTAAAGCAGGAGATATTGTTGGACTGCTTTATGAAGCATTCCTTACACAGTATAAGATTCCAGAAGTAAAAGCGAAAGAGGAAACCATTGAACAAAAAGAGAAAAGAGAGCATAAACTGAAAAGTCTGAATGCTTTATGTGTTCGAATTGTGTTCTGTCTTTATGCCGAGGATGCTGGGATTTTTGGAAAACGGAATATTTTCCATGATTATCTGAAAGCATATGAAGTGAAAGACTGTAGGCGTGCATTACTGGAACTGTTTAAAGTCTTGGATACACCTGTCTCTGAGAGAGACGAATATTTAGAAGAAGATTTAGCACAGTTTCCGTATGTGAATGGTGGATTGTTTTCAGATGAAACTATTGAGATTCCGCCGTTGACAGAAGAAATCAAAGAATTACTTTTGACCAAAGCTTCTGAAGATTTTGACTGGAGTGATATATCCCCTACAATTTTTGGGGCAGTGTTTGAGTCAACGTTAAATCCAGAAACGAGAAGATCCGGTGGAATGCACTATACAAGTATTTCCAATATACATAAAGTGATTGATCCGTTGTTTCTCGATAAATTGCAGACGGAATTTCATGAGATTTTGAAAATACAGGTGCAGAGGACAAAAGTAAAACGTCTGGATGAATTTCAGAATAAACTGGCTTTACTGACATTTTTAGATCCGGCTTGTGGTTCGGGAAATTTTCTGACGGAAACATATTTATCACTTCGACGGTTAGAAAATGAAGTCATTCGTGAAAAAGTTGGTGGTCAGATGACGTTGGGAGATGTTCATAATCCAATCAGAGTATCCATTCAACAATTTTATGGAATTGAGATCAATGACTTTGCCGTGACAGTAGCAAAGACAGCTTTGTGGATTGCAGAATCACAGATGATGGAGGAAACAAAAAATATTGTATATGGGTTCAATGATGATTTCCTTCCGTTGAAGACGTATGTAAATATTGCAGAAGGTAATGCACTGAAGATAGATTGGAACAGCGTTGTTTTGGCTAAGTCATTATCTTATATAATGGGGAATCCACTTTCGTTGGTGCAAGGTGGATGGGAGAAAAACAAAAGAAGATGTTGCTGATATATTTGCTGGATGGAAAATGTGTAGGTAATCTCGATTATGTAAGTTGCTGGTATAAAAAGGCATCTGATTACATGAAGGAAAATTATAAATATCAGAGCAGCTCTTGTATCGACTAATTCAATACTCAGGGAGAGAGCGTTTCCCAATTTTTTGGGGAAAACCACTGTTTGAAGATGGAATACAAATTGATTATGCATATAGAACATTTATATGGGATAGTGAGGCTTCAATCAAAGCACATGTACATTGTGTCATTATAGGATTTAGTAGAAAAAATGGTGCAGAGTATCAGAAGAAGATATATTCCAAGGACGATATAATAGTAGCAAAAATATTAATGGTTATCTGCTGGATGCAGATAATATTTCAATTGAAAAAAGAATGAAACCTTTATCAGATGTTCCACCTATTTCATTAGGAGGACAGGCAATAGATGGCGGATATTTGATACTTACGGAAGAAGAAAAAGAAGAATTGATATCTAAAGAGCCACAGGCAATATCTTTCATCAGACATTATATGATGGGAAAAGATTTTATTGATAGAAAACCAAGATATTGTATATGGCTGGTTGGGGCAGATCCATCATTATTGAAACGGTGTCCGCTTGTCAGAGAAAGAATTGATAAAGTTCGTGAATTTAGAATGGCAAGCACGAGAAATAATACAAGAAAAGCTGCAGATACTCCAGGATTATTTGCATCAATACTTGAATATGATTCTCCGTATATAGCGATACCGAAGGTGTCATCACAAAACAGAAGATATATTCCAATGGATTATCTGGATGGTGAAATTATTCCGGGTGATAAACTTTTTACAATGCCATCTGCAACAAGCTATGAGTTTGGTATATTGATGTCGAATGTTCATATGGCATGGACAAGAGTTGTATGTGGCAGATTAAAGAGTGATTATAGTTATTCTAATACGATTGTTTACAATAATTTCCCATGGCCGTCACCTACGGATGAACAAAAGAAAGATAAAGAAAACTGCACAGGCAATCTTAAATGCCAGAGCACTTTATCCAAATAGCAGTCTTGCAGATCTTTATGACCCGTTGACTATGCCGCCGGAATTACTTAAAGCCATAACGCAAACAACAGAGCTGTGATGGAGGCTTATGGATTCAGCACTAAAATGTCGGAAGCCGATTGTGTGGCAGAATTGATGAAAATGTATCAGAAGCTGACAGAAGAAAAATTAGAAAAATTAATGATTAACCGAAAACGGCATTACCCGCAAATGGTTAGTGCCTTTGTTTTGACTACTATAAAAAAGTTGTATCTGTTTTCAGTTAAATTCTTTTAAATAAAAAGGTATTCGCATGAGTTTTGAATACAAATG
>ENA-OQES01000437-OQES01000437.1-human-gut-metagenome-genome-assembly--contig:-NODE-437-length-17817-cov-3.078180_pt1 | contig 17817 bp, 18 predicted proteins | sample MGYA00242798_ERZ504641 | MGnify/ENA primary metagenome ERZ504641 (study PRJEB26092, sample SAMD00036327) | human gut metagenome | host: Homo sapiens | study: EMG produced TPA metagenomics assembly of... | reverse complement strand
TATCTCTCTTGGCCCTCTCTGCGAGGGGGCTCCGCCCGCAGGCGGTGGGGGAGAGAACCTTGCCATTGTCCGAAATATTCCGGATAGCCGCAAGGTTCTCTCCTCCGGCCTCGCGGGCCAGCCCTCCCTCGCAGAGGGAGGCAAGTATGGCATCCTTTACATTATAAACTCATTTTTCAAATTTCAACCGTCACATTTCCTGCGCCACGCCCTGCGCGATCACACCGCTCTGGTAGGCTTCGACCAGGGCTGTCAGGTCACGGATCAGCGCCTGCTTGCGCCCGCCCTCGTCGGTGTCGCGCACCAGAATGCGCTGGGGCCGCAGTATAGATATACTCGCTCTTGCTGGCAATGTCCTCGTCCTCGTGGATGGCCTTGTCCACGCTCTCAAACGGCTGGTGGGTGCGCAAGATCAACCCGCGGGAGTTATAGACCAGTGTGTAGCCGGCTATGCCAGTGCGCCGGTGGTAGGCACGGCAGAAGCCGCCGTCAATAATGATGAGCCGTCCGCCGCCCTTGATGGGCCTTTCTCCCTCGATGGCGCGGACCGGGACATGGCCGTTCACGATGTGGCTGCCCTCGCCGGACAGGCCAAATTCGCGCAAAATATGCTCGGCGGTGCGCGGGTCGGCAATGTGCCTGTAGTAGGGGTCCTTGATCTCCACCTGGGCCGCCGGGTCGGCAATATAGAGCCGCTCAAACGTTGTCATGGCGCTGCGACCAAACAGCGGCGATTTTGCCCCGCACCACAGGTACCACAAAAAGTCCTGTCCGGCCAGCCGTGCCGGGCTGCCCACGGGCGCGCTGTAGCCCTGGCGGGCGCGGCGGTCACAGTAGTCGAACAGCTGCTTGCCGCTGCGGGCGGTGCCCTCAAACCGAATGGCCGCAAACGCGCCGTCCTCGGTCATCGGCACTGCGCCGTGGTAGAGCAGATTGCCGTTGCACATTTTATAAAACGCGCCGTGGGCGTACAAAAATTGCACATGGCGCTGCAGGCGCTCGCTCTCGGCAAAGCTTCGCACCAGCTCGGCGGCGATCTTTTCCTCGTCGGCAGTCAGCGCGGCGGGGTTGGCCGGGTCAACGGTGGGGAAGTCGCAGTCCAGCAGGGGATAGGTCGTGCCGAAATAGTCCACCGTGCCCGCGGCAAAGTCAATGTAGTTCCAAAAAGTCGCGGCCCTGCAAATCAAAATCCGGGTTGCGGGCAATGACCTGCGCCTCCAGCTTGAGCATCATAACGGTCACGGCCTTGTGCATCCGCGCGGCGGCGGTCAGGTCGCCTGCCGCTGTGCGCTGGTCGGCGTGGGGCAGCCAGCGCGAAACATCAGAATCCGCGTAAGTATGCTGGGCAAAGCGCTCCAAGCGGCGCAGGCTGATGCCGTAGCCGCCCTCCAGCGTGTCCAGATTGTTGTAGGCCAGCGTTGTTTTCAGCACGGTCATAATGCAGAGCGGGCTGCCCGCTGCCGCGCCCATCCAGACCACGTCGTGGTTGCCCCACTGGATGTCCACCTGATGATGCGCCATCAGACTGTCCAGAATGCGGTCCGGGCGCGGGCCGCGGTCAAACAGGTCGCCCACAATGTGCAGACGGTCCACAGCCAGCCGCTTGATGACCTCGCAGAAGCGGATAATATAGGCGTCGGCGCGGTCATAGCGGATGATGCTCTCAATGATCTCGCCGTAATACTGGTCCTTGTCGTGGTCCTCAAAGTGGGCGTGAAGCAGCTCGTCGAGGATGTAGCCGCAGTTCTGCGGCAGACAGTGGCGCACATGGTCGCGGGTATGCTTGCTGGACACGAACCGGCACAGGTCGATGAGCCGCAGCAGCGTCATGCGATACCAGGCGTGCAGGTCTCTCTGGCGGGCTTTCAGCTCGGGCAGCTTCTGATTGGGATAATAGATGAGCGTCGCCAGCTCGGCACGCTCCTCGGCGGGGACACCGTTGCCAAGCACCGTGTCGATTTTTTCACGGATGACGCCCGATGCGCTGTTTAATATATGTACGAACGCTTCGTGCTCGCCATGCAGGTCACTCATGAAGTGCTCGGTGCCCTTGGGCAGACGGAGCAGGGCCTCAATGCGGATGATCTCGCTGGCCGCGGCGGCCACGGTCTGGTATTTCTGAGACAGCAGGCGCAGATAGCGCAGATGCTCATCGGAATATTGCACGGGCAGGACCTCCCTGTACTTTTCTTACATCTACATGGAATTATAGCACACCTTGCGGCAAAACAAAAGGCCGCCATGCAAGCAGCGATGGGCTGCGGCCTGATGATTTTTAGGGCAGGGACTCTGTAGGGGCGGATTCTATATCCGCCGTGGACGTTTACCCTGCGTTCATCATTTTTTCACAACGGGATGCTGCCAAGCGGGCGCATATAGAATGCGCCCTACGGTGCAGCATGACTGCACACTTTTTTGCAATCACTCGATCTCGATCAGCGTCTGCTTCGGCTCGAGCTTCTTGGCCTCGGCCTTGGGCAGATGCAGGGTCAGGATGCCGTTCTCAAACTTAGCGCTGATGTCCTTGGGCTCCAGCTCCTTGCCGACATAGAAGCTGCGTGCGCAGCTGCCGGTAGCACGCTCCTGGCGGATATAGCGGCCCTCGTTGTCCTTGTCATCCAGCTCCTCATTGCGCTGGGCGCTGATGGTCAGATAGCCATTGTCCAGATCCAGCTTGACATCCTCTTTCTTGAAGCCGGGCAGATCAACGAACACATCGTAGCTGTCCTTGTTCTCGCGGACATCGGTTTTCATCACATTGGCGGCACGTTTGCCAAACATACCGCGGGGGGCAGCGGCCTTCATGGCGCGGTCAAAATCGTGCTCCCAATCGTTGCTGAACAAATCATCCATCAAAGCCTCATTGAACATATACGGAACCATCATCATAAGTCATTCCTCCAATTTTCATCGGCCGCCCGTTTTGTTTGTGAGCGGTTGACTTTTGATACACATTGTTGCGTTCCTTTTGGGGATTCGGTTCTTCCGTTCCTCTTTCCCTTGGAACGCCTCTATAATAGCACCGAACATTAGCACTGTCAATAGTAGAGTGCTAATGTTTACATGTTATGTAATGTTTGTTCACAAAATATGTAATAAGTTTTGTTGAATTACGATGATACGTCTGTTTTGCTAGCCCGTAGGGAGGGGTCTTGACCCCTCCGGGACGTTTGCGGCAGCCGCAGACCACCCCGGGACGCATGTATGCTGCCTAGGAAAGTGCATCACTGCCACAAGCCTCCTGCGGAGGGGTCAAGACCCCTCCCTACGACTTACCCGCAAGTGCCCGCTAATGGGAAGCCTGCGCTCCGGGCATGCCCGGGGCAGCCTTTGCTTTCTAACGCCTGCTCACTGGGGGAGAAGGCTTCTCATCTTTACATTATGTCGTATTCAATCGGCGTCTCAAACAGCCGTGCCGCCTTCTCCCGGTCCCCGGTCTGGCCCAGCGCCCACATCAGCTTGACGGCGACAGCCTCGGGGGTCATGTCGCGGGCCTCCAGGACGCCGGGCAGCTCACCGACGGCGCGGCCCACCTCGTAGACGGCCAGGTCGCAGCCCTCGTGCGGGACCTGCGTGGTAAACACCGCCAGCCGCCCGCTCTCACACCAGCGTGCGCAGGGCGGCGAACATCTCGCCGTGCTCCCGCCCGGCAGGCCTCCGACGCCGAAGCTCTCCAGCACCAGTGCGCGGTAGTGCGGGGCCAGCAGCGGGATGATGTCCGCCCGCATGCCCGGCACAGCCGCGGCACAAAAACGGCGGGCTCAAGCCTTTCATAGAACCGCACGGGCGGCTGGTCCGTGGGGCGGCGCAGAAACGTCACCAGCCGCGTATCGCGGAACACCGCGGTCTCGGGGTAGTCGATGCTGGAAAACGCATTGAAGCTGCGCGTCCGCGTCTTGCGCGCACGTGTGCCCAGAATGACCTTGTTGTCAAACACCAGCTGCACGCCCCATGCGCCGTCGCTGACCGCGTAGACGAACGCGCGGTAGAGGTTGTTGCGCGCGTCGGTATCGCGGTTGTAGATGGACTTCTGGCTGCCGGTCAGCACAACGGGCTTCGCGCTGTTCTGCACCATGTAGCTGAGCGCCGCGGCGGTGTAGGCCATCGTGTCTGTGCCGTGGGCGATGACAAAGCCGTCGCAGGCATCATAATTTTCTTTGATGCAGCGCACGATGATCTGCCACTGCGCTGGGCCGACGTTCGTCGAATCCAGGTTGAACACCTGCACAGCGCTGACCTCGCACAGGTCAGCCAGCTCTGGCACGCAGGCCAGCAGCTCCTCTGACGTGATGGCCGGGGCCAGCCCGCCCGCCGCCGTAGGGCGGCTCGCAATCGTCCCGCCTGTGGCGAGAAGCAGAATTTTTTTGCATCAAAGTACCTCACTTCCTTGGCCCCCTCTGCGAGGGGGCTCCGCCCGCAGGCGGTGGGGAGAGAGCTTCGCGGTTATCCGAAATATTTCGGGTCATGGCAAAGTTCTCTCCCTCCGGCCCTACGGGCCACCGCTCCCCTTCTGGCGCAAGCGCCATCTCCCCCGTATCGGGGGAGTCTGTCTCGCAGAGGGAGGCAAGAGGCCTTTTTCACTCCGCCCACATCAGATGCCGCTCCGCGACGACCTGGGCGTCCAGTGTGCGCGGACCTGCCGTAAAGCGCACGGTCACGCGGCGGCCCGCAACGCTTTCCACGGTGCCGGGGCCAAAGACGGCATGCCGCACATGGGCACCGACGGCGGTGATGCTGTCCACATCCACAGGCGGCAGCGGAGCGCGTGCCGCGGGCGGGGGTGTCGGCGGCCCGCGGGCTCGGCGTCGCGGCGTGTACGGTGGCCGGGCAGACCGGACAGCACCTCATCCACAAAGGCCGAGTGCTCCGCCGCGCAGTCAAACAGCACCAACTGCTGCCGCGCGCGGGTCATGGCCACGTAAAACAGCCGCCGGTCCTCCTCATACTGCTGTGTCTCACCGGGCGTGCGGCAGCACAGCTCCGGCTTGGCGGGCAGAATGCCGTCCAGCACATCCAACAAAATGACCCGGTCATATTCCAGCCCCTTGGCCGAGTGGATCGTCGAAAGCAAAAACCTGCACCCGGGCGGATTCTCATGGTTTTGTATGATGCTGCGCAGCTTTTCCAGCCGACGCAGCAGGTGCCGCGGCGTCGGCTCCTGTGCGCCGAGCATTTCCAGCACGGCCAGCTTCGTGCGGTCCATGCCGTTTTTGTCCAGATATTTGCCGTAGCCCAGCTGGTCGGCCAGGAACCGCACCGCATCGTCCGCGGCCATTTTGGGCAGACGCGCCAGACCGTCCGCCACGTCAGCCATGGCGGCGCGGGTGCGCGGACGGATGCTGTCCTCATTCAGCAGGGCCGTCCAGCAGCCCTGCCCGTACTGCCGTGCCTGATTGCAGGCAAACAGCGCCTGTGCGCGGGTGACGGGCACACCGAATTTGTAGTAGCAGCGCAGAAAAGTTTCCCCCATCCGCGGGGTGTGCGGCCAGCGTGAAAATATCGGTCACATCGCGGACGATCTTGTTGGTAAAAAAGGGTCTGGTCCACTGCCTTGCAGGCGTAGGGGATGCCCCGCCGCTCGCACAGGTCGATGATGGGCAGTGCGCTCTCGTGGTTGCGGAACAGCACCGCCGTCCCGGTATCGCAGTGCTGCGCCGTCTCAAACAAGAATGGCAGCTGGTCGGCACGGCGCGGCACGGTGACGATCTGCAGCGGTGCGCCGGGGCCCTGCGTCGGTGCGATGGTCTTTGGGCGGCGATAGCGGTTGCGCGCCACAAAGCGGTTGGCAGCCTCCAGAATCGGCTCTGTGGAGCGATAGTTCTGCTCCATCAGCAAAATCTGTGCGCCGGGATAAGTCTTTTCAAAGTCCATCAGCGCCTGGGGGTAGGCGGCGCGGAAGCCGTAAATGCTCTGGTCCTCGTCGCCGACCATAAAGATATTGCCGCTTTCCTGCGCCAGCACGCGGATAATTTCATGCTGTACCTTGGACGTATCCTGCGACTCATCGACGCAGAAATACTTGTACCGTTTGCGGAACGCCGCCGCAACCGCAGGCGCACCGCGCAGGATTTGCAGCGCAAAGCAGAGCTGGTCGTCGTAGTCCATTTTGTGCGCGGCCTTCAGCGCCTTCTGGTAGCCGCGGTACAGATCAGGCAGATTCTCAATATCGGTTTCCAGCTCGTCCAATTCCGCGTCGGTCAGGCACATATTTTTAATGTAGGTGATGGCCGTGCGCAGATCCTTGACCGTGCTCTCGGCGGGGTACTCGTGGTTTGTGTCCTGCCATAGCCGCATGAGCAGCGGCGTGGTCTCGCTCTCATTGCGGATGAGCTCCGGCGGGGTACGGCCATACATGCGGCTGTACAGCGCGATGATGCGCGCCGCCACACCGTTGATGGTGCGGAACTCCAGCCGTGCGGCCAATTCGCCGCCGAACCGCGCCGCGAACCGGGTGCGCATCTCCTGCGTGGCGGCGACGGTGTAGGTCATTGTCAGGATGGCTTCCGGCGCAATGCCGCAGACCTCGGTCATATAGCCCAGCCGGGTGATGAGCACGGTGGTTTTGCCGCTGCCCGGCACCGCCAGCAGCAGCACCGGGCCGTTGACCGCCTCCACCGCCGCGCGCTGCTGGTCGTTCAGGGCCGCCAGATGGGCCGTTTCAAATATAGCCTTGTCCATGGCAGCTCCTTTCGTGCAGTATAAATTGCCGCGCAGCAGGGGCCGCACATGTGCGGCCCGCAGCTTCACGGGGGACGCCCGCCTATAGGCAGGCCGCGGGCCGGGCATGCCCGGCCCCTACAGTGTTTCCCTATTGTACCATACATCCCGCGCAAAAGCAAAGCTCCCCGCCGGATCAGCGGGGACGTAGGCGTTGCTGCCGGGGACCTGGCGGTTCAGGTTCGCCAGGCAGACCTTGTCACCGTCGATCAGGTCCAGCGTGCCGATGTCTGTCAACCTTGCAAAGTGTAAAAACCTGCAGCGTTTCAGCCCGCGTATTTTGTCACCCCCAAGTCTTGGATAAACGCGCACACTGTGGTACAATATGTAAGAAAGAGCAAACTCCCCATAACCAAAGGACGTCACCATGAAACAAGGCAATTTGAATATACGCTGCACCGAAGATTACGCGGTGCTGTACTGGGATAAACCCGCCGCCGCACCCAGCGGGGCAGAATACACGGTCTCCCTGAACGGCGAGGCCATTGGCCGCACAGACCGCACCCATTTTACGATAGAGGGGCTGAGCTACGGCAGTGCCTTCCGGGTGGACGTGGTCAGCGGCAGCTACTGCATCGGCTCGGCCACGCTGCAGTTCGGCAGGGAAAAACGCCGCATCGACATTACCGCCGCGCCCTACTTCTGCAAGGGCGACGGCCATATCCTGAACACCGACAATTTACAGCGGGCCATCAACGACTGCGGCGCGGACGATATTCTGTACGTGCCGGCGGGCGATTTCCTGACCGGCGCACTGCGGCTGCACAGCGATCTGGAAATTTATCTGGCCAAGGGCGCGGTCCTGCAGGGCACAACGAACATTCACGACTATTCGCCCGCATCCCCAGCCGGTTTGAGGGCACCGAGATGCGCTGCTACTCAAGCCATTTTGAACGCGGGCGACATGAACCACAAGACCGGCCCGAACTGCCGCAATATCATCATCCGCGGCAGGGGCACGATCTGCGGCGGCGGGCAGGAGCTGGCCCGCAAGATCATTGAGGACGAGCGTGCCCGCATCAAGAGCTTTCTGGACGACAACCGGGAGCTCGTCGAAAGCTGCGAGAACAGCGACACGATCCCGGGCCGCGTCCGTCCGCGGCTTATCAATTTAAGCAACTGTGAGAACGTCTGGATCAGCGGTATCACGCTGAAAAACGGCCCGTCCTGGAACGTCCACATGATCTACTGCGACGACATCCAGACCGACCACTGCACCTTTGTGTCCGAGGGCGTCTGGAACGGCGACGGCTGGGACCCGGACTCCTCAACGAACTGCACGCTGTTTGCGTCGGAGTTCTCCACGGGGGACGACGCTGTCGCCATCAAGAGCGGCAAGAACCCCGAGGGCAACGAAATCAACCGTCCCTGCGCGCATATCCGGGTGTTTGACTGCCGCAGCGACTGCGGCCACGGCATCTGCATCGGCAGCGAGATGAGCGGCGGCGTGGAGGACGTGCAGATCTGGGACTGCGATCTGGCGAACTCGCTGTCCGGCATCGAGATCAAGGCCACGCCCAAGCGCGGCGGCTATGTGCGCGGCGTGACCGTGCGGGACTGCATCACGCCCCGCGTCATGCTGCACAGCGTACCGTACAATGACGACGGTGTGCCCGCCGGTGCCCCGCCGAAGCTCGAGCACTGCTTCTTTGAGCGGCTGACCCTGACCGCCGAGGTGCTGGACCATGACCGCAGCCGACACGATGCCGCCCCCGATCGAGATCGCGGGCTTTGACACACCAGGCTATGAGGTCGAGGACATTGTCTTTAAGGACATTACCATCACCAAGCCGTCCGTCGCCCTGCCGCTGGGGCTGTGCAAGGGTGTGACACTGAGCAATCTTGCGTGTGTGAAGGAATAAGCCTAAAGCCTCCCCACTTTATGAACAAATCTTAAAACTTCCTTACACCCTCTTGCACCGCGGTGCAGGAGGGTGTATTATTATCATGCTTTAATAATTAACACAAGCCAACTATTAACAGGAGGTGTTCACCAATGGGCACTGAAGCCCCTTATCTGAGCGGGGTGTTCCGCTTTGTGGCGCGGCTGCACACACTGTCCAGGCGCGGGATGCGCATGGCACTGGCCGGGCAGCCCAAATGCCGCTATGGCATGCTGCAAAGTCTGTACAATCTCATTGAGCAGCACGGCTGCGACGGCGCGATCTATGTCTCGGACATTGCGCGGCAGATGCACCAGCCTATGCCGGCGATTTCCCGCGGGCTGCGTCAGATGGAGCAGGACGGCCACATCGTCCGCGAGACCGACCCAAAGGACCGCCGCAAGACGCTGGTACGCATCACCCCGGCAGGGGAGCGCGCCCGCAAAGCCAATGAGCAGGCCATGAACGACTACTTTGCCCGCATCATGGCGCGGCTGACCCCGGAGCAGCTGGCGCAGGCCAACGCCGTAAAGGACGCTCTGCTCGCCGCCATCGAGGCCGAGAACGCCGCTATGAAAACAGATTTGAAAGGAGAACCCCCGCATGACGAAAATTTTTAAGCAGCTGGGGCGGCACTGGGCGGCCTGCCTGGCCGTCGTTGCGCTGCTCATCGTGCAGGCATACTGCGATTTAAGCCTGCCCGACTACACAAGCAAAATTGTGGACACCGGCATCCAGCAGGGCGGCATTGAAAGCCCCGTGCCCGACACCGTCCGCAGCACAACGCTGCAGGCGCTCGAGCTGCTCATGTCCGAGGACGACGCCGCACTGGCGGACGAAGCCTACACCGACCCCGACGCGGACGGTGTGCGCACACTGAACCCGGACGCGGACACCGCCGCGCTGGAAAATGCGTTCACAACGCCGGACGTTGTGCTGTACATGGCCGCGGCGAAGAATGCCGCCACTGCCGCCGGTACCACCGACACCGTGGTTCCCACGGCCTACGACCTCGACGCCGTCGCCACGCAGCTGGCCGCCGCGTCCCAGGCCCCCGGCGCACGGGAAATGCTGCAGAGCCAGCTGACGGACGGTCTCGCCCAGCTGGACGAGACCGTCGCCGACAGCCTGTCCAGCCAGGCCATGCTGCTCGTCGCGCTGGAATATGACGCCCAGGGCATTGCCCATGACGTGCAAATGTCCTATCTGCTGCGCACGGGCGGCCAGATGCTGGCTTTAACGCTGCTCATGGTCGCCGTGGCCGTCGCCGTAGGCTTTATCGCGTCCCGCGTCTCCGCCGCCATTGGCCGTGACCTGCGCCGCGACGTGTTCAGGACCGTCGTCGGCTACTCCAACGCCGAAATTGAAAATTTTTGCCACTGCTTCGCTGATTACCCCGGCACCACGAACGACATCCAGCAGGTGCAGTTCGTCTGTGTGATCCTGCTGCGCATGGTAGCCTACGCGCCCATTTTGGGCATTGGCGGCATTATGCACGTTGCTAGCGGCAACACGGGGCTGGAATGGATCATCTTTGTGGCCGTGGCCGCACTACTGGCGCTCATCGCCGTTTTGATGAACGTAGCCATGCCGAAATTCAAGCAGATGCAAGTTTTGGTGGATCGGCTGAACCTTGTCAGCCGCGAAATCCTGACCGGCATTATGCCCATCCGCGCGTTCAGCCGCGAGGCATTTGAGGAAAAGCGCTTTGACAGGGCCAACACCGACCTGATGAAGACCCAGCTGTTCACCAACCGCACGATGGTCGCCATGATGCCGTTTATGACGCTCATCATGAACGGCACGAGCCTGCTCATCGTCTGGTTCGGCGGCAAGGCGATGGATCTGGGCAGCATGCAGGTGGGTGAGATGATCGCGTTCATCACCTACACGATGCAGATCGTCATGTCGTTCCTCATGCTCTCGATGGTCGCCGTCATGCTGCCCCGCGCCGGTGTGGCTGCGGACCGCATTGACGAGGTCATCAAGATCCCCCTCGACCATCCATGAACCCCGCTGCGCCCAAGGCACTGCCCGCGGACGGCACCCACGGCGTTGTGGCGTTCCATGACGTCAGCTTCCGCTATCCCGGCTCCGACGAGGACGCGCTCGAGCACATCCGCTTCACGGCCAGACCCGGCGAGACAACGGCCATCATCGGCTCCACGGGCTGCGGCAAATCTACGCTGCTCAACCTGATCCCGCGCTTCTACGATGTGACCGAGGGCAGCGTGACGATTGACGGCGTTGACGTGCGCGACATGACCCAGGCACAGCTGCACGACGAGCTGGGCTATGTACCGCAGAAGGGCGTGCTGTTCAGCGGCACGATCACATCCAACCTGAAGTTCGGCGGCGACCACATCACCGACTCCGACGCAGAGCAGGCCGCCGAGATCGCCCAGGCCACGGAGTTCATCTCCGCTAAGCCCGAGGGCTTCGACAGCCCGATTGCCCAGGGCGGCAGCAACGTCTCCGGCGGGCAGAAGCAGCGCCTTTCGATTGCCCGCGCCATTGCCAAGCACCCGCAGATCTATCTGTTTGACGACAGCTTCTCGGCGCTGGACTACAAGACCGACGTGGCGCTGCGCCGTGCGCTGAAGGCTAAACCGACAACGCCACGGTCATTATTGTGGCGCAGCGCATCTCCACCGTGCTGCACGCGAACCAGATTTTGGTGCTGGATGAGGGGCGCATCGTCGGCAAGGGCACCCATGCCCAGCTGATGGAAAGCTGCCCCGCGTATCAGGAAATTGCGCGCAGCCAGCTGAGCCAGAAGGAACTGAATTTGGCAGAAGGAGGGTGAGTGATATGCCAAGACCCGGACGCATGACGACGGAGCGCGCCAAGGACTTCAAGGGCACGCTGCGCCAGCTGCTGGCCGCCTTGAGCAAGTATAGGCTGTCGCTGGTCGTCGTCATTGTTTTTGCTGTTCTGTCAACCATTTTCAACATTGCAGGGCCGAAGATCCTGGCCAAGGCCACCACGGCGCTGGCCACCGGCTGGATTGCCAAGCTGCGCGGCGTGGGCGGCATCGACTTTGCCTACATCGGCAAGGTGCTGCTGTTCCTGCTGGGCATGTACCTGCTGTCCGCGGCGTTCAGCTTCATTCAGGGCTGGCTCATGTCCGGCCTGTCGCAGAAGGTCTGCTACGACTTCCGCGACCAGATCAGCAAAAAGATCAACCGCCTGCCGCTGGCCTACTTTGAAAAGCGCACCGTCGGCGAGGTGCTGTCCCGCATTACAAACGACGTGGATACGCTGGGCCAGAGCCTGAACCAGAGCGTGACCCAGCTGATCACCAGCGTTGCGACGATGGTCGGCGTGCTCATCATGATGCTGTCCATCAGCCCTAAAATGACGCTGATTGCCCTGCTGATCCTGCCGGTCTCGCTGGCGCTGGTGCTGGTGGTCGTCAAGTTCAGCCAGAAGTATTTCAAGGCGCAGCAGGCGACACTGGGCGTTGTCAACGGTCAGGTCGAGGAGGTCTACTCCGGCCACAACGTCATCAAGGCGTTCAACCGCGAGGCCGCCGTGCTGGACGACTTCAACGCCGCGAACGATAAGCTGTACGAATCCGCGTGGAAATCGCAGTTTTTGTCCGGTCTGATGCAGCCCATCATGAACTTTGTGGGCAACCTGGGCTATGTGGCCGTTGCCATCGTCGGCAGCATTTTTGCCGCAGCTGGCGCCATCACCATCGGCGATATTCAGGCGTTCATCCAGTACGTCAAGAACTTCACCCAGCCCATCCAGCAGCTGGCGCAGGTGTCCAACATGCTGCAAAGCATGACCGCCGCCGCCGAGCGCGTCTTTGAATTTTTGAACGAGCCCGAGGAGGACCAGCTGGCAGACCCCGCCCGCCGCGCCGACCCCGCCTGCATCGACGGTCAGGTCACGTTTGACCATGTAAAGTTCGGCTACACGCCGGAAAAGACCGTCATCCACAATTTCAGCTGCAATGTCAAGCCCGGCCAGAAGGTCGCCATCGTCGGCCCCACCGGCGCGGGCAAGACCACAATGGTCAAGCTGCTCATGCGGTTCTATGATGTGGATTCCGGCGAAATTTTGCTGAACGGCCACAACGTCAGGGACTTTGACCGCAGCGACCTGCGCGAGGGCTTCGGCATGGTGCTGCAGGATACCTGGCTGTTCAAGGGCACGATTATGGAGAACATCCGCTATGGCCGTCTGGATGCCACGGACGAGGAGGTCATTGCCGCCGCGAAGGCTGCAAACGCCGACCACTTTATCCGCACGCTGCCCGGCGGATACCAGATGGAGCTGAACGAGGACGCCTCCAACGTCAGCCAAGGCCAGAAGCAGCTTTTGACGATTGCCCGCACGATTTTGGCGGACAACCGCATCCTGATCCTCGATGAGGCGACATCGAGCGTTGACACCCGCACCGAGCAGCGCATCCAGACGGCTATGGACCGCCTGATGCAGGGCCGCACGAGCTTCGTCATCGCGCACCGCCTGTCCACCATCCGCGATGCCGATTTGATCCTGGTCATGCGCGAGGGCGACATTGTCGAGCAGGGCACCCACGACGAGCTGATCGAAGCCGGCGGGTTCTATGCCGATTTGTACAACAGTCAGTTTGAGGATGTGACGGCGTAAGACCAAAACAAAAAAGTCGAAAGTGTGCCAAATCCGTTGCACGCTGTCGATTCAGACTGTCAAAAGAATTGCATTCCCGCCTTATTGCGTGTGTAGGGGCGACCATTGGTCGCCCGCTAACTTACCGCAGCAACGCATTTTTCGGGATAGTTTCTTGCAAGGCAAACGGGCACGGGCGAGCAATGCTCGCCCCTACAAGAGTTTCTCGACAGTCTGAGCCACCCATTTACGAGCAGCATCCGCAGGGTCGCCCTCATCCGGCCCTACGGGCCACCTTCCCCCGTGGGGGAAGGCTTTTCTTTTATTGACACCCCTGCTATAATAGTAACCAAAGGGGGCATTACCTGTGGATTATGCAAAACTTACGGCGCAGGCGCGGCAGGCTGCGGAAGAACTGCTGCAGGCTGCGCATCTTGAGACCGGGGACATTTTTGTGGTCGGCTGCTCCAGCAGCGAGATCATGGGCGGGCGCATCGGCAAGGATTCCAGCATGGAGGCTGCCGCTGCCGTGCTGGCGGGCGTACTGCCGCCATTGCAGGAGCAGGGCGTCTATCTGGCCGCTCAGTGCTGTGAGCATCTGAACCGTTCTATCGTCATTGAGCGCGAGGCCGCGAAGGCCAACGGCTATCAGATCGTCTCGGCCATTCCGCAGCCCCACGCGGGCGGCAGCTGGGCCACGAACTGCTGGCAGCGCTTTAACGACCCCGTCCTTGTGGAGGAGGTCAGGGCCGCCGCGGGCATGGACATCGGCGGCACGCTGATCGGTATGCACCTGCGCCGCGTGGCTGTGCCGGTGCGCTTGTCGATGGACCACATCGGGCAGGCAATTCTGCTCTGCGCCCGCACCCGTCCGCCGTTCATCGGCGGTTCCCGCGCCGTTTACAGTCAGGAGGAAGTGCGATGATTCCCGAAGCCCAGAAGCAGCAGATGGCCGAGGCCGTTGCGAAGATCCGTGAGACGATGGCCGCTGCCGCCAAGGCCGCAGGCCGCGACCCGGCAGAGGTGCGCCTTTGCGCCGCCTGCAAGACCCGCACGGTGGAGGAGGTGCGCTACAGTGCCGACCTGCCCATTGACCTTTTCGGTGAAAACCATGTGCAGGAGCTGGTCGAAAAGACCGACGCGAACGCCTACAACGGCAAGCCCGGGCACTTCATCGGGCATTTACAGACGAACAAGGTCAACAAGGTCGTAGGCCGCGCCGCGCTGATCCAGAGCGTGGACAGCACGCGCCTGTTGGATAAAATCGATGCCGCCGCGGCCCGTCTGGGGCTGGTGCAGGACATTCTCGTCGAGATCAACATCGGCGAGGAGGCCAGCAAGAGCGGCGTGGACGCCGACAGCCTGTTCCCGCTTTTGGAGGCTGCCGCCGCCAGGGAGCACATCCGTCTGCGCGGCCTGATGGCGATCCCGCCCGCCGACGCCGACGATACCGAGACCCGCCGCATTTTTTGCGCGGATGCGGGAGCCTTTTGGCCAGAGCCGACGCCCGGCACTATGACCGGGCGCAGATGGACATTCTGTCCATGGGCATGAGCCACGACTACGCCGCCGCCATCGCCGAGGGCGCGACCATTGTCCGCGTCGGCACGGCGATTTACGGCGCACGGGATTACAGCAAAAATGGCATAATTTCAGGCTTCCCCCGCGGGGGGAAGCTGTCCGCGAAGCGGACTGATGAGGGCAAAGCTTCTGCAGCGACCCGTTCACGGGATTTCGCCGCAGACTCGCTCCTCATCCGGCCCTTCGGGCCACCTTCCCCCGCGGGGGAAGGCATTTTTATTTTCTCCCCCTGTATTCCCGCGGCGTCATCCCGTACCGCTTTTTGAACAGACGGTTGAAGTAGGACAAATTCTCAAACCCGCATTGCTCCGCAATCGCCAGCACGGTGTCGCTGCCGCTGCGCAGGGCATCGGCGGCGGCGTTCAGGCGTTGCTCGTTCAGGTATTCGGTAAAGCCCTGGCCGGTCATTTTCTTGAACCAGCGCATAAAATGGCTGGGCTACATCCGCAGGCCGCCGCTGCGTCGGTCACATGGAGCGCCCCCGCGTAGCCCTCATTCACAAGCTGCACCACGGTTTTCAGCCGCCGGGTATCGGGGGTATCGGCAGGGGGCCAGGTCTCCGGTGCGGCCCACCAGCGCCGCCAGAAACAGAAGCAGCTCACCCTTTATACAGAGTTCATATCCCACGTCTTTGATCTTGTTGAACTCCTCCGCCGCGTGCAGGCACCGCACCGCCCAGTTGTAGCCCCAGTCTTCCGGGCCAAGGCGCATGGGCAGAGCCAGACGTCCGCTCTGCAGCGGCAGCAGGTACTTCTCTGCACAGATGTCACCGGCGCCGCCCAGCAGCTCCAGCTCAAAGATGATGTTCTCATATTCCATTGCCTCACCGGGCAGCTGGCGCAGGGCGTGCAGTACGCCGGGGGCAAACACGTAAATGTCGCCCGCCTGTGCCGTGTAGGTCGTCAGCCCGGCCTGCACGATGCCGCGCCCTTTTTTGACAAAGACCAGTTCCATGCTGTCCTGCCAGTGCAGCGCCACCTGCGGGAAGTCCTTCGGGATCGTACATGGGTAGATATTGAACGGGAACCACGCGGGCCCCCGTGTTGCTTTGCTTCGCGTAAACGCTCTTGTTTCGCCATATTTTCACCTCGCATGATAGTATTGTACCATAAGTTGCGGGTATTTTGCAAGTCAGATGCATGTTTTGTGTGGTATAACCAAGTTGTACCCAAGAAGCCCATACACGAATGGAGGGAACCTCTTATGAATATGACTGCTGCGATGGAAGCCAGAACCAACAAGCCCCTGACCGCCTGCACGGACCAGGAAATCTATCTGGCTCTGCTGGACATTGTCCGCGAACAGAGCGCCGCCCGCGTCCGTCCCGTCACGGGCCGCAAGCTCTACTATATCAGCGCCGAGTTTCTGATCGGCAAGCTGCTGTCCAACAACCTTATCAAATTTACGGGCTGTACGACGACACCCGCGCCGCGCTGGCCGCTGCCAGGGAAAAACCTGTCCGATATTGAGGAGGTCGAGCCGGAGCCCAGCCTTGGCAACGGCGGACTGGCCGTCTGGCCGCCTGTTTCCTTGACTCCCTCGCCACGCTGAACCTGCCCGGCGACGGTGTCGGCCTGCGGTATCACTTCGGCCTGTTCCACCAGTCCTTCAAGGACGGCGTCCAGAACGAGCTGCCCGACCCGTGGCTGACCGCCCACTCCTGGGCGGGAAAAAACGGATACGGTCTATCCCGTCGAGCTGGCCGGCAAGACCTACAGCGCCCGTCTGTACAAGCTGGCCGTCACGGGCTACGAGGGCCGCACGAACACGCTGAATCTGTTCGATCTCGACACCATTGATGAGAGCATCGTCCACGACGGCATCACGTTCGACAAGACCGACATCGACAAAAACCTGACGCTTTTCCTGTATCCTGATGACTCTGACGAGGCCGGACGTCGTCTGCGCGTCTACCAGCAGTACCTGATGGTTTCCGCCGGGGCCCAGCTGATTCTGGCCGAGTGCGCCGCCCGCGGCTGTGATTACCACGATCTGGCCGACTACGCCGCCATCCAGATCAATGACACCCACCCCAGCATGGTTATCCCCGAGCTGATCCGCCTGCTGGGGGAGAAGGGCATCGACTTTGACGAGGCCGTCGAGATCGTCACAAAGACCTGTGCCTACACGAACCACACCATTCTGGCCGAGGCGCTCGAAAAGTGGCCCCGCGCCTATCTGGACGCCGTCGTGCCGCAGCTCATGCCCATCATTGAAAAGCTCGACACGCTGGCCCGCACCCGCACCACCGACGAGAGTCTGGCCATCATCGACGGGGACGACCGCGTTCACATGGCCCACATGGACATCCACTTCACCCACTCGACGAACGGCGTTGCCTATCTGCACACCGAAATCCTGAAAAACAGCGAGCTGCACGGCTTTTACCAGCTCTACCCCGAAAAATTCAACAACAAGACCAACGGCATCACCTTCCGCCGCTGGCTGCTGGAGTGCGACCCGGCACTGACCGCCGAGATCGAAAAGCTCATCGGTTCCGGCTTCCGCAAGGACGCCGCCGAGCTTGAAAAACTGCTGCCCTACACGGAAAATGTCGATATTTTGCAGCAGTTCTCCGCCGTCAAGGCGCAGAACAAGCGCGCACTGGCCGACTGGCTGCACCGCACGCAGGGCATCACCGTTGACCCGGATGCAATGTTCGACATCCAGTCCAAGCGCCTGCATGAGTACAAACGCCAGCAGCTGAACCTGCTCTACCTGATCCACCAGTATCATGAGATCAAGGCCGGGCATCTGCCCGCCACGCCGCTGGTCAGCATCTTCGGTGCCAAGGCCGCCCCGGCGTACACGATTGCCAAGGACATCATCCATGCCCTGCTGACCCTGTCTAAGGTCATTGCGGCGGATCCGGTCGTATCGAAGTATCTGCAGGTTGTCTTTGTGGAAAATCTACAACGTCACCGCCGCTGAGAAGCTCATCCCCGCCTGCGACCTGTCGGAGCAGATCTCGCTGGCCTCCAAGGAGGCGTCCGGCACCGGCAACATGAAGTTCCATGCTCAACGGTGCGCTGAC
>ENA-OQES01000436-OQES01000436.1-human-gut-metagenome-genome-assembly--contig:-NODE-436-length-17832-cov-2.421067_pt1 | contig 17832 bp, 27 predicted proteins | sample MGYA00242798_ERZ504641 | MGnify/ENA primary metagenome ERZ504641 (study PRJEB26092, sample SAMD00036327) | human gut metagenome | host: Homo sapiens | study: EMG produced TPA metagenomics assembly of... | reverse complement strand
AATCTTGCGAGACAGGCTGGGATCGATAACATTAATATGGATATGATCTGTGGGCTTCCAGAAGAGGGCATGGAAGAACTTTCCTATACTTTAGATGAAATCAAAAACTTGATCCAGAGAGTTTAACGGTCCATGCACTTGCAGTCAAGCGTTCATCGAGATTGAATCGAATGAAAGATACATATCACTTTGGAGCGAGTGAAGAGATGGTATCTTATGCTGCTTCATGTGCAAGAGATATGAATATGGAACCATATTATTTATACCGGCAGAAAAACATTCCAGGGAACCTTGAGAATGTCGGTTTTTCAAAAAAATGGAAAAGAATGTCTCTATAATATTTTGATTATGGAGGAATTACATGATATTATAGCAGTTGGTGCTGGTACATCTTCAAAGATCGTCCATCAGGAAGACTATCAGGTGGACCGCATCGAAAATCTTAAAGATATAAAGCAATACATTACACGAATTGATGAGATCATTCATAGAAAAGAATTAAAGATGATATAAACAGGAGTTTGATTATGGCAATCAGTTATGGACGAACAGATATTGAGACACCGATCCATGCGGATATAAAAGAAACGATCAGTCATGGTATCATTGTCAGTAATTTGGCTTATCTTGTTGGCAAGGAATTAGGATTACAAGAAGAAGTGTGTTATGATCTTGCGGTTGCAGGAATGTTACATGATCTTGGAAAATGTAAGACTTAATTTCTATATGAATGAGAAAGTGGAAGATGAGATTCTGGCTGTTGACGAAACAAGATATATGAGAATGCATCCATCCATTGGATATGCGATCCTTGCAGATTACGATTATAACCAGACGGTTTTAGACGCAGTTCTATATCATCATGAACATTATGATGGTACCGGTTATCCACATAATCTGGTAGGAAAACAGATTCCATTAGTTGGAAGGATCATGCATGTATGTGATATTTTCCGGAGCATTGATCTCAAACAGGGATTATAGAGAGGGATTTGATGTTGAGACTGCACTTGATATCATGATCGATGAAGTAAAGAATTTTGATATGAAAGTATTTTTAGCATTCCAGAGAGTCGCATTTTCAGACGGAGTTATGGAAACTGTGATGGAAAAAGGCAATCTGGATGAATTATTTGAGGAGGAACAAGAATGATTACACAGGCACCAAGAGGAACAAAAGACTGGTTTGGAAAAGATATGGACCAGCGCACATATTTAGAGAATATTTTCAAAGATTTATGCGCATCCTATAATATTCACGAGATCATCACACCAGTATTTGAGCATACAGAGCTTTTTCAGAGAGGTGTTGGAGAAACAACAGACGTTGTCCAGAAAGAGATGTATACATTTGAAGATAAAGGACACAGAAGCATTTCATTAAAACCAGAAGGAACAGCAGGAGCAATCCGTGCATATTTACAGAATGGTCTGGCAAATGAGCCACAGCCGATCAAGATGTTCTATATCACACCAGCATTCCGCTATGAAAAACCACAGAGTGGAAGATTAAGACAGCACCACCAGTTCGGAGTTGAATTTGTCGGAGCGGAAAGTCCATTAGCAGAAGTAGAGCTGATTACATTAGTATCCACTTTTATTAAGAAAATTGGGTTAAAAGATGCAAAATTACACATCAACAGCATTGGATGTGAAAATTGTAGAAAAGAATACAACAAAGCATTATTAGCATATTTAAAAGAACATGAAGAACATTTATGTCCTACATGCAGAGAACGTATGGAAAAGAATCCATTACGTGTCATTGACTGTAAAGTTCCAGAATGCAAAGAGATCGTCAAAGATGCACCAAGAACGATCGACTATTTAGATGATGAATGTAAAGCACATTTTGAAGAATTAAAGAGTCTGTTAGATGCATTAAATATTCCATATGAAGTTGATACAGAAATCGTTCGTGGATTAGACTACTATACAAAGACCGTATTCGAATTTGTAAATGAAGATGGATTTACTTTATGTGGTGGTGGACGTTACGACAATCTTGTTCATGAGATCGATGGGAAAGTTTCTATGCCATCCGTTGGATTTGGTATGGGTGTAGAGAGAATCCTTTATTTCTTAGAAGAAGAGAAAGTAGATCTTCCATGCACAAGAGACATTGACCTTTATGTAGGAATTCTTGGACAGGAAGCAAAAGCAAAAGCTTACCAGATCGTTGTAGATCTTCGTGATCAGGGATTTGTCGTAGAAACAGATTATCTTGGAAGAAGCGTAAAAGCACAGATGAAATATGCAAATAAGCTGAATGCCAAGAATACGATCATCATTGGTGATGACGAATTAGCGAAGAATGAAGGAAATGTCAAAAATATGGAAACAAGAGAAGTTACGACCATTTCGCTTGATAAGATCGCAGATTGTTTAAAATAAAATCATGCTTTCTTATACTAGTTCGTGACAATTTTTGACAAAAATCATATATAATGAGTAATAATTACAAGAAAGGAGGTAACATGCATGAGTGAATATGCGATCGTGGCACCAGAAGATTTTCGACCAAAGCGTATTTCGCCTGATTGGTAAGGAATGGATGCTTGTTACTGCAAAGAATCAGGAAGGAAAAGTTAACACAATGACTGCCTCATGGGGTGGTTTAGGTGTTATGTGGGGTAAGAATGTTGCTGTGACAGTCTTAAGACCACAAAGATATACAAAAGAATTCATTGACCAGTCAGAATCATTTACATTATCTTTCTATGATGATACTTTTAAGAAGGATTTAAGCTATCTTGGAAGTGTATCTGGAAGAGATGAAGACAAGATCGCGAAGACACGTCTGACACCAACAGATGCGAATGGAATTCCATTTTTTGGAGGAAGCAAAGATCGTACTGATCTGTAAGAAGTTATATTCTCAGCCAATGGATCCAGAAGGATTTGTTGATAAATCTTTAGATGAACAGTGGTATCCAGAGAAGGATTATCACGTACTTTACGCTGCAGAGATCGAACAGATCCTTGTAAGAAAAGATTCATAAAAGAATATATAAGGCAGAACCGAAGATACGGGCTCTGCCTTTCGTACAAAGTGAAAAGGATGAAGGAGGAAATATCATGGCAGAATCAATGTCAGGTTTAGCCAGATCCCACCGATGTACAGAGGTAAGCAACAAACTTATCGGAACAGAAGTCACTGTCATGGGATGGGTACAGAAACGAAGAAATTTAGGAAGTCTTATATTTGTAGACTTAAGAGACCGCTCAGGAATCTTACAGTTAGTTTTTGATCAGGAAGTATTATCTGAGGAAGACTATAATAAGGCAAACTCTTTAAGAAGTGAGTATGTCGTTGCAGCAGTAGGTACTGTAGAGAAGAGAAGTGCAGCGATCAACGAGAACTTGAAGACAGGAGATATCGAGATCAAGGTACATACATTACGTATCTTATCAGAATCAGAAACTCCTCCATTTCCAATTGACGAGAATCAGACAGTCAAAGATGAACTTCGTTTAAAATACCGTTATCTTGATCTTCGAAGACCAAATCTTCAGAGAAACTTACGCATTCGTAATGATGTAACAAGAATGGTACGTAACTTCTTAGGGGATGAAGGATTCTTAGAGATCGAGACACCAGTTTTAGGAAAGAGTACACCAGAAGGAGCAAGAGATTATCTTGTACCAAGCCGTGTACATCCAGGAGAATTTTACGGACTTCCACAGTCACCACAGCTGTTTAAACCAGCTTTTAATGTGCTCTGGATTCGACCGTTACTATCAGATCGCAAAATGTTTCCGTGACGAAGATCTACGTGCAGACCGCCAGCCAGAGTTTACACAGATTGATATGGAACTTTCATTTGTTGATGTCGATGATGTGATCGATGTAAATGAACGTCTGTTAAAGAAGATCTTCAAAGAAGTATTAGATATTGATGTACAGCTTCCTATGCTTCGCATGACTTATAAAGAAGCAATGGACCGTTTTGGATCTGATAAACCAGATATGCGTTTTAGGAATGGAACTTACGAATGTATCCGATACAGTTGCCGGATGCGACTTTATGGTATTTAAAGGAGCATTAGAGAATGGTGGATCCGTAAGAGGATTAAACGCTAAAGGTTTAGGAGATCTTGGACGTAAGAAGATCGATGGATTCGTTGACTACGCCAAAGACTTCGGAGCGAAAGGACTTGCATATATTCAGTTAAAGAGCGATGGAACAGTGAAATCATCTTTCGCTAAATTCATGAAAGAAGAAGAGATGGATGCACTGATCAAAGCAATGGATGGACAGGCAGGAGACTTATTACTATTTGCCGCAGACAAAGACAAAGTTGTCTTTGATGTACTTGGTAACTTAAGACTTCACATTGCGAAACAGTACGATATGATCGACAAATCCCAGTATAAGTTCTTATGGGTTACAGAATTCCCATTACTTGAGTGGAGCGATGAACAGAATCGTTACACAGCAATGCATCACCCATTTACAATGCCATTTGAAGAAGATCTTGAATTCATTGATGAAAGACCAGGAGATGTCCGTGCGAAAGCATACGATATCGTATTAAATGGTACAGAACTTGGTGGTGGATCAATCCGTATCCATCAGGATGATATTCAGGAGAAGATGTTTGAAGCTCTTGGATTTACAAAAGAAGATGCTTACAACCGTTTTGGATTCTTATTAGATGCATTCAAATTTGGAGTACCACCACATGCTGGTTTAGCTTATGGTCTTGACCGTCTTGTTATGTGGTTAACAGGAGAAGACAGCATTCGTGATGTCATCGCCTTCCCGAAAGTAAAAGATGCTTCCTGCCTGATGACACAGGCTCCAGGACCGGTTGATACATTACAGCTAGAAGAACTTGGAATTGAACTTTCAACACCAGAGGAGGAATAATCAGATGGAGAAAATGTTATTTAGCGGTGTTCAGTCTAACTCTGAAGTTGCACTGATCGCAATCAAAGGGAATCCAAAAAACCAGCCAGGAATCGCAGCAAAAGTTTTTGGTGCCATTGCAGAAGAAAAAATCAACGTGGAACTGATCCTTCAGTCCATCGGACGTGGAGAGAATAAAGATATTTCTTTCGTTGTAGCACAGGATGAAGCAGATCATGCCGTTGAAACATTAAAGAAAGCATTTGATGAAGCAGATTACGAAGATATCATCAGTGATAAAGAAGTCGGAATCGTATCTATCGTCGGAGCTGGAATGATGTCTAACAGCGGAGCAGCTTCTAAGATGTTTGAAGCACTGTATAATCGTGGAATCAACATTCACTTAATCTACACATCAGAGATCAAGATCACTGTTCTGATCAAAGAAAGCCGTGTAGAACGTGCAGTAGAAGCATTAAAAGAACAGTTCCAGGAATAATCAGATAGATCAGGCAATCGAATGATCATAAGAATAAGACACAACATACGAGACACAATATTATTTTACATAAATATATAAAGGAGAAAACAATGTTTGATTTTAGCGAAGTAAAGAACTACGATCCAGAATTAGCAGAAGCAATGGAAAACGAATTAACAAGACAGAGAACAAATCTTGAGTTGATCGCATCAGAGAACCTTGTTTCCAAAGCTGTTATGGCTGCAATGGGAAGTCATTTAACAAATAAATATGCAGAGGGATATCCAGGAAAACGTTACTATGGTGGATGCCAGTATGTAGATGTGGTAGAAGATCTTGCAAGAGAACGTGCCAAAGAATTATTTGGATGCGAATATGTAAATGTACAGCCACACTCTGGAGCACAGGCAAACATGGCAGTATTCTTCGCAGTATTGAATGTCGGAGATACATACATGGGAATGAGCTTAGACCACGGTGGACATTTAACACACGGAAGCCCAGTCAACATGTCTGGTAAGAACTATCACTGCGTACCATACGGAGTTAATGATGAAGGATTCATCGATTATGATGAAGTAGAAAGAATCGCATTAGAATGCAAACCAAAGATGATCATTGCTGGTGCAAGTGCATACGCAAGAGCGATCGACTTCAAACGTTTCCGTGAGATCGCTGACAAAGTTGGGGCAGTTTTGATGGTAGATATGGCTCATATCGCAGGATTAGTAGCTGCAGGATTACACCAGAGCCCAATCCCTTATGCTCATGTAACAACAACTACAACACATAAAACATTAAGAGGACCTCGTGGTGGAATGATCATGTGCAGCAATGAAGTGAACGAAAAAGTACACTTCAACAAAGCAATCTTCCCAGGAATCCAGGTGGACCATTAATGCATGTGATCGCTGGTAAAGCTGTAGCATTCAAAGAAGCATTAGACCCATCATTCAAAGAATATATGACACAGGTTGTGAAGAATGCAGATACTCTTGCAAATGCACTGATCGAAGAAGGATTCGATATCGTATCTGGAGGAACAGACAACCACTTAATGTTAGTAGATCTTAAGAAATATGATCTGACAGGAAAAGAAGCTGAAAAAGTACTGGATTCTGTACATATCACATGTAATAAGAATACTGTACCAAACGATCCAAATCTCCATTCGTAACATCAGGACTTCGTCTTGGAACACCAGCTGTTACAACTCGTGGACTGAAAGAAGACGATATGAAAGTGATCGCAAAAGCTATTCGTCTGACATTATTAGACAAGAAACTTGATGAAGCAAACGAATTAGTATTAGGATTAACAGGAAAAATATCCACTCTATGAATAATCCATCACAGAGTCGTATTTGGAGGCAGAAATCAATATGAGGATTACAAAGAAACAATGGGGGAATCATAGGAGGTGCCGTAGCGGTTGTTTTAATAGCAGCCGCTATCGGTGTCCATGCCCATTATCAGAACCGTTGGTATCCGGGGAGTACATTTAACAAGGTTGATGTGTCAGGAATGACATACGAAGAATCAGTGAAGAAAGTAAAGAAATCCATTGATTCTTACAAGTTAAAGATCAAGGGAAGAAATAACGGACAGAAAGTGATTTCCGGTAAGGAGATCGATCTTGCATTTAAGACAGAATCACATGTAAAGGATGCTTACAAAAAGCAGCACAGCCAAAGTGTACTTTTCAACGATCTTTGGTGGCGAAAAAAACCAAAGTGACAGCAGTTGCATTATCAGAGCAGAAATTAAAGGCTAAATTAAAACAATCCGTTTTGATCAAAGGCAGTGATACATATAAGATCACAAAACCAGTGGATGCAACGATCGTATATTCTGCAGATAAGAAATACGGTGTAATCCAGAAGGAAGATGAAGGAAATTACTTAAACCGTAAAGCATTTATGACGCAGTAGAGAAATCCATAGAGTCTTTAAGTAACACACTGAATCTGACAGATGAAAAGAAGAATCCGGACGTCTATAAAAAGCCTGGTCTGTATCATGATGATGAAGAATTAAAACAGATGCAGACAACCTACAATGAGTATTTATTACATTTCATTCAGTGGGATATGGGCAATAATGTCAAAGAAACATTAGGTCCAGATGCGTTAAAAGACTGCATCAAAGTAAACACAAGAGACATACTGTAAAATTAGATCAGCCTGCTGTCGAGAAAATGGTTAGAAAGCTTTTGCTTAAAATACAAGACACAGGGAATCGCAAGAACATTTAAGACACATTCTGGCAAGAAGATCAAAGTCAGTGGTGGAGACTATGGATGGCGTATCGATTATGACAAAGTTATCGCACAGACAATGAAAGCGTTAAAGAAAGCACCAGATGAATCTGCGATCAAAGCCTATGAGAAAGACCCTTCCAAGGAGAATGAACAGGCTTTACTTACAAGCTTAAAACCAGTCTACAGCCACAAAGGATATCGTATGGATTATACGAACAAGCAAAATGACTGGGATACACAAAACTACAGTGAAGTTGACCTGTCAGCACAGGAAGTTTTCGTCTACAAGAAAGGAAAACTTGTATTCAGCACAACCTGTATCACTGGAAAAGTCAACACCAGATCGTATCACAAGAACCGGTGTTTATGACATCAAAGAGAAGAAACTTACAAAGACATTAACAGGTGCGGATTACAGTGTTCCAACAAGATACTGGACAAGGATCATGTGGACAGGAACAGGATATCATTACAGCAGCAGAGGAGACTGGGGAAGCTGGTCACCAACATATTATAAGACGAATGGATCTCATGGATGTGTTAACTTAACATTATCAGATGCAAGATCTGTATATAACCTGACGAAGATCGGAGATCCTGTATTTATTCATTATTAAAAGAAAGAAAAACGAGGTTTCAATCAATGAGAAATCAATATGAAAACAGGAAAATGTATTATGGTATGCACAGATCATGATCTTTCTAGGTGCTTTGGCAACCTGGTTTAATCATATGGATATGCATACATTTTATACGATCAATATCATTTTATCAGTGATTTCGATCATTTCTCTGACACTGGATCGCTTTTACTTTAGTGAGAAGATCGGGCAGAAAGTGCATAATTCTTATTCTGTTGCATATGGATTACTAGTGATCTTTACGTTACTACTGGTAATTCAGTATGCGGGGATATTAAAGATCGATCTGATCATGCAAGAAGGGACAAAGATGATCTGGGCATTAACACCAGCATTGAGCCTTCTTTGGAAGACGAAATTCATCGCCTTCCGTGAATGGGATCAGCGTTAGAAGAAAGAGTTTGTTGCTGAAGAACAGATTTATAAAAGGCTCTTGGCGTTATGCCGAGGGTCTTTTTAAACATTTCAGAGAAATAACTGCTGCCAGAGAAACCATACATCTTAGCGATATCTGTTATCTTTTTCTCATGTTTAATGATCTCAGACAAGCTCATATGAATACGAAGCTGATTCAGATAATCCACAGGACTTAGATGAACATTTCTTTGAAAGAGTCGGCAGCATTCACTATTGCTTAGATGGCAGTAAGAAGCAATATCAGCGAGTGTATGCTTTTGGTCGATCGTTTTAGTAAGATATATCATCACATCTTTCATACGTTCCAAATCTCTGGATTCTTTTAAGGACAGTTCTTTGGAGAGATTCACATTATGAAAGATATAATAAAAGATCTCGTTTACAAAATGGTTGATCTTCAATTCATACCCATCAACAGGACGGTCACAGATATCATTCATTTTGCGGATCATTTCAAGGATATATTTCTGCCAAGGGACTTTTGGAACGAACGTTAAAAATCCAAAGGAAGGATGATCGACCAGAGGTTTGATATATTTTTGATATAAAGGATTATCTTCTGTCTGAAAAAGAACGGAAGGGCAGATCCGGTAGATAACAAAGCGGCAGTCATAAGACTGATATGTACAAGCGGAATGAATCTCCCAAGTGTTTAAAAAGAAACCTTCCCCAGAAGAAACCAGAAAAGCCTTCTGCCGGACACGAAATTCCATCATGCCAGAGAGAACATATATAAACTCAAATTCATCATCCCAATGAGGAAACAAAACCTGAGCAGGCATCTGTCGGATATCCAGTACCTTGCGCTCAAAGGAAGCCGTTTTAGAAAGCGGAAGCAGTGGAAAATAAGTGATAGATGAATTGTAAATATCATAATTCATAGAAAAACCTCATAATATCAATATTGTTATAAAAAATGTCGAATTGTGTCATAATATAGTTTGATTTTACTATGATTGTTATAAAAATTTCAATAATAGAAAAGGCATTTTCACTGGAATGGTGATAAAATATCCAGTGAAAATTGCCTGATAAAATGTCTGTGTTCTGTGAATATTTGATAGAAAGAGCGAGTGCCTTAATAACCTAGAGATTCACCAACAAGGATCACTTTGACACGATCTTTCATCATTGCACTCTGACGTCTTGTCACAACGATCTGGCTGCAGATGCAGGTGTCACCATAACAGTCTCCACAACGTCCAGTCATAGAACAAGGAGTTTTCAGTCCGAGACGAAGAGTGTTTGGAGGGCTGGCAAAATTACGAACTCTCTTAATACCATCTTCCACATCATTAACAACTTTGTTCATACCAACGATCATGATCACATGTTTAGGACCATAACTTAAGCACGCAACACGGTTACCAGTTCCATCGATATTGATCAGTTCTCCGTCTAAGGTGATCGCATTAGAGCTCATCAGGAAATAATCAGATAAGACAGCCTTAGAAAAGATCTCACGCTGCTCATCAAAATTCTTTGCAACAGAACGATCGATCAGATGATAGTTTCCTTCCTTTAAGGCATCCATTAGCCCAATCTCAGAAACACTCATAGAACCACCCCAAGAAACAGAAGAACCTTCTTTGATATAACTAAGAGCCTGTTTTAGGGCGTCTTCCTTGGTTGCACAGAAAACACCATGCATATTTCTTTTTCAAGTCCCTTGATAATTGTCTGTGCACGAAGTTTGGTTGCTTCATTTAAAAACATACTCATCATCCTTTCAGTATAAATTTTATGTGGAATCATGATTCTACAAATATGAATTCCATAAGAACCAGATTTAATTATATCATGTTTTCAATGGTTATGTTATAATATATCGTAAAATCTTTTAGAAAGAGGTAATTTTTTCGAAAGCACTATTTATCACAGAGAAACCAAGTGTCGCAAGAGAATTCGCAGCGGCACTGAATATAAATGCAAAAATCAGAGACGGATACATGGAAGGAGACAAGGCAGTCATCACATGGTGCGTCGGACATTTAGTTACCATGTCTTATCCAGACCAGTATGACCCTGCACTGAAGAAATGGGACTTAGAAACCATTCCATTTATTCCAGATACATTTAAATATGAAACGATCCCAGGAGTACAAAAACAGTTTGATATCGTATCGTCGCTCCTTAATCGAGAAGACATCGATACGATCTACGTCTGCACTGACTCCGGACGAGAGGGAGAATACATCTACCGTCTGGTAGACCAGCAGGCCAATGTCAGCAAAGACAAGAAGAAAAAACGTGTCTGGATCGATTCCCAGACAAAAGAAGAAGTGATTCGCGGGGTAAAAGAAGCGAAAGACTTAAGTGAATATGACAACCTAGCAGCAGCCGCATACCTGCGAGCCAAAGAAGACTATCTGATGGGAATCAACTTCTCCAGAGTTCTGACACTCAAATATGGCTGGACACTCGGTAACTATTTAAATCAGAAACGAAGCTTAGTGGTAGCAGTCGGACGAGTGATGACCTGCGTGCTCGGAATGATCGTCAAGAGAGAACGAGAGATCCGTACCTTTGTGCCAACACCATTTTACAGAATCTTAGGACACTTTGACTGCCAGGGATTTGAAGTGGAAGCCGAATGGAAAGCAGTGAAAGGATCAAAGTACTTTGAGTCCAAGAAACTATATAAAGATAACGGATTCCTGGACAAGAAAGATGCGCAGGAATTCATCAAATATTTAGAAGATGGAAGTAACAATGAGACGATCGTAGTATCCTCATCCAAACGACAGGAAAAGAAGAATCCGCCGTTATTATATAATCTGGCAGAACTTCAGAATGAATGTTCCAAACGATTCAAGCTAAGTCCAGATGAGACATTAAAAGTGGTCCAGGACCTATATGAAAAGAAACTGGTTACATATCCAAGAACCGATGCCAGAGTCTTATCCAGTGCGGTCGCCAAAGAGATTTATAAAAATATCGGGGGATTAAACAACTACACTCCATTATCAGGATTTGCAAATGAGATCATGCAGGGCAAGAAGTATCAGGGAATCATCAAGTCGAAATACGTAGATGACAAGAAGATCACCGACCACTATGCGATCATTCCAACCGGACAGGCAGTAGGCAGTTTATCAAGGATCTCAGAGATGGGACAGAAAGTTTACGATGTGATCGCCAGAAGATTCCTAAGCATTTTTATGCCGCCAGCTGTGTACTTAAAGATTAAATTAGAGACACAGACCAAAGGCGAAGCATTCTTTGCAAACTTTAAGATGTTAAAAGACCCAGGATATTTAAAAGTCACAGGAATGGGCGGACAGAAGAAAGAAGCCCAATTAACAGAAGAACAGATCCTTGCGATCTCATCTTTGAAGAAAGGTATGCCTCTTCCAGTGAAAGACTATACGATCAAAGATGGAACGACATCCGCACCAAAACGATACAATTCAGGTTCCCTGATCCTTGCGATGGAAAATGCGGGACAGCTGATCGAAGATGAAGATTTAAGAGAACAGATCAAAGGAAGCGGGATCGGAACGAGTGCGACAAGAGCAGAGATCGTAAAGAAATTAGTGTCCAATAAATACATTGCATTAAATAAAAAGACACAGATCGTAACACCGACTTTAACAGGAGAGATGATCGTCAATGTTGTCAGTGCATCCATTGGATCACTCTTAAATCCAACCTTAACCGCAAGCTGGGAAAAATGGTCTTACTTATGTGGCAGAAGGAAGTGTCACAGAAGAAGAGTATATGCAGAAGTTAGACAAGTTTGTCACCCAGAAGACAAATATCGTCAAGCAAAATAACTTCCAGTATCAGCTCAGACAATCCTTTGACCAGATCGCACCATATTATCAGAAGAAAAAATTAAAATAACATTCATAAAAACACCTTCCATCACATATATTTGGATTATACCAAAATGGGGAGGTGTTTTTAAATCTATGAAAGAGGAAGAAATCTTAGGAATCCTTCCATTACATATCAGAACGATCATAAAGCAGGCAGGCATCAACTGGGACGAACTTCAGGAAATCCGCCTGCGTATTCAAAAGCCAGTCATTTTAAAATACAACGCAAAAACCTGTTATCTATCCGAACAGGGAAAGATCACAACAAGAAAAGAACAATTACATATCGTAACCTCACAAGAGATCAGACAAGCCATGGAATATATCAGCAGCTATTCGATGTATGCTTATATCGAACAGTTAAAACAAGGATTTTTAACGATCCGAGGCGGACACCGAGTTGGAATCTGCGGAACCGTTGTCATGGATCATGACAAAGTCAAAACGATCCGACATATTTCCGGGTTAAATATCCGAGTCGCACATGAAGTGAAAGGATGTGCGGACACTTTATATTCACGCTGCACCAGAATGGGAAAACTCATTCCAACACTGATCATCTCACCACCCGGCTGTGGAAAAAACCACCCTGCTTCGGGATATGATCCGAAAATACTCTGATGAAGGACAGACCGTCGGAGTTGTCGATGAAACGAAGTGATGGATCGGAGCATGCTATCAGGCGTAGCCCAAAATGATCTCGGGGATTCAGACGGATGTCATGGATGCATGTGAAAAAGGACAGGGAATGAATATGCTGATCCGATCCATGGCCCCCGATGTGATCGCTGTGGACGAGATCGGAAGCAAAGAAGATGTGGAAGCCTTATTTTTCTGTGCCTACCGTGGCTGCAGCATTCTTGCAACGGCCCATGGAAAGAACAAAGAATCGTTATCTAAGAATCCCTATATGCGGGAGATCATCAACAAAAAGATGTTTCAGCGCTACGTGATCTTAGAACAGCGAAACCAGCCAGGTTATATCGCACAGATCATGGATGAAAACGGGGTGGTCCTAAATTGATCAAGATATTAGGATCATTGATCGTGATCTTCGCAGGGATCGGATTTGGATTTCACAAAGCCGCAAAAGAACAAAAATCGTCTGGAACAGGGAATTGCGATCAAACGAATGTTATACCTTCTGCAAGGAGAGATCCGCTATGGATTTACCCCACTTCCAGAAGCTGTTTTAAAAAGTATCGACAAGACAGAAAAGGAATATCAGCCATTTCTAAAAAACGGTGGCAAAGCAGTTAGAGACACACAGTGAAGAATCTTTCGCTAAAATTATGGCAGCAGACCGCTGATCAGAAATTAAAACAAGTGATCTATGAACCAAAGTTTTATGAAATCTTAAAAAACATGGGTGAAACGATCGGATATCTTGACCAACAGATGCAGGAGAAAACGATCCTGCTGACGATCGAACAACTTGATGACCAGATCTTCCTTATGAAAGATCAAGTAGTAAAGAACTGCAAGATGTACCGAAGCCTCGGTATATCACTAAGCGTTCTGATCGTGATCATCTTACTATAAAGCAACTACCAGACATTTTTTCATGACAAGGAGGGGTTTATGAGTGTCAATATCATTTTTCGGATCGCAGCCGTTGGAATTCTTGTAACGATCCTTGTGCAGGTCTTAAAACATTCCGGAAGAGACGAACAGGCATTTTTGATCACACTTGCCGGACTGATCCTTGTCCTTGGTTGGGTGATTCCGTATATCTATGATCTGTTTGAAAGCGTCCAGACACTTTTTACGATATCCTAGAGATTGGAGGCGGATACTAAGATGATAAAAGTCGCAGTCTTTGGAATCGTTGCAAGTCTGATCGCCATGAAGATCAAAACGATCCGTCCAGAAATCGCAGTCGTGATCGCAGTGATCTCAAGCATTCTTCTGGCAATGTATGGACTAAAACAAATGGAAGAAATACTAACCGTGTTTGAGATGATCCGGTCCTATTCAAAAATCCCACAAAGCTACTTCCAGATTCTTTTAAAACTGATTGGTATCTCCTTCATCTGCGAGTTCGCATCCAATATCTGCAAAGACGCAGGACAGGCATCGATTGCAAAGCAGATTGAGTTTGCAGGAAAATTAGCGATCCTGATCGTTGGACTTCCAGTCTTTGAATCGCTGCTTGGAACGATTCAGAAACTATTAGGAAATGGCACATGAAACAAAGAATATTCCTGCTAACCTTGCTGTTTTTACTGATCCTTACAAGAACAAATGATATTTCAGCCAAAGAAACAAAACTAAACGAAGATATGTTTACCAATGTGGAAAACACCTTAAAAGACAAAGAGATTGATCTATCTTATACACAATTAGTAAAACAGCTGATCCACGGAAATGTAAAAGGTGTTCTGCATACGATCAATGCCAAAATGAAAGAGGGCTTTTTAAACCGTATGTTGATCCAAAAAGACCTGATCAGAGAAATCCTTCTGATCGCATTTACCGCAGCCATCTTTAAAAATCTGTCCGATTCCTTTTTTCAGCAAAGCACAGCCAATAGTGCATTTTATATTACTTATGTGATCCTATGCGGTGTCATGGTACATTCCCTTTTTTTATTTAAACAAAACAGTGACGCAGCTTGTTACCTTAATGGCAGATTATATGAAAGGAATGATCATGGCATATTCACTGGCTGTTGTCTCAACTTCCGGGATCACAACATCAACGACAGTTTATGAATTTTATCTTCTGCTGATTTATGCAATGACAACCCTTACAAATGTTGTATTGCTTCCGATGATCAAGATCTTATTTGTCTTAAAGATCATCAACCATATATCAAAAGAAGAACATTTTTCAAGACTATGTAAAACGCTCGAAGGTGTGATCAAGTTTTTGCTCAAAGGATTCTTAAGTGTCTTGTTAGGAGTTCAGCTGATCCAGTCGATGATCCTGCCAGCCGTTGATTCCATGAAAAATTACAGTTCTCCAAAAAGGAATGAGTGCCATTCCAGGAATCGGAAGTGGATTAAATTCAGCCATGACCATGGTCATCGGTTCGGCAGTTGTGATCAAAAATCAGCATCGGAGCCGTTGGAATCCTTGTACTGATCGTGATCATCGTCCCACCAGTCATAGAGATCACAGCAGTTGTTCTTACCTATCTACTGGCAGGGATCATGATCCAGCCCATATCCGACAAAAGGATCACCGGAGCGATGGATGCAGTCATTCAAAGCGGGAAATTAATGCTTTCGATGATCTTTACGATGGCACTGTTATTTATCCTGTCCGTGGCATTGATCGCATTCTCAACCAACGTTAATTATTATGCGGGGTAAGGATTATGGATTATCTGAAAATGATCATACTTTTTTCTGATCTTAACAACACTGATCGATCAGCTCTGCGACAAAAGCATCTACCGTCCATACCTTCGGTTAATGACAGGATTTATGCTCATCTCCCTGATGATGCAGCCAATATCCTATTATTTATCCAACGAAGATATCGTGACACAGGCAATCTCAACCGCAGTCAAAGGAGAAAATAACCCTGCACTTTTTAGATGGTGCAAAAGAAGAAAAACAAAATCAAATCAAAGAACAGATCACAACATTATTTTCACAGTACGATCTCAAAGTATTAGACGTTGACTCAAAGGTAAATGAAAAAGGAACCATCGAGAAGATCGACATCAAAACAGACAAGCTTCGTCATACAAAGAAACTAAAAACCGCAATTTCAACTTCTATAATATGAAGGAATCTAATATAAATATAAGTGAGTAGAAGAAATATGATAGAGAGGGAAAAACTACAACATCTGATCGAAAATATCGGCATTCCAAAACTTTGCCTGATCTTACTTCTTGGCATCAGCCTGATCATCGTAAGCATCCCATCCGGGAAGACAAAGAAGAACGCACAAAGCACTGAAACCACAGCAAAAGAAGATTCTACCGATCTCTATGTGAAAAAGCAGGAGAGGCGATTGGTCAATGCATTAAAACATGTAGAAGGAGTCGGAAAAGTAAAAGTGATGATCACCGTTAATTCATCCAAAGAAGCCGTCGTAAATAAAGACAGTCCCTATGAACAAAGCAGCAGTGAAAAAGAAAAAACGGTCAAAGAAGATGAACAGACCGTCTTAGTCGAAGAAGACGGAAAGAAAGTTCCATACGTGATCAAAGAAGTAGAACCAGTCGTCGAAGGAGTGGTCGTCGTCGCCCAAGGCGGCGGGAATGATATTATCAAGAATCAGATCGTTGAAGCAGTTTCTGTGTTATTTCATATTTCATCTTATAAAGTGAAAGTCTTAAAAATGGAGGATTCCTAACAATGCAAAAAAGTATTTCAGAAAAATCAGATGATCATCATGACCTTAGCAGTTGTGATCGCTGTTGCAGGGTATGTAAATTATAGCCAGAAATACGATCCGGCAGGGACGAAGAATAGCAAGACGAAGACAGTTTCAAAGAATGTGGCAAAAGAAAGTGCGGCAGCAGTAACCGATGATGTGACCGACGTTGGGAAGCTGTACTGACGAATGCTCAGGTTAGTAATTATGTGGCGAAAGCAAAATTAGAGAGGGAGCAGGTGCATAGCAAGGCGAAGGATACATTAGAGGGGATCATTAAGGATAAGACGGTGAAGGATAGTGTGAAGCAGGATGCCGTGGATAAACTGGCAATGTTGTCAGAACAGATGGAGATGGAGACGGCAGCGGAGAATCTGCTTGGGGGCTAAGGGAATTTTTGAATAGTATTGTTACGATTACGAATGGGAAGGTGGATGTGTTGGTGAATAAGAAGGATCTGTCTAAGGTTGAGAGGAGTCAAATTGAGGATATTGTTGTTAGGAAGGTTGGGGTGCCAGTTGGGGGATGTGGTGATTAGTTCGATTAAGACGGAGGAGTAGGAAATATTGATAATTTGAAAAATGATATTGTATAGTTGAAATGATCGTTCTGTAGAAACTTGCGAATCCTACAGGCAGGAGGGAGAGCTTGATTAGTTCTTCCTTTTTTATTTGATATAAATATCAAACACCAGTTTACAACTTTATAAATGATAGATTTTCTGACAAACAGACGTTTTGTGCCGTTCCCTTTTTCCGTATCAGTGACATAGGCAAGAACTTCCTGATTGCCAAAGATGCATGACCTGACGGATCATGGAAGCTGCCAGTTCCAGTTTGGATTCTTTTTTTTTGGACACATGCGATAGCCAAGAGGAACAGACAGATAAGATATCTTATCATGATCCAGGACAGGCACGCATAGCATGATACTTACAAAACAGTGTACATTGAGATTTTTTGGCCAAACTTAGATACCATGGTATCATCAACACATAGAAAAATCTGGATGTGCTTTCAATGGATC
>ENA-OQES01000435-OQES01000435.1-human-gut-metagenome-genome-assembly--contig:-NODE-435-length-17848-cov-2.353197_pt1 | contig 17848 bp, 24 predicted proteins | sample MGYA00242798_ERZ504641 | MGnify/ENA primary metagenome ERZ504641 (study PRJEB26092, sample SAMD00036327) | human gut metagenome | host: Homo sapiens | study: EMG produced TPA metagenomics assembly of... | reverse complement strand
GTGTGATTATGTGTTTGAAGAGTTAAAGAATATGAAAATAGTAGACACAAAGCCAAAAGTAGCCTACATTTCTGATTTATACCAGACATATGGGGAACTGTCATTTCATTGCGAAGAAGTGGATACAAACTTTCACTTTGAACCGGAATGTCAGGAAGTAGACTTTTTGCAAAATATGTGAATTCTCGAAAGACTTTTTGCAATTGTCAGCTTAACGCGGAACTGCAAGTGCTGCGCTATATGTTTCATAATCCGACTGTTTCAATGATACGGGAAAAATGTATTTCACATGCAGGTTTGCATCATTTTAGAACAGATGGGGCACATAAGAGGGTATGTATTACCGGTTGGAGAACAATTATATAAAGCGTTCAAAGATGTCAGGAAGCGTACCTCTGCTTCATTCCTATATGACAAAGAAAAGCTGCTGGATCATATATTAAATGAAAATCGGGGGGAATACTGCCAGAGCAACATGCCTTTGCAGCCAGGAAAATTCTGCGGAATTTACTGGATGCCATTTTAATAGAGAATGAGGTATGTTCAGCAAAAAGGTATGAGGATTGTCTGAAAAAACTTCGTGCTGCACCTGCTTATCAGGGGCGTGAACGACAGCAATTCTTTGAAGATATCTGTATATATGATGAAATTCCCTATCTGTTTTTTGACGTCAGTAGCGGTGGAATTTGGTCAGAAATATGATAAACAGATATGTTCTGAAGAAGCACACTCTGCTCATAAAAATGAAAATAATTGGTTCCCTACATACAGCGACAGGCCGGCTTTATCACTGGAGGAACTGATGAGTCAGGCGAGCATGAGTGCAGGTTTTTTAGGGCATGAAGCGAAGGAAGAAGAGAAACTTCGGGACTGAATTGCCCGGAAAATTCCAGTAAGCCCGTTCCTGACACTCAAAAAAATAATCATAAATTGCCGTTGGATTCGATAAAAAATGATCCCAAGGCACATATGGAAATCCGAGAAAAGCGGGTGTTTCCCGGAGAAAAAGTTCCATTCCGGTTACCGAAAACAGCAGAAACTGTGCCGCAAAAATGTAGAGTATATGCTTGATTTTTCACCAGGTTCTGACCATATAAGTCAGACATCGGAGAGTGGGACAGAAGCAGGATCGGATAAAAATACAGCACAAAATGAGGAATCTCAAAAGGTTTCAATGGCATTTGTGACAGATGAAGGCGCGCTGATTGTGGAAGACGGGGATGTGATAGACATACACAATGAAGACATTTTTGCCGGTTTTCCACCGTAGTATCGTTGGAAGAATGGCTGACCATGGATTATGCGAAGCCGGGGAAGGCAGGAAGGCTATTCATAACGGTTGCGTCACGAAGATGTGCCTATTTTCTGAACAAAAAGATGATCAAACCACTTGTGTTTGAGTATCTGCTTCATGTGATCCGGCGGCCAATTTATACATATTCGGTATACCTTGTGTGGCGTATCCTTTCCATGAACGGACTTGGATATATCCGGCCAAAGGTAAAAGTTTATTCGTTATCGGCTCTTTATAATGCCGTCCAGGGGACAGACCAGTTGCAGCCAATGGCAGATATAGTGAAAGAAACTGCTCCCGATAACAGTAATGTGTATTCCGTGACAGCACTATATAAGCGCTATGTCACAAGCAAAGAACCTCTGCTGTTATCGGAAGATATAAGAAAGCTGTACCGACATTATGTAAATGTAGAATATGCTTTTGGCACATCACGCGAATGTCAGAATGGAGATTTTTTGTGCCGAAAGACCTTCCTGTCATGCGAGTTTTCGCCATTTGATTTAGAAGAAAAGAAGAAGGATCAGACCTTTATGTGTTACGAAAATTTCTCCGGATTTGATCCCACAAAATGCACTACAAGACATACTTCTGATAACAAGATATACCATTGTGCAGGCATTAACAGAACCGATTTTTATACGTTCTAATGCAAAGTTGGTGGCGCTGAATACAAGCAGTTTTTCGTTGATAGTTGATACCAGAAACCGTCATATCATTGATGAAATGGATCAGATATTAATGAGCCGGTATGCGCATTTGCTGTCTGAAAGCGGATGCAGGATGCCAGTGATAAAACGATACTGGATTTGAAAGATATAGGGCGGATTTTGTGCCATGTGCGTGGCATAACCCAGGTGTGAAACGCAGCGGCCCGTGCATGGCATAACTATGTTGTGCCATGTACAACAGAAGAAACTGTGCCATGCACATGGGGCTTATGCGGGCGGGAAAACCATATAAAATGCTGAAACAAAGGGTTTTTGATCATTGTAAAAGGATACATATAAAAAGATATTTTTTAGAGCCGAAAACTCAGAGGTCAGACACAATGAAATATGTATGAGAAAAAAGTTTAAAAAATAAATGAGAGTAGATGAGGTGGTACATGTTACATCTTCGAATGATTTTACGATGAGATTTTAAAAAAACAGTGTATTTTGCAAGTTCCAGGCCCGGCCGGACAGATGCAAGGGTGATTTTAATTCTGGCTCTGCTTTTAAAATATAAGCGCCTCAGGCGGAAGATGATTCTATTCCTGATTCAGCATATTGATCCGTGCATTCAGGAAACTGGAAGTATGGGGCAGCGGACGGTCAAAACGTGCATTGAACGGGGCTGGATAAAAATGCAGGAACAAAGGGGAGCGCGGAAGAAAGGGCTGTATTCCATTACTCAGGCTGGAAAGAAGCATCTTTACGAATTGATAAACGAATATTTCCAAGGAGAAACCGTTCAAAACATGGTTTCGGTTCTGGATACGTATGCTGCAGGCAGGACAAATATGGAATTATCCCCGCATAAGGAAGCAGAGATCGCAGCGGCGCTGAAAATGGTACTCTCTAATTATAGAGAGAAATGGACGCAGCTGGAGTTTGAAGTTCCGTATTCAGTTGAAATGATGCGGGAGTATGGCGGCCAGGCGAAGAAGCGTGGAGATATCTTTGCAGATCTAAAATTGTCATACCGATGCACGGATCACTTAGAAGAACGTCCACTTTGTATAGAGATTGATATGGGAACAGAGCGGGTAAGTACGCATGGTGGATTACTTTTTGAAATGCAATGCGTATGCACAGGTAAACCGCCGAATGCGGCAAATCTCCCTGCATCAGGCAATCAATGTGATGTTTGTTTTCAGCAATGATCCTGCGGATGATCTTCAGCAGACAGATCTTTTAAAATTTGAATCCATAAAACGTTATCAACAGCCGCTGCTGCCATTTCTGTCCTTTATCTGCAGGCAACAGGATCCGGATGCTTCTGTAACTTTGAAAAAAATGGAACAGGCCCTGGTAAAGGTAAAAGAATGTGAGGCGTTTGGCTATGGAAAAGAAACAGTTTTATCGAGATGCAGAATTCTTTTTGCATGTTTTAAAGGAGCAGTGCAGTAATCGGGAACAGGCCGGAGAGAAAGAAATCTTAGCTTGTATGGCAGAAATATCGGATTTCTGCAGAAATCATTTGGAAACATCCAGAACAGAATACAGCAGGCAGTATGCTCTGAAAAAGAGAATGGATCTGTTTGAACAGATCAGAAAGAATAATTCGTATGCGTTGGCGGGGCTGAGGAATGGAATGAGCCTCTCCTGCAATTCCCATCAGGATTTTGAAAAGGAAATTCCGTACTTATTCCCGGAGCTATACTTCCGGGATCAGTTTGGAGTCTTTCTTTATCATTTGGGTATTACCATGGAAAATGTAAAAGTTTCATCCGTGTATGCCCTTCCGCTGTTTGAAGAACAGGATGTTGAAGGAATTGGAACAGTTTACCGATGCGTATTTATGGTTGGTGAGCTTACGGTCCTGATTGAAAATTTGAGTTCTGATATGGGCGGCCTTATCCGGGCAAGAGATTATGTACGGCTTCCGCCGACCGCCAGAGAGAATACCATTATGATTATGCTGATGAATGACAGGGAGGAACTGGCTGACGGGAGCTATCTGCAAAGAAGGGACTTTATATAACCAGTGGGGCAGTGAGGAGCACATCACGGATCAGGCAGCCATGGAATGGCCTTACTTGCGAAAAAAGGTGGCACCGGCAATGACAGCACTCGGTACCGGGTATGCTTTTGAGTCGGTTCCCTTTCTGATGAACTCTACACAGGATTATATCATGCTTCACTATTCAGAATTCCTTCAGGCACTTCAGAGACCGGTACGGCCCTGGATACGAATGGACCTGTATGTGAAGGAACAAAGCAAGGTGCAGTATATCCCATTCCTTATATACCGTACAGGAGAACATCAGGAAGGGGAAACATATAAAGTTCCATTCCATACAGAAAAGCGGTGCACGCCGATTGACTGGAGAGGATTATGCAATGATTAGAAAGACCGTTGTCCTATTGCTGATCCTGGCAGCAGGTATCTGTGTTTATCAGGGATCGTCTCCTTATATAGAGGCGCGCATGGAACAGGAGCATTTGAAACAGGCAGCATTTCCCGGAAATGAAGGAAACCTATCAGAAGAGGAGGGGCGTAAGGGGAATGGACCAACCAGGGAAGAAACGGTGCTTTATACTTCACCGATAGATTTTGAAGTCTTAAAGAGTATCAACCCGGATATTGTTGGCTGGATACAGATTCCTGGAACAGCGATCGATTATCCCATTTGCTGGCGGGCCGGTGATAACGAATACTATATGAAACATTCGGCAGAAGGTGAGAAGCGGGCATTTGGTGCCATTATGCTGGATGGTGCCAATTCCTCTGCTGCAGAGGAGCATCTGGTCGTTCTCTATGGCCATCATATGCGCAATGGGACGATGTTTAAAGATATCGTCAGGTATACGGATGCCGATTTTCTGAATGCCCATAAATCAATCTCTTTATTTTTCCCAGACAGGCAAGAGCGATACAGCGTGATCGGAACCATCGTTTGTCAGCAAAAAATTTTGACCATCGCAAATGGTGGAAAAGAAACTGCTTTTTAAAGAATGGTGCCGTAATTCATGGAAAGGATTGCCGGAAGAAGAAATTCAAAAGAAAATGCTTGCACTGGTGACTTGCAGTTATGGAAGCAGGGATGAAAGGACAATCTGCTTTGCGATGATCGAAAAATGAAGGACAGGAGGTGATGTTCCTGCGCGTTAGAGGTAGGAAACGGTTATGAAAAAATCGGATATTCGGACGAATGATAAAAAATTAAGTGGCTTGTGATAATCAGTGTGGTGCTTGTTGCATTAGGAACGGTTGGAATTGGTATTGCATCGGTATACCACATGAAATATGCACTGAAGAGTCTGTTCAATATGGAGTTCAACACGGGAAATGATTCGTGGGCCTTTGGAGACATCTCATTCTATAATAAAATCGGGGAACGGGCGGTTGCGATAGCGAGGTCACGTTTGAACTGGTCTTACAGCCAGGCAAAGAGAACCTTGGAAGGATCCTGGGACTGTTCATCCATGGTTGCGCGCTGTTATCAGGAGGCTGGCTTTGACTTAAAAGCTATCATGGGAGCGCAGTGGTGCATGACAACGGTTGGGTGGAAGGATTTTGCGACTAGAAACAAACAGTTTATAGAGGAAGCGGATCTTCAGCCTGGAGATGTAATCTGGTATGGGAGACCATCTGGTAATCACATGATGATGTATGCGGGAAATGGGCAGGTAATCCATGCAAAAGGGGGAAAAAATTACGGCACCGTATATGAACCATTGGCAAATACCGGCTACCGGTCGGCGAGACAGGTTTACTTTTTCCGGCCATATTTGAATTTGCTTGATGAAAGTACCGATGATTCCTCAGATGATGCTTATTTTGCAGATTCGTCCGGGTATGGACCTGATAATGGGATCGTCATGCAGGTGCCGGGAGGAACGGTTTGGACCGGCTGGACGGTATTTGAGTCTGGAAGGGAACGGTTTAACCTTGCCGGAAGCGATGGCGGATATGCATATGGCTGCTACCAGTTCGATATCGGGTATTCCCTGGTGGATTTTTTGAAATTTTGCGTATCCTATAATCAGGCACACTATGGAGCGTTCCAGCACTTCATAGAAATGTCTTCCATCGAAAGTGGTTACCGGAAGGAAACGGATACAAAGCCGAGCATGATAAACCCGCCGTTATATTCAAACCGTGCATCCCTGATCAATGCATGGCATGCCGCTTACATGAATTACCCAGATGAATTTGCCGGACTGCAGAGCCGGACCGCCTACGAAGCTTACTACCTGCCGGCGCAGCGCGGCATGCTATCCAATTATGGCATCAATATAAAAGAGTACAGCCCGGCCCTTCGGGGTACCATTTGGTCCCTGGCTATCCGAAATGGAGCAACCGTCAGTAAGGATAATACAAAGAATGGTTTACGATCCGCAACGAGTACATATTCTCCCGGGATTGATGAGCGGGAATGGCTTACCAAGATATATGAGGCAGAGGCGAGGAGGCACCCGTCCCAGAGAAACCGTTGGGGAACGGAGCAGTTGGCAGCCTGTTTTGCCTTTATGAATGGGGCCACACATCTGGGCGGCCTGGATGGAAACTATGACGGGGCATTTATTGGATCACTCAATACGAGCGCGGCAGCAGGTGGTGTTTCCAATGCCATGATGTTAAATGCCATCAAAAACGATGTGGTTTTAACTGAGAGCGATTACCGGATTTTAAAGATAAATCGGGATACGCTTCTGTACCTGCTACAGAAAGTATATGACTATGAGACTCAGTACCTGCTGCAGCGCTCTATTACCGTATACGGATTACGGGAGTATCAGATCGAGCATGAAGATGAAGAGGGAAGCTGGTACGAAGATGCTGAGGCATATGTGAGCAAACAGATACTGGTCAGCAATGAAGATACGGAATGTATGCTCCGGTTGGACTGGCAGATGCTCTATATGTATTCTATTCTGGCATCCATGGGAAGAGAAGGCCGCGGGGAGACAGAGGGAGTATGGGACTGGGAGATCACGGTAAAAGATGTGGATGTGGCAATTTGATCAAATCGCGATGAAATATGATTATGCCTTTTAATGTGATGACAGACGTAAAAATCCGAATATGATTTTGCAACCTGCCAGAGTCTGCCGCATAAAACGGAAATTTACGGAGACCCGGACACAACAAGCGGAAGATATACCTGGTATTATCCGAACAGCCTGCTTCGCAGCGCCTCTTCCGGCTATTCTGACCTGGCATATACGTATTCTGGAGATGAGATAAACGGGATTGTTGAAACATACCAGAATGAACGTTATGAGGGGATACCGACTGCACTTACGCGGTATTATAATTTTGACCGGTTTCATACGCTTGCAAAGTATATGCCAGGAGGGTACGAGGCTCTGAAACGTTATGAAGCGTACAATCAAAAGGCAATGACTGGGAATCCCATTATATACAGTGGAAATTTTGATATGAGCATGGGTGACTGGAAATCAGTTTCTAAATAATAATTAGTCATGAGTAAACGGCAACAGTACCGGGATTGTAAACAAATAATAGGGAAAACTGAGTATGATAATTTAACCAGGCGCAGAATTTTATTACAGGGTAATGTTTTGTACCCTGGTTTTATTTGCAGCAGAAACAGTGTTAAGAGCATATATAGTCAATGGGTAACAAAAGAGTTTGGGATGATGTATAAAATTTTAATGAGAAAAATTAGATGTTTTGCACAAAATGAAAAAGAAAGATCGAAAAAAAATTTGGACATACTTAATGACATGGTAGTAATAATGTAGTACATGGACGTTCGTAAATAAAAAATAGCGTTCCTATATAGGAACGAACGAGGGGAGATGGATATAGATTGATTAAAAAAGATAATAACTTTGTAACTTAATCTGTTGTTTAACATTCTGGTCGGAAACTGCAAACAAAAAGTATGGAAAACACATTTATTACTGTTGTGTCATCGTTGCACGGTAGGAGGAAATTTCTATGGGAGATTCAAGCAATAAAAGTGAAAACATATGGAAAAATGGGAGTAGCACATGTTATTGATCTGCTATCTTCTTTATTTCTTCCTTTTATTAATCTCATGGTTTCTGTGGGAATATTAAAAGGTATTTTGGTACTTATGGTTGCAAATGGGATAGTTACAGATGGAACAACAACTTATGATATTCTTAATGCCATGAGTGACGCGTTCTTTTATTTTATTCCGCTGTTTTTAGCTTATACTGCAGCAAAAAAATTTTGATGTAGAACCGTTCACGGCAATTTTAGTTGCATGCATTCTTTTACATCCCAGTATGACTGCAGTTATGGCAAGAGAGGGAGCAGCCACTTTCTTTGGAATTCCGCTGAGAACTGTGACTTACTCTGCTTCTGTAATTCCCATTCTTCTGGCTATTTACTGTATGAGTTTTGTTCAGAAGTTCTGTTATAAGGTAATACCGGAAACATTTCGATATCTGTTTACGCCTCCGGTTTGCGTGATTGTGATTGTTCCCGTTACGCTTCTTGTATTTGGACCGCTTGGAAGCTTTGTTGGCGGCTGGCTAGCAAAAGGATACGAGTGGATTTATAATTTAAGTCCCATGGTAGCCGGTATGTTTATTGGTGCTTTACAGCCGTTTATGGTTATTTTGGGGCTTCACTGGGGACTGTTCCCAATTGCACTAAACAATGTAGCGGTATATGGTTATGACACAATTATGGCATTGTTCGGCGGGGCCATTTTTGCTCAGGGAGGCGCAGCTCTCGCAGTGGCAGTCAAAGCCAAGGACGCAACGTTCAAATCTCAGGCATTATCTGCGTCATTAACTGCTTTGCTTGGCATTACAGAGCCGGCCATGTTTGGTGTAAACCTTAGACTGAAAAAGCCAATGGCATGTGCATGTGTGGCTGGCGGCATCGGAAGTGCCGTAGCCGGATTTTTCGGATGCCAGGCCGTTTCATTTGCATTGCCTGCACTCACGACATTGTCGGTATTTATGAGTCATGCCTTTGTTCCGATTTTTAATTTCACTGGTGGTTGCTTTTGGGTTAGCATTTGTATTTACAATGATGGTAGCAATTCCTGATTTAAATAACAATGAAAAGGAGATCTAACTATGAAGAAGATTGATGCACATGCACACATTTTTGAGCGTATTGCAAGTTTTGGGAAATGCGGCGAGTTAAGACCAATTGGAAACGGTGTATGTCGATGGGCCAATGGCGATGAAATGGCTATCATACCGAAAGGATACGGAGATAAAGAATTTATGGCCGAAACATTGCTGAAGATTATGGATGAAGAAGATGTCGAAAAAAGCAATTCTTTTGCAGGGAAGCCTCTACGGATTTCAGAACGAATATGCTATGGAAACAGCAGAAAAATATCCGGATCGATTTTAAGGCTGCTGTAACACTGGATGCTTTCTGCAAGGAGGCAGATTCCATTCTTAATCATTTCATCGATGATCTGCATGCAAAAGTATTTAAATTTGAGGTAAGCGTTGGTGGTGGTATGATGGGATATCACAAGAATTTTATTATTGACGGTGAACCTTTTGGGAAAATTTTTGAAAAAATCTCAAAAGTAGAGAAGGCAACGTTGGTTCTTGATATTGGCAGTCCTTTCATGGAAAGCTGCCAAGTAGAGGCTGTAGACCGTCTGGCGCAGAAATATCCTGATTTAAATATCGTGGTATGCCATTTACTGGCGCCAAGAAGAGAGGATGGAGCAGCTTTGAAAAAGCTTTGCCTTATTTGAAACACAAAAATGTATGGATTGACTTATCAGCACTACCATGGAATGTAAGTCCGGAGGCATATCCGTATCCAACTGCATTAAAGTTTATCAGCATGGCAAAGGAAGTTCTTGGAACCGTAAAAAATTATCTGGGGTACCGATTCACCATGTGTTATGACAAAGTTCAAATACGCAGATTTATATAATTTTATTATTGAATCCGATGTATTTACAGAAAAAGAATTAGAAATGGTATTCTATCAGAATGCTGTTGAAGCTTATTATTTAGGTTAATCATTCATCTTATATGGTTGATATTTGACTGATATGCTGCAGACCATCTTTGGAAAAAATTGTTTTCGTAAAAGACGGTCTGCAGCAATTCTTACTATTCTGCAGAGTGGTTATATTAAAAGATCCGTTCATTCTGTTCCAAAAGTTTTTCAAAACGTGGTTTGGCAGAAAGAAGAATCTGTTCGATTTGCGTCTGCTTTTCTGGTGTGAAACGAAAAGTTGGTACGCTGACACTGATGGAAGCAGCTGGTTTTCCATTGTGGAACAGTGGGGTGGAAATACAGGAGATGTCTGGATGAGTTTCTCCACGTTCAATAGCTATGGAGGTAGCGCGGACAGTAAGAATCTGTTTGTATAATTCATCCAGATTTTTAACTGTATTTGGTGTAAACGGAATCAAAGGATTGGGGAAGAGAACTTCCAGATCCTCTTTTGTACATTCGCATAACAGAGATTTTCCAAGGCTGGTGCAGTATGCAGGAAGGCGTTTCCCGATAGAAGATGACAGGCGGATTGGTTCTGGGGAATCGACTTTCGCAAGATAGAGAACCTCAGAATGGTCAAGAATGCCGAGCTGACAAATCTCGGAGCACTGATTGACAATGGACTTCATTTCTTCCTGAAACCGTTCAAATATATTATGTGTTTCCATATAAGCAACGCCGGTCAGATAGGCATTTAAACCAATACTGTACTTTTGAGTCACCTCATTGTAAGAAGCAAAATTCTGGTTAGCCATAGTATGTATAATAGTAAACAGACTACTCTTTGGTGCAGAAAGTTGTTGGGAAAGCTCTGCAAGGGTCATTCCGTCCGGTGTGTTTGATAATGCTAACAATATAGATAACACACGTACTGTTGAGCGGTGCTCGTCTTTGGTCATGGCAAATTCCTTTCTATAAATAATACTTATATAGGCGTTTGCGAAACGCCACAAACCGCATAAATACGGCATATTTTGTTACCTATAGGATAAAGGTGGATAACTTTGGCTTAATCACAGATTTGAGTTTCGCAACACCTAAATAATACTTATATTAATACTATAGAACTATAATGTGCAAGATAGATATCTGTCAAGAATAAGGAGGTAGGAAATTATGCGAAATGCAATGCTGATCAATGAAAAATGATAATGTCATTGTAGCAATTGAACCGCTTTCGAAAGGAACGAATGCGGTGTATCAGGTGAATGGAAGATCAGAGGAGATAAAAGTGCTGGAGGATATTCCTATGTATCACAAAATTGCCAGAGTTCCGATAAAAGCCGGAAGCGAAATTATCAAATATGGCGAGTACATTGGAGAAGCAGCTTGTGATATTCCGGCCGGATCGTATGTGCATACACATAACGTTTTAAGTATCAGAGAAAAGAAAGTAGATTGAGGAGGGATTTTCATGAATTTTTGGGGCTATAAAAGACCAGATGGCAAGGTAGGGATTAGAAATCATATATTGATTTTGCCGGCAAGTATCTGTGCATCAGATACTACAAGGATTATTGCTTCTCAGGTAGAAGGAGCCATTACCTTTAATAATCAGAATGGCTGTTCTCAGGTACCGCCGGATATGAAGCTGACAATGGATGTTCTGGCAGGATATGCTGCAAATCCAAATATTTACGGAACCGTTGTTGTTTCACTGGGATGTGAAGGATGCCAGATGGATTTGGTAGTAGAAGCAATTCGTGAAAGAACCAACAAGCCGTTGAAAACCCTGATCATTCAGGAAGAAGGCGGTACAATCAAAACGGTTGAAAAGGGAGTTCGTTACGCACAGGAAATGGTAGCAGAGGCTGGACTTTTAAGAAGGGAAGAATTCCCTATCTCCGAGCTGATTTTAGGAACAAACTGTGGCGGCAGTGACCCATCATCCGGACTAGGTTCAAATCCGCTTGTTGGTGAGTTGAGCGATCGCTTTGTGGAAATGGGCGCAACATCGGTGCTTTGTGAAACGACAGAATTTCTGGGAGCGGAACATATTCTGGCAAGGCGTGCTGCCAATAAAGAAGTACATGATAAAATTTACCAAAATTGTGTATGACTATGAGGAATCATTGAAAAAGAATCGGGCAGGAGATCCGGAACGGAAATCCGTCACCAGGAAATATTGCGGGAGGTCTTACAACACTGGAAGTAAAAATCACTGGGTTGCATTCATAAAGGTGGCAAAAAGTACGATCAATGCTGTATACGATTATGCAGAGCAGCTGGAAAACAGGTGAAGGTTTGATCATCATGGACACGCCAAGTAATGATGCGGCATCTGTAGCTGGATTGATTGCAGGAGGATGCCAGCTTGTTGTGTTTACAACTGGTCTTGGAACACCAACTGGAAATGCAGTAGCACCGGTTATGAAAATTACAGCAAATAAGAAAACTTATAAAACGATGCAGGACAATCTTGACTTCGATGCTAGCCATGTGATTTATGGACCGGAAACCATGGAAGAAATTACAGATCAATTTATGCGGGATGTGATTGACATTTGCAATGGAAGGCTGGTAAAAGCTGAGGCACTTGGATACATTGAAACAGCAATTTCCCGTGCCTGCAACTATATGTGATGATCAAAAAATTATAGAACTAGGAGAAAGACAGATGAGAGCAGAATATATTTGTCCGGTACTGACTGCATTTGATGAAAACGGAAAAGTTGATATGGAGGCAATGAAAAGGCAATTTGATCACCTTATAGAAGGCGGATTGAATGGAATAGCGATCATGGGTAGTTCTGGAGAATTTTATGCGATGACATTGGAAGAGGCAATGGCATTTGCCAGAGATTCTATCGCATATTTAAAGGGCAAAAGTTCCAGTTTACATAGGAACAGGTCGGTTGATTGCAGATGAGACAATCCAGTTCTCTAATTATGTACTGGATCAGGGCGCAACTGCGGTTATGATTGTCGGACCATATTATATAGGAACAGATGATGCCGGAGTAGAAGAGTATTATGATTATGTAGCCGAACGAATTAATGGTAATATCATTCTTTATAATTTTCCGGATAGAACAGGATTTGATTTGTCCGTAAATGTAATTTTGCAGCTGCTTAAAAAGCATAAAAACATTATTGGATTAAAAGATACGTTCGGTGCTCCGTCTCATACAAGGACATTGATCGGTAGGATCAAACCGGAATATCCGGAGTTTAGAATTTATTCGGGCTATGATGATAAATTTTGCACATGTAGTCAGCAGTGGCGGGGATGGCTGTATTGCAGCATTATCTAATGTTTTCCCTAAACTTTGTTCTGAATGGGTAGATGCGGTTGAACATGATAACATGGTAAAAAAGCGCACAGATCCAGCAAACGATAGATGCATTAATGGATTTTTATGCTATTTCCACTCCGTTCATGCCGGCTATGAAATATGGGTTGTCCGTAATCGGTATTCCGTTTCCGCTTACATGTAAACGACCAGCGCTTGAGGTAACAGAAAATTCAGAAGCAAATGGTCGATGGGATGTTGAAAGAAATTATATCTAAAATTCAGAAATAAAGAAATGGTTATCTCTGAGCCTTTTTAGAAGAACTTTTTAGGCTGATTAAGTAACTGGGCATGCTTTAGCTTAGTTCAACTTTTTCAGCCTAAAACAGTTTAAAATGAATAAAGCCGGTGCAGGATTTGATATCCAGTACTGGCTTTATTCATTTTGAAGAGGTGCGGTGTAGAAGTTAATTATCAATGTAATCGCAAGAAAAAAGCAAGAATCTAAGCATGGAGCTTTTTTTAGATAATGTTATGATAAATATATTGGGTAGAAGGAGAAATCTACCTAATTGATTGGGAATACATTGGTTTAAACTATGCGGCGAATGATATTGGATGTATTTTATGTCGTTATGATTGGTCGGATGAGCAGATAGAGAGATACCTAAAGGCTTTTGTTGGTAGAACGTTAACGGAAGATGAACATCGGTATTATATTGCATTTATCCCTATTCGGCGTTTATTGGTTCTGCTGGGGGATTTATAAAGGTAGCGTTGGTGATGATGACAGTTTTTTCTTCTTACCATCTTACAGAAATTTGGTGAGATTTATTGACTTCGCATTGGAAAGTTATGGAGAAAAGGAATAATGGTCACAGCAATAATTCTTGCGGGTGGAGTTGGCTCTCGTGTGGGTACAGGGCGTCCGAAGCAATTTATTGAAGTACTTGGAAAACCAGTTTTGGCATACACAATTGAAATTTTTCAGAATAATCCTCAGATAGACGCAATAGAGGTTGTTTGCCATAAGAAATGGAAAGAGTATCTTATGGGAATGATCGAACAATATGGTCTGAGCAAAGTAAAGTGGATTGCAGATGGCGGAGATACTTTTCAAGATTCTGTAATGAGCGGTATCAATAATTTAAAGGATACAATCAAGCCTGATGATTATGTTATGATTCAATATGGGGCTGCACCGTTTACATCGGATAAAATTGTCAATGATGTGATCCGTGTGATGAAAGATAAAGGATCAGCTATTACAGCTACGCCATGTTATCAGTTGTTAGGAAGTAATGACGAAAATGCTACTAGCAAGACATGGGGTGATAGGGATAAATATATTCAGATTGCATGTCCTTATGGGTTCAGATTTGATTATCTTCTGAATGTGTACGAGAGGGCAAAAAAGAAAGGATTAATTGAGAAGGTCGAACCGCATACAACTTCTTTGATGTATGCTCTTGGAGATAGATTGTATCAGGCGTATGGAGATCAGACAAATATTAAAATTACAACAAAAGAGGATCTTGCGTTGTTTGAGGGTTACGTACTATTGCAACAAAGAAAAATGAAGCTATGAAATTGATTTGATGAAATCAATTTACATAAAAGTAATGAGAAAAGAGTGTTATTAGAAAAATACAAGTGATTCGTATTGTAAAAAGCTATACATAGTGGTACACTGTAAGAAACAGGAGGTGCATACTATGGCAACAAAAACTGCAAATGTAACAGCCCGAATTCAACCGAATATAAAAGAGCAAGCAGAGGCGATCCTTGAGAGACTTGGAATCCCTGTATCTGTATTCATAGATATGACATACAGGCAGGTCATTATGCGTGATGGAGTACCGTTTTCACTTGATATTCCAGATAAGCTTGCTACAAGAGATTCTATAACACAAGCTGAATTTAATACTATGATGCAGACCGGACTTGCACAGGCAAAGAGGAATGATTCTCTATCTGTTGATGAGGCTTTTAATCAATTAAAGGTGGAGATATAGTACATGGATGAATATGAGGTAAGGGTAACAAGGCAGGCATTGGAGCAGATGAAAGAGATAATGCATTATATTTCAAATGATCTGATGGTACCGGACGCAGCGGATAATCTGCTTGATAAGATAAAGGCAGAGATTATGAAGTTGTCGTGTTTCCGAAAAAACATGCCTTGATTGATGAAGAACCTTGGAGGACGGAGGGAATGCGTAAGATTGTCGTTAAGAATTTTCTGATTTATTATTGGGTTGATGACGAAAACAGCAGAGTTCAAGTAACAGCAGTTATCTATAGCAGACGCGATCAAATTAGGCAGCTTGCCAATATGGATATGGAATAGCAGCCTAACTTGTCAGGGGATTGGTGAACTACATCGGCAATTCGTAAAAAAGCGTGGCATCTGCATTGTAGATACTGTGATCTACAATGCAGATGCAGTAGGAGCTTATAATATTTTGAGAAAGTATCATGCCGTATCCGGCAAAGAAATTGATATGCCCGTAACCGGGTTGAGCAGTACAAAAACAATAAAAGCAGCTGTGTAACCCATCTGGGTAGCAGTATGGGTGTCATGGACGCACCTCTGAAGCTACGGAGCTATGCTTCGTAATCAGATGCTCGGTAATTCAATTGCCGATGTAGTTCACGATATAGCAGAACAAAATGTTCAATGATGGTAATTAATAGCAGGAAGATCACGATTGCTTTCCTCTACATCCATTGCAAATGTTTCGTTTAGTTTCTGCTGGATGGCGATATATGTTTTAAAATCCTCTTCACTGAAGCTGCTTAGATTCTGATAGCTTCGCTGGTAACAACACTTTTTCAAAATGGTCATGGTCCTTAAATATCTTCTCACCGTCTTCTGTGAGGTACAGCTGGTATTCACGGTTGTTTTCTTTATTCCTTTTCTGAGTGATCAGTTCATTTTTTCCTAAGTTTCCTTATTAATTGAGAGCAGGCACTGGGAGATTTTTTTGAAGATTGCGGCAATTTCGTTGGCAGTGATTCCTGGGCGGTGTCCAACCTGATGGATGATCTGAGATTCGGCCTGATAAAGGGTGGCAGATCCATAGTTATGAGGAACGGAATCATAGTCTATGATAAGGCGGCAGCTTTCGTCTAATTCATCTAACATTTTACAATATAATTCATAGCGTTCATCTATATGCTGATTATCCATAAGAATATAAGTTCCTTTTCTAATTTTTTATTTCTTACTTCATAATTATAAAGGAGGAGTGGGGGTAAAGTCAATTAAACAGTGCCCATATTTTTGTTTATTTCGCATTATGTACCTTGTAATTCGTGTTGAAATTTGTTACAGTTATAGTGTAGCAGCTTAAATATTAAGCAATATGATCATACAGAGGAGGTATTTGTTATGGCAAGATTGGCAGTAGGAGAAAAAATGCTGGATTTTACAGCAGCAGGTGCATTTGGACCAGAAGAGGCATTAAGCAGCCGTGTAGGAAAAGGAAAGACAGCAATCGTATTTCTCAGGTACTATGGATGTACATTGTGTCAGTATGATATCCATACTTATGCAGAACATTACCAGGAGATTGTAGGAGATATTGGTAAGCTTTTTGTAGTATTGCAATCGACGCCGGAAAGCATTAAGAAGCAGATGACACGGGAAACACTTCCTTTTGAGATCATCTGTGACCCGGAAGGAAAACTTTACAAAGAATTTGAAATCAACCCGGCAAAAGATAAGGAAGAGCTTGGTGGTGGAAATGTAGTAGCTAAGGTAACGGAAGCAAGAAAGCTATTTTCCCATGGAGATTATGAAGGAGAGGAACTGCAACTTCCAGCTGCATTTGTTGTAAAGTCTGATCTGACCATTACTTATGCAAAATATGGAAAAGATGGGGCAGATGTACCGACTCCACAGGAGTTAGAACAGCTTCTTAAATAATAATGGATGACTTAAAAAAATAAAGGGCAGATGATGCAGAAAAATGTGCATTATCTGCCTTTACTATGTAAAAAGAAAAGAAATCTAAAATGACGATGTAAATATTTTATAAAAAATCTAAAATATATCTTGATTTATTGAATAAAATGTACTATATATAAAGTACATTAAAAATTAAGCAGCTTAATAATTTAGTACATACAAGAAAAGTGGAATACTATTATAGACGTATGATAGTATCCCAAAGCTACAGTCCATCTGTGCCTGTCAGGAGAAGGGAGGTACAGACGGAAAAAAAGGAGAGAAATATGGCAGAGTGTAAAGGGAGTTCAACAAAACAATTAAAGCAGTGTCTTGGTTTTTGGGATTTAATGGGAGCATCAGTTGGACAGATCATCGGTGCAGGTATTATGACGCTGTTAGGAGCAGCAATAGCCATGACTGGTCGTTCTGTACCAGTAGCATTTTTGATCGCAGCTGTGATCACGATATGCCAGTATGCACCGCTCGTATTTATAGCTGGCACCGTCCGTCTTAGGGGGGGGGGCCAATATACAATGATCACTATGCTTACCGGTAAGAAATACGCGGGAGCATACAGTCTTATTTTTTACATTTTCAAACTTAAGTCTTTCCATGTATGCATATCATTTGCAAGTTATTTTATCTCTTTATTTGGTTTTGGTAATGAACGTGTAGTTGCATTGGTAGTGCTGACTATTTTTCTTTATTCTTAACTGCCTTGGAATTGAT
>ENA-OQES01000434-OQES01000434.1-human-gut-metagenome-genome-assembly--contig:-NODE-434-length-17860-cov-12.856482_pt1 | contig 17860 bp, 19 predicted proteins | sample MGYA00242798_ERZ504641 | MGnify/ENA primary metagenome ERZ504641 (study PRJEB26092, sample SAMD00036327) | human gut metagenome | host: Homo sapiens | study: EMG produced TPA metagenomics assembly of... | reverse complement strand
GAGACATACAAGTCAAAATTCCAATTGCCGCAGGCAATCTGGAATGAACTTTTGGCTACGTTACTGTGAACAGTAACGAAAAGATAAAGCAAAATCAGTTGTTGATTACAACACCTTTCTGAAGCATTATATTTGCATACAGAGCTTTTTCGCTTGTGGAAATAATGCAATATGCAGTTTTGGCTTCTTCATAGAAAGCGAAACGTTCAATATTTCCAACCGCTTTATCGCCGCGCTCGTCATATTTGGCAACGATTTCTTTATATGTATCCCAGATTGGTGTTTCTACATTATCGCCAGGCATAACTTCCATGAGATTTACAGGATGCTCTACATAAGTATCCAGTGGAAACAGTTTGAGGATCGCATCCAGGATTTCCGGTACACCATGTCCGTCACAGCGGATAGTGATGGCATTCTTTCCCATAGATTCAACAGGGAAGTTACCGTCTGCGATAACAAGACGATCGCTGTGTCCCATTTCACATAAAACTTTTAATAATTCCGGTGATAAAATTTCAGGAATTCCCTTTAACATAATTTGTATTCTCCTTTCAAAATTCTGAAAATCATTGTAAACAGTTTAATGAAAAAAAATCAGATTATTCAAGGCAATATTTTACGCAAAAAGAGTAAATTTTTATAGTTTACAGCGGAGGAAACAGTAATACACAGAGCTGTATGAAATGCACAAAAAATATATTGAAAAATTGAAAAAATAGTATAAATATGCTATTATCATTATAGCGAATCAAGCGGATATTTGAAATTTACTTTGCTGTTTGCTCATAACCGAATAGCTGCCTGGCAGAGGACTTACCTGATTCGGTAAAATAAGTAAAAGGATGCAGTAGTTTTAAGCCAAAATTCCATTGCCGCAGGCAATCTGGAATGAATTTTGGCTAAGTTAGTGTGAACGGAGTGAACAGTAACATTTTTATTTGGGTTATCAGGCAGAGGGATGATGCCTGATCTTATGGGGGATAAAATTTAATATGTACAAAATATTATTGGTAGACGACGAAATTCTGGTCAGAGATGCAATCAGGGAGAACATTGACTGGAAAAGCCTGGACTGTGAGCTTGTGGGGGATTGTGAGAATGGCAGACAGGCAGTGGAATTTGTGCAGAGCCACAAGGTGGATGTTGTATTGACAGATATCTGTATGCCTTATATGGATGGTATGGAACTGAGCGAGTTTCTTCATGATAATTATCCGGATATTCTTATTGTTATATTCAGCGGTTTTGGGGAATTTGAATATGCGAAGAAAGCAATCCGTTATAATGTAAGTGAATATATGCTCAAACCTGTCACAGCAATGGAACTGACAAAAGTGCTCCGGAATATGAAAGAAAAGCTGGATTCCAGCAAAAAAAGAACAGTAAAAAAATGGAATCCCTGTCGCAGACTTCAAAGGATTATCACAAGAATGTGGATGTCATCCGGTCGAAAGCACTGGAGACTCTTGTAAATTGTACAAGAGATGTACAGGTAAGTCTTCTGGAACTGAAAAAGCTGGGGATCAGCTTTGACTGTTCGAGCTACAGAGTAGCTGTTTTTGATATGGACACTTACTCAGAAATGTATCAGGTAGATATGCATAAACAGCAGGAAAGCGCACTGATGTCCTTTGTACTTTTTAATATAAGCAATGAAATTGTGACCAGAGAGAACGCAGGTGTTGCTTATCAGGAAGGCAGCAATCGGGTATGCATTATATTTACAGGATGCAGATCCAGAGAATTCGGAGACAAAATACATAGTATCTGTCAGGAAATCCAGCAGAAAGTAAAAGAAGTGATTGGGATTGAAACTTCTATAGGAATCGGAAGCTGGGTGAGATCACCTCAGGAACTGGTCTATTCCTATAAGCTTGCTGAGAAAGCCATTGGCTATCGGTATCTGCTGGGAGGCAGCCTCCTTTTGGATATGGAAGAAAAGAAAACGGACAACAGTATTAATCTTATAAAATCTCTGGAAACACTGACAGAAGAGATAAAGGTCGGAAACAGGCAGAAAGTGACAGAAATCCTGGAGCAGATCGAGCATGAGATCAAAGGGGCACTGGTGGAGAAAAGCTATGCCTGCATTTATCTTCAGCAGGTGATACGTGCCATCGGAAATACCTGCCAGTCCCTGAGTGATGATCCGGAAAAGATCATTGCTCAGAGAGAGAAGCTTCTGAAAGAAGTTTCTCAGGCAAAAACCTTTGATAAAGCAGTGACATTGGTGAAGGAGTATGCTGAAGGAGTATTTGAATCACTTCAGGATCTGAACAGTTCCAGCGGCCAGAGGCAGGGAATGATGGCTATGGATTATATCCGGAAAAATTATATGGATCCGGATCTGAGTCTGAACAGTATCTGTTCTTATCTGAATATCAGTACCAGCTATTTCAGCACTATTTTTAAGGAGATGACAGGGGAAACATTTATCGAATCACTTACCAGGATAAGAATGGAGAAGGCCAGGGAACTTCTGGAGAATACAACGCTGAAGAATTATGAGATTGCGGAAAAAGTAGGATTTTCAGATCCACACTATTTCGGAATTTCATTTAAGAAGATGACAGGAAAAACACCTACCGAATATGCAAGGGAGAAACGCCGATGAAGATTTCTTCAAAATTTAAGAGTATTCAGAGTTCTATTTTCTGTGCGGTGTCGATCCTGGTATTAAGTGCTGTGCTGGTTGTGACAGTGGTATCTCTGAGATATACGAATTCATCTATTTATGAAAATTCTGTCATGTATACACAGACGATCATCAAACAGCTGAATCAGAATATAGATTCGTATATCAGTTATATGGATAATATTGCGTCAGTGATCGCGCAAAGCGGTGATGCTTATAAATATCTGTACAGTGAAAAAGGATATGGAGCCACAAAGGATGAAAATTACAGTGAATACAGACAGCGCCTTGTGGAACAGTTTAAAACGATCCTGAAGGGCAGGGCGGATATCAGAAATATCGGGATTGTCAGAGAGGATAAGAACTCTCCATCTCTGTTTGACAATGGATTATCTGTGAGAAATACATATGTAGATCTTAATACACAGCCATGGTATGCAGATGCAGTCGGAAAATATGACCGGTATAATCTGACATCTTCTCATGTGCAGAATGTGATAAAGGGAGAAAGACCATGGGTCATCACACTCAGCAGAGGAATCCGCAATTATACAGGAACAGAAGCAGAGGATGGAGTAGTTTTTCTGGATCTGAATTACAGTGCGATCAGTGAACTCTGTGCACAGAGCAGCATGGGAGATAAAGGATATGTTTTTATTCTTGATCAGAATGGAAATATCGTTTATCATCCACAACAGCAGCAGTTATATAATGAACTGCAGACAGAGAACATTTCACTTGTTATGAATGCAAAATCAGATATTGTTACTGTCGGAAAGGGAGATGACGAGAAAATTTATGCACTGTCCCATTCTGATATCACAGGATGGACTATTGTGGGATGCATGAATATGTCTGAACTTTTACGAAACAGCAGGCAGACAAGAAGTATTTATGTGCTGGTAGCAGTGGGGCTGATCATAGTTGCTCTTCTGATTTCCAGCCTGATTGCCAGGAATATTACGCTGCCGATCCAGAAGCTTCGTGATTCCATGAAAAGTGTGCAGAAAGGAAATTTTGATATTGAAGATATAGAGGTGATTTCCGACAATGAAATAGGAAGTCTTACCAGATCTTTTAATGTGATGACGCACAGGATACGGGAATTAATGGAGCAGAATGTAAAGGAGCAGGAGCAGAAGAGAAAAATAGAACTGAAAGCCCTGCAGTCGCAGATCAATCCACATTTTCTGTATAATACGCTGGATTCTATTATCTGGATGGCTGAAGGAAAGAAGAATGAGGAAGTGGTGATAATGACGGCTTCTCTGGCGCGACTGCTCAGACAGAGTATCAGCAATGAGGATGAGCTTGTAACAGTCGGACAGGAGATTGAATATGTCAGAAGTTACCTCACGATCCAGAAGATGCGCTACAAGGATAAGCTGGAATTTGAGATAAAGGCAGATCCATCCATTACACAGGTACCTATCATTCGTCTGGTATTGCAGCCGCTCGTGGAGAATGCAATTTATCATGGCTTAAAATATAAAGACAGTAAAGGACTGTTGACAGTACATGGATATATGAAAGGTGAGAATGCAGTAATCGATATTACGGACGATGGTGTGGGAATGGATGAGGAAACTCTGAAACATATTTATGATAAGCATAAGGTGAATTACCGTTCCAATGGAGTTGGGGTGTACAATGTGCAGCAGCGTCTGGTTTTATATTACGGAAAAGATTATGGCATTATCTATCACAGTGAAAAAGGAAAGGGAACCACAGCATCTGTTGTAATTCCCGGAATACAGGAGGAATCCCATGAAAAGTCATAAAAAATGAGATTATAACAGTTGCAATCCTTATGGCGGCAGCAGTGGTGATTTTTGCCGGAATCCTGAAACCGGAGGCGACACAGACGAAAAAAGTGCTCCCTCATTTATATTCCAAAGATCAGGGATAACACCAATGATTTCTGGACTTCGGTAATATCCGGCTGTAAGATGGCGGCAGAGGAATATGAATCTGACCTTGAAATCCTGGCTCCGGATAAAGAAGAGAATATAGAAGAACAGAATAAACTTCTGAAAAAGGCCATTGAGCAGAAACCGGATGCGATTCTGTTTTCTCCTTCCAGCATGGATGCATCAGATGAACTTCTGAAGGAAGCAAAAGAAAAAGGAATCCGTATTACCTATATTGATTCCTATACAAAAGAAGAATTGCAGGATCTTACAGTTGCCACAGATAATGTGAATGCGGGCAGGATGTTAGGAGAGTATGCCAGAAAATTAATCGATAAAGATTCAAAGATAGCCATTGTCAGCCATGTAAAAGGTGTTTCCACGGCTGTGGAGAGAGAACAGGGATTCAGGGAAGGTCTTGGTGACTATGCTGATAACATAGTAGATATTGTCTACTGTAACTCACTCTATGAGAAATCCTATGAACTGGCGCAGGAACTGATGAGGAAATATCCGGATCTGGAACTGATTGCAGGAATGAACGAATATTCTGCAGTTGGTGTGGGAAGAGCAGTCAGTGATGCAGGAGCGAAAGATAAGATCGCAGTAGTTGGTGTGGACTGTTCTCAGGAGGCCATCAATCTTATGGAAATGGGCGTTTATAAGGGAATTATTGTGCAGAAAGCATTCCGGATGGGGTATATCGGAGTGGAAGAAACCATTCATATGCTTAACGGGGATGCAGTAGAGAAGAATATTGATTCAGGATGCGAGCTGGTTACGCCGGAGAATATGTATAACAGTGATATTGAACGGCTGATCTTCCCGTTTAGCTGACTGACGCGTTGAAACGACTGCGTAATATAAGGATAAAAGAAGCAAAAAGGTTAAATATTTCCGGATGGAAAAAAGGAAATATTTAACCATTTTTTTGGAAGATATTTCATTACAATTATCCGACAGGTAAGGTAAGATATAGAAAACAAAGAGAGATACGAAATAACGTAAGGAGGGTGAAAAACTTGGAAAAGTTGAAACAAAATCCAATTGTGAAGAAACTCGGTCTGAACAGAATCCTGTTAGCATGTATTCTGGTTCTTATGTTCGTAGTCTTCAAAGTAGTTCTGGGAAGTAAGTTCCCTGTAGGTGACAGTATCAAATCTACTTTGAACTATGTATACTTCCTGGGCTTTCTGTCACTTGGAGTAACATTTGTAATTGCCACTGGAGGAATCGATTTCTCCATTGGACCGGTAATGTTCTGCTGTGCCCTGATCTCAGGTTACTGCATGACATCTTATCATGTACCTTGTGCAGCAGCAATGGTGATCTGTATCCTGATCGGATTTGCATTCGGTATGTTTAATGGCTGGATGGTATCTTACATGTCAGTTCCGCCATTTATCATTTCCATGGCATCTATGAACATTGCAAAAGGTATTGCATCTGTATTTACAAAGACACAGTCCGTCAGCTGGCCGTTGGGCAGTGACCCTGTAAACGGATGGTTCCGAAATCTTATCTCCTATAAGGGATTCCCTGTAGGACTTGTGATTTTCCTGGCAGTAGCAGTGATCTGTGGAATTATTCTTTATAACACAAAACCGGGACGTTATATCCTTTGTCTTGGTTCTAACAGCGAAGCAGTAAGACTCAGCGGTGTTAATACGAAAAAAATGGAGAATGCTTGCTTATGTGATCTGCGGTGTTCTTGTAGGAATCGGAGCAATTTTCTTTGTTGGTGCTTATACAACTGTTCAGCCTGGATACGGCGATCAGTACAACAATGAAGCGATTGCAGGCTGTGTAATGGGTGGTACATCCATGGTTGGCGGACTTGCTTCTATCGGCGGTACAGTCATCGGTGTATTTATCATTTCTCTTCTTCAGCAGGGTATCATGGCATTTGGTCTTGGTAAAGGTCAGCAGATGATCATCACAGGACTTATCGTAATTGTAGCAGTTTATGTCGACGTTTCTGCAAGACGCAGAAAGAACTGATCGGAAGGGAGGATGTAACAATGGGTGAAGTTATTTTAACTATGAAGGACATTGATAAGTCCTTTCCTGGAGTTCATGCTCTGGATCACGTTAATTTCGAAGTGAAACGCGGCGAAGTACATGCTCTTATGGGAGAAAACGGTGCCGGAAAGTCCACATTGATGAAGGTTCTTACCGGTATTTATCAGAAAGATTCAGGTTCCATTACCTATAAAGGACAGGAAACTGAATTTCATAACACAAAAGAAGCACAGGATGCAGGTGTTGTAATCGTGCATCAGGAGCTGAACATGGTAGGTGATCTTACCGTAGCTCAGAATATTTTCATCGGACGTGAACCAAAGAAAGGGTTCAGCATTGATGATAAGAAAATGATCGAAGATTCCAAAAAACTCTTTCAGGAACTGAATATTGAAATCAATCCAAGAGAAAAAATGAACAACCTTACAGTTGGAAAACAGCAGATGTGTGAGATTGCAAAAGCAATTTCCCACAAGGCAGAAGTTATCATCTTCGATGAGCCTTCAGCAGCTCTGACTGAGAAAGAGATTGCAGACTTATTTGAGATCATCCGTGATCTTCGCAAGAAAGGTCTTGGAATCGTTTATATCTCTCATCGTATGGATGAGATCAAGGTGATCACTGACAGAGTAACAGTCATGCGAGACGGCGGTTATGTAGGCACACTGATCACAGCAGACAGTACAAAAGAAGACATCATCAACATGATGGTTGGACGTGTCATTTATGAAGATCCTAAGGAACACAGCATGGTTGCACCGGATGCACCTGTTGTTCTTAAGGTAGAGAACCTGAATGCAGGTAAGATGGTTCAGAATGTAAGCTTTGAACTTCGCAAAGGTGAGATCCTTGGTTTCTCAGGACTGATGGGAGCCGGACGTACTGAGACAGCAAGAGCACTGTTTGGTGCTGACCCGAAACAGAGTGGAAAGATCTCCATAAGGGGAAAAGACGGACAGCTTCGCGAGGTAACTATCAACAGCCCTCAGGATGCGGTTAAATATGGTATTGGTTATCTGTCAGAAGACAGAAGAAGATATGGTTGTGTTGTACAGAAAACTGTAACAGAGAATACTACGCTGGCAACCATGGAAGAATTTACCAGTGGTATCTTTATTAATAAGTCAAAAGAAAAAGAAGTTTCAGAGAAATATGTCAGGGAACTGGCAACCAAGACTCCAAGCTGCGAACAGCTGGTAGTCAATCTTTCCGGTGGTAACCAGCAGAAGGTCGTTATCGCAAAATGGCTGACACGAGACAGTGAGATCCTTATTTTCGATGAGCCGACCAGAGGTATCGACGTTGGTGCCAAGAATGAGATTTACAAGTTAATGAACAGACTGGCTGCAGAGGGTAAATCTATTATCATGATTTCTTCTGAAATGACAGAAGTTCTCCGTATGAGTGACCGCATTATCGTTATGTGTGAAGGCAAGATTACAGGAAATATTGATATTTCCGAAGCTACACAGGAACACATTATGAATCATGCAACACGGAACATCGATTAAGGAGGAAAGTCATGACTAAGAAGAAAAAAATGTATTTTAAGTGATCAGAGATTTATTGTATTACTGGTTATTATTGTACTGTTTGCAATTTTCTCCTTTAAGAGCAGGGAGTTCAGACAGTATACCACAATCCTGAGTATGCTGGATTTCTCATACTATGATCTTCTGATGGCAATCGGCGTTACATTCCCTCTTATCACAGGAGGTGTAGACCTGTCAATCGGAACCGGTATGGTATGTTACGCATTGATCGCAGGATCTCTGGTAAGAAATAATAATCTTCCTGTTGTACTTGCAATGTTACTTTGTCTTGTACTTGGAATTATTGTAGGAGCAGCAAATGGTGTGCTGATCGGTGTTATGAATCTGCCGCCATTCCTTGCAACACTTTGTACCTGTATGATTACCCGAGGTGCAGGATCCCTGTGCAGTGCCACTCCCTGGCCGGGACTTACACAGGAGGGCGGATGGTTCCATTCAATCTTTAAGATTACAGTTGGAACAGGAAGAAGTGCTTCCCGTTATCCTATCGGTTTCTTATGGATGATCATTCTGGTCCTTGTAATGGAATATGTTCTGAATCATACAAAATTCGGTCGTTATACGATCGCGATCGGTTCCAATAAAGAAGCAGCAGCTCTTTCGGGAATCAACGTTAAATTCTATCATGTTATGGTATATGTAGTATGCGGACTCTTCACAGGTCTTGCAGCTATCGCATATGCGGCAGTTACACCAACTGTACAGCCTGGTACCGGTGCAGGACTTGAAATGGACGCCATCGGTGGAGTATTCGTAGGTGGTGTTGCAGCAACAGGTGGTTATGGATCAGTAATCGGTACTTTAGCCGGTATCTTCGTTATCATGCTTCTGAAAACCGGCCTTCCATATATCGGACTTCAGGCAAACTGGCAGCAGATCATTACAGGTGCAGTTCTTATCATTGCAGTACTGATCGATATCATGAAAGAAAAGAAAGCAGCAGCAAAATAATTTTCAAAACTGAATAAAGAAAAATGCATCTTACGACAGATGCAAAACAGCAGGATATGAAACAACGGAGGGCTTCCAGGGGATGTTCGGCGACAGTATTGTCATATGTGTATTTTGGGGAAGGCGGAACGAGAGAGGAAGCCTCCGGGGTATCATTTATAAAAAACTATATTAAATGTATATTTAAAAGGAGGAAATTTTAAATGAAAGCAAAAAAAGTGATCGCATTAGTTATGTGTGCAGCAATGGTAGCAGGAATGTCCGCATCAAGCGTTATGGCAGCCGATATGCCGGAACAGTTCAAAGATCTGAAAGCTAATGAAGCTTATGATTTCCCGATGATGGTTAAATCTTTCCAGTCTACATACTGGGATGCAGCTCAGGAAGGTATGAAGAAAGCTGCTGATGAACTTGGTGTTACATACAAGGCACAGGGACCAAACAGTGAATCTGATATCGCTGACCAGGTTAACATGATCAACACAGCAATCGCTGCAAATCCGGCAGGTTTAGGTCTTGCTGCATGCGATACTTCTTCCGTTCTTGATGCACTTCAGGAATGCGTTGACAAAGGAATCCCGGTAGTAACATTTGATACAGGTATCGCTGACGCTCCGGAAGGCTCTGTAGTATGTGAAGTTTGTACAGATAACACACAGGCTGGTTCTGTTGCAGCTGAAAACATGTACAATGCGATCAAAGATGTTGTAGCTAATGCAGAAGGACAGGTTATCATCGGTGAAGTTAACCAGGATGCCACAGGTCAGAATATTCAGCAGCGTGGCGGCGGATTTATTGACAAAATGATCGAACTGCTTCAGGCTGACGGAAAAACAGTTGCAGTTAAAGGTAACGAGTTCTATGTAAACGCAGCTAAAGGTGCAGATGCAAAAGAAGCAGACGCAGACGTTGTTATCCAGGTCGCTGTTCCTGCACAGACAACTGTAGAGCTTTGCTCAACAGAGGCTCAGGCAATCCTTTCTCAGGAAAACTGCATCGCTATCTTCGGTTCCAACCAGACAGCAGCAGAAGGTGTTCTTGCAGCTAATGCTAACCTGAACGTTCTTGGTTCTGACGCAGGAGCAGGCGATGTTATCGGTGTTGGTTTCGATGCTGGTTCTATCATTAAAGCAGCTGTACAGGATGGAACATTCATCGGTGCTGTTACACAGTCTCCTCTGATGATGGGTTACTATGCAATCTACGCTCTGACAGCAGCAGCTAACGGACAGGAACTTGAAGATGTTCCTACAGATGGATACTGGTATGATTCCACAAACATGGACAGCGAAGAAATCGCTCCTAACCTTTATGACTAATCGATAAGTAAATATCGAGAGGAAATGAATCCTTAGAATTAAGTATTAATTATTAATACAAATACAGACGCCGCACTGCCGTATGGCAAGTGCGGCGTTGTTGTTCAAACAATAAAACAATGATTGGAAATGATGATTTTATTAAGTTGTAAAGATACTTATTTCGACGATAGATTTCAAAATAGCAAATAAGGACACTTTTTCAGACAAACAAGGTTCTTATTTTGGGGAGTAAGTTGAGATAAAATGAAATCATCAGATATGAAGAGCGTATAAATTCATATATTGAGGAGGTTTTGCAATGGCAGCATATTATTTAGCAGTAGATATCGGAGCATCCAGCGGACGTCACATCATTGGACATATGGAAAACGGAAAAATGGTTCTGGAAGAAATTTATCGTTTTGAGAATGGAATGGTAAAAAAAGACGGAGAACTCTGCTGGGAATTTGACCGTCTTTTCAAAGAGGTAGTAAATGGTCTGAAGAAATGTAAAGAAATTGGCAAGATTCCGGTAAGTATGGGCGTGGACACATGGGGCGTTGACTTCGTACTTCTGGACAAAAATGACAATGTTCTTGGAAATACAGTAGGATATCGTGACCACCGTACAGAGGGAATGGATAAAGAAGTTTATAAGGCAATTTCCCTGAAAGATCTTTATGCAAGAACAGGTATCCAGAAAGCTGATTATAATACGATCTATCAGCTGATGGCAGTGAAAAAGAAACATCCGGAATATCTGGAACAGGCGGAGACACTTCTTCATGTGCCGGATTATTTCCATTTCCTTCTTACAGGACAGAAAACCTGTGAGTACACAGAAGCTACGACAGGACAGCTTGTAAGCCCGATCACTAAGGACTGGGATTATGAACTGATCGATATGCTCGGTTATCCGAGAAAAATGTTTCAGAAGCTGATCATGCCCGGAACAGGCATCGGACATCTGTCAGATGAGATCAGGGAAGAAGTGGGCTTTGATCTGGAAGTAGTTGCACCTGCAACACATGATACAGGATCCGCTGTACTGGCAGTTCCTGCAAATGACGATGATTTTATCTACATCAGCTCCGGAACATGGTCACTGATGGGAATTGAGAGAAAAGAAGCTGACTGCTCTGAGAAAAGCTGTGAGATGAATTTTACAAATGAAGGCGGTTATGCAGGCCGTTTCCGTTACCTGAAGAATATCATGGGACTCTGGATGATCCAGTCTGTGCGTCATGAAGTAAATGATGCATACAGCTTTGCAGAAATCTGCGCAATGGCAGAGGAAGCAAAGGATTTCCCGTCAAGAGTAGACGCAAATGATGAGTGTTTCCTTTCTCCTGACAATATGACAGAGGAAGTTAAGGATTACTGCCGCAGAACAGGACAGAAGGTTCCGGAAACTCTGGGAGAGATTGCAACAGTTATCTACACAAGTCTTGCGGAATGCTATGCAAAGACAGCAAAAGAGCTGGAAGAGATGACAGGCAGGACTTACAGCCGTATTCATATCGTGGGCGGCGGTTCCAACGCAGGATATCTCAATGAGCTGACTGCAAAGGCAACAAAGAAAGAAATCCATGCAGGTCCAGGAGAGGCAACTGCAATCGGAAATATCACAGCACAGATGCTGAAAGCAGAAGAGTTTAAAACCATTGAAGAGGCTCGTACTATCATTCATGAATCCTTTGGTGTAAAAGTTTATAAATAATAAAAGGGGAACAGGGCATTGGCTCTGTTCCTTTTGTGTTACTGTTCACTCCGTTCACACAGTAACGAAACAGGGACTGTTACGAGTCAACGGCAAGGGAATATGTTGACTATTATGGGGTTTCAAAGTATAATGATGGCTGGTGAATTGGGCGGAAATACAGGGTGATTCATCAGAGGTAAGTGATTGATTTTAATAGATAAAGGCAGGTTATATATGAATACAATTAGTGTGGAAGAGCTGGAGAAGATTGATTCTTCTAAGATTACGATCGTGGATGTGCGGCCGGCGGATCAGTACAGCAGGGGATCTTTTCCGGGGGCAGTGAATATTCCGCTGGATGAGTTTGAGGAAAGAATGGAGTCTGTGGACAGGGAGAAGATGGTGTATGTTCTCTGTCATACGGGGGACAGAAGCCGGGACTGTGTGGAGAAGCTGAGTGATGCAGGGTATGAGGCTGTGAATATTGAAGGTGGATATCGTGCCTATCTGAGACTTTCTCTGAGCCGTTTTATGGAGAATGATGCTAAGGAGCAGAAGGAACTGAAGACGAAAGAGATTGAGCACAGTATTATCAAGACGTTCAGAAAGACAGTCTGGAGACCGTTTACCAAGGCTTTGAATCAGTATCAGCTGATTCAGGAGGGAGATAAGATTGCTGTCTGTATTTCAGGTGGTAAGGACTCTATGCTGATGGCGAAGCTGCTTCAGGAGCTGAAGCGTCATGGGAAGATTCATTTTGAACTGGTGTTTCTGGTAATGAATCCGGGCTATAATGCGGATAACTGGAAGATTATTCAGGATAATGCAGAGCTTCTGGGAATTCCTCTTACGGTTTTTGAAAGTGATATTTTTGATACAGTGGCAGAAATTGAGAATAATCCCTGTTACCTGTGTGCGAGAATGAGACGTGGTTATCTGTATTCTCATGCCAAGGAGCTGGGATGTAATAAGATTGCGCTGGGACATCATTTTGATGATGTGATCGAGACAATCCTCATGGGTATGCTGTACAGTGGTAAGGTGGAGACTATGATGCCGAAGCTGCACAGTCAGAATTTTGAGGGAATGGAACTGATCCGTCCTATGTATCTGATCAAGGAATCTGCGATCAAGGCATGGAGAGATACTAATGGGCTGCACTTCATTCAGTGTGCATGCCGTTTTACTGAGAACTGTGTAAGCTGTGGGGGCGGACGTGGTTCCAAGCGTGATGAGATGAAAGAGTTGGTTGCACAGTTTAGAAATACAAGCAGTGTGATCGAGACGAATATCTTTAACAGTGTGCGGGATATTAATCTTCGTACTGTTATGGGATATCATAAAGATGGAGAATACTACAATTTCCTGGATGACTACGATCAGCGTGGAAATAAGGGCGCTGATAAGGAAAAAGAATGATAACAGCAAAATCTTCATTTGTGGAAGAGAAATACACTGCTCAGTATTATAGTGGGAACGGTTGTCTATATGTTTCTGGTGCAGGTGGTGTTCTAAAAGGAGGAATCCATGACCTTACAGGAGATTCTTGAAAGTGTAAAAAGTGGTTCTGTATCTGTGGAGGAGGCAGAGCGAATCCTTAAGAAAGAAAGTTATGAAGAAATGGGATATGCGAAGCTGGATACAAGCCGCAAGGCAAGAACCGGTTTCGCAGAAGTAATCTACTGCAGTAATAAGGCAGATGAACATCTTCTGAATATTTTTGAAAGATTATACAGAGAAGACGGTGAGGTATTCGGAACCAGAGCTTCCCAACATCAGTATGAACTGGTGAAGGAGAAGTTTCCGGAGACAGAATATGATCCGATCTCGCGTATCTTAAAGGTTGAAAAGAAAGATAAGAAGCGTATTGGTAAGATTGCGGTGTGTTCAGCAGGAACTGCAGATATTCCGGTTGCTGAGGAAGCTGCACAGACAGCGGAATATTTTGGCACAAATGTTGAACGGATTTATGATGTGGGAGTCAGCGGAATGCATCGTTTATTCTCCAGACTGGAGACGATCCAGAGTGCGAACTGTGTAATTGCAGTTGCGGGAATGGAGGGAGCTCTTGCCAGTGTGATGGGCGGTCTGGTGAGCAGACCGGTGATCGCAGTACCGACATCTGTGGGTTATGGTGCAAGTATGCATGGTCTTTCGGCACTTCTTACTATGATCAATTCCTGTGCGAATGGGATTGCTGTGGTGAATATTGATAACGGCTACGGTGCCGGCTATCTGGCAACGCAGATCAACCGTCTGGCAGCAGGTACAGATGAGAAAGGAAATTGATTATGGGAAAAACATTATATCTGGAATGTTATTCAGGGATAAGTGGTGATATGACGGTTGCGGCGCTTCTTGATCTGGGGGCTGACCGTTTAGTGCTGGACAGGGTGCTGAAGAGTCTTAAGGTATCAGGATTTGAGACAAAGATCAGCAGAGTTGTGAAGTCCGGAATAGATGCATGTGATTTTGATGTTGTGCTGGATAAAGAGCATGAAAATCATGACCATGATATGGAATATCTGCATGGACATCATCATGAAGGCCATGAGAGCAATCACGCCCATGGCACAGGAACAGCGCAAGACCATCACCATCACGAACACCGTGGAATAAAAGAAATTACCTATATTATAGAGCATAGCGCAATGACTGAGAATGCAAAGAAGATCGCATTGCGTATATTTGAAATTCTTGCAGAGGCAGAGAGTAAAGCACACAATGTTCCTGTGGATCAGGTGCATTTTCATGAGGTGGGAGCAGTGGACTCTATTGTGGATATTGTGTCTGTGGCAGTTTGCCTGGATAATCTGGATGTTACAGAGGTGATCGTTCCTGTTCTCTGTGAGGGACGGGGAACTGTCCGTTGTCAGCATGGCATCCTGCCAATCCCGGTTCCGGCAGTTGCAAATATAGTAAGTGCCAATCATTTATATCTGAAAATGACAGAGGTAGAAGGTGAACTTGTAACGCCTACAGGTGCGGCGATAGTGGTAGCAGTGAAAACAAAGGATAAACTTCCGGAAACATTTGAAATCCAGAAGATTGGAATCGGTGCAGGTAAACGCCAGTATGAGTGTCCGGGAATCCTAAGGGCAATGATTATCTCACAGAGCGCAGAAATAGATGAAGAAAAGGCTCAGACAGAAGAATTCAAAAACCCGGAAATCAGAAATAATCCGAAAGCTGAAAATCAGGAAACCAAAGATACGATTATCAAGATGGAAACAAACATTGATGACTGCAGTGGAGAAGTTCTGGGATTTGTCATGGAACGTCTGATGAAAGCCGGTGCCAGAGATGTGCATTATGTGCCTGTTTTTATGAAAAAGAACAGACCTGCATGGGTTCTGAATGTGATCTGTAAGGAAGAAGATATGGAAACGCTTCAGAATATTATTTTTGAAGAAACTACTACGATTGGAATTCGTTATAGCAGAATGGAACGTACGATTCTTCCCAGAGAAACGAGAACCCTTCCGACTCCATGGGGAGAAGTTCTGGCAAAGGTATGCACTTTGAATGGAAAAGAGCAGCTTTATCCGGAATATGAGAGCGTTGCACAGTTGAGCAGAGAAAAAGAGATCCCGTTTACAGAAATTTACCGTTATATTGTTTTGGCAAATAAAGACAAAGAATAACTTTCATATATGAACCCTTTGGTTTCCCTGAGAGTACTCCACGCGAAATCAAAGGGTACTTTTGTCTTGAAGTAGAGTTGTAAGAGCTGTATACTGCATGTAGTATGAAAGGAGAAAAGAAATGTTTTGTATTGGCATTTGCGATGATGATGAAGGACTCTGCGGGGAACTGGAAAAAATGCTTTATGATTATGGAAAAGAGAATAAACTTCAGATGAATATTGATATCTGGTATCAGGGAGAAAGCCTGTGCCGGTTCTTGAGAGAAAACAAGAAGATTCTTGATGTGTTATTTCTGGATATAGAATTACTGACAACAAATGGAATTGAGGTGGGACGTTTTATAAGAGAAGAACAGGAAAACATGGAAACTGCAATTGTTTACATTTCAGCGAACAGCAGTTATGCGATGGATTTATTCCGTGTACAGCCTACAGATTTTCTGATCAAACCTTTAGACAAAATAAAAGTTGGGAATGTCATGAACAGGATTCAGAAAATTTCGGAAGTCAGAAAAGGTATTTTCGAGTACTTTGGCAGTGGATATTATTTCAAGGTGCTGTATAAAGATATTCTGTATTTCAGCAGTCAGAATAAAAAAGTGCATCTGGTTTTAAAAGACGGACAGAAAGAATTTAATGGCAAACTGAAAGAAATAGCAAAGAAAATTCCGGGAAATTTCATTCAGATTCATCAGTCGTATCTGATTAATTTTGATTATATCGAAGAATGTTCTTATGAATCTGTGAAAATGAAAAACGGAGATACAATTCCAATCAGTCAGCCATATAGGAAATCAGTGAGAACGCAACTGGCGGAACGTGTGTGGAGGGAAAGAGAGTAAATGTTTGCGTTGATAACTACATTAAGCACGAATCTTTTGCGTACATATATAATCTATCGCTTTATGAGGTTGTTCTTTTGGACAGATATTGAGGAAAAGAAAAAACGAAAGAGCCTGTTATGTATTGTTTTTTGATTTTGACAGCAGGAGTGCATTTGATATTTTGTTCGCCAGGTATGAGTGTGATAACAAATATAGTGCTGATTTTTTTGGATTACAGTGTGTTATGAAGGAGCATTGAAAAAGAAAATATTTGTGACACTACTTGTATATGGAACTAATATGGGATGTGATTTAGTAGCTGTTCATTTACTGACAGATTATTCAATAACAGGGAAAGTCGGTGAATGTGCTGCGTATATAACTGTACTATTATTGCTGATTTGCGATGTTATTTCAGAAAAAATCTTGATTAAGAATAAAGGAGAAGATAAAACTCCGCATGGGATGATACTGGCGGTTATTTCAGCACTTTGTCTGGCAGAATTGCTTATTGTTGAACAGGAACTAAAAAATCGTATCCTGCTGGTGTTATTTGGATGTTGTGTTTTGGCAGTTGTATTATTGATTTTCTATTTATATGATGTTCTGATAAGTGCGTATAAGAAACTGGAAGAACAATCTCTTATGGAAAAACAAATGCTCATTTATTCTCACCAGTTGGATGTGTTGATGCAATCGGAAGAGAAAGTAAAAGCTCTACGCCATGATATGAAAAATCATCTGGGAGAACTTGCACTTATGGCTGGAAATCAGAATAATGAAGAAATTCGGAAATATATACAGGACATGGGGGAGTATATGCAGAACCAGTCTGAACTGGTCAGCTGTGGGAATAAGAATCTTGACAGTCTGCTGAATTATCTTCTGGGACAGGCAAAAAAGAAGTTGAATCATGTAGAGTATGAGGTACGGGTACCATCTGATTTGTGTATATCAGCATTTGATCTAAATGTGATTTTGGGAAACCTGACAGAGAACGCAATAGAAGCAGCAGAACAGACGAAAGATAAATGGATGTCAGTGGATATATACTATGAAAAGGGCATGCTTTCCATGGAAATAAAAAACCAGCTTTCAACATGAATTGGCTGTAGAGAAAAATTAAATTATTGTCAACGAAGGAAGAAAAATGGACATGGCAATTGGTCTTGCAAATGTCAGGAAGATGGTAGAGAAATATCAGGGATTTATGGATGTTTCGAATACAAATCAGATTTTATTGTAAAGGTAATGCTGTACTTATAAATTATGTAGAATCTATAAAAGATAGTGTAGTGGAGGACTGCGCTGTC
>ENA-OQES01000433-OQES01000433.1-human-gut-metagenome-genome-assembly--contig:-NODE-433-length-17869-cov-10.648236_pt1 | contig 17869 bp, 10 predicted proteins | sample MGYA00242798_ERZ504641 | MGnify/ENA primary metagenome ERZ504641 (study PRJEB26092, sample SAMD00036327) | human gut metagenome | host: Homo sapiens | study: EMG produced TPA metagenomics assembly of... | reverse complement strand
CAAACAATTTCTCCATTATCAATGCAACTCCGCTGCTGCAAATCTATTCTGCGGGAATCCGTGATTATAATGCTGCAGACAACGGATATATCACGAACGAATCGTTCAAGAAACTGCTGTATTGGGTTGCGTTCTCGCATTATCAAGGAGGCGACAACCAGTATCCGGACCAGAACGAATTCTGGAATATGGATAATAATTCCGCAGGAAGCACGATTCCGGAGAAGAACGCCGACGCCAGCAAGAACGGTGGAAAGATCACCTACCGTTCCTGGATTCACCACACCCAGCTTGGCACCACCAACTGGACGATTGTGGAAGACGTGGCAGGTATGGTTCCGCGTGAAGACAACAAGATCGAACTCAATCCGATCGAGATTCCCGGTTGGAACCACTTCACCGTCAACAACCTGAGCTACCACGGGCAGGATCTGTCGATCGTATGGAACAACGACGGCGCCTACAACGCTCCGAAGGGATACACCCTGTATGTGGACGGCAACGCCGTGTTCACCTCCGATAAGCTCGCCCACCTCATCTACGATCCGGCCAGTGGAACCGTTGAGGTTGCCGATGATTCCGGAGCGGTGATCACCGGTGCGACCACCGCCACCATGCCGAACGCCAACGAAGTGACCTATGCATCGAACAGCAGGGTTACGCAGATTTTCGCGCTGTCCGGACAGAACGTGGACGAAGCGTCCAAGAGCCAGACCAACGTGGCCAAGGACGCCGATGTGGAAGCCACTTACGAGACCAAGGGATACCCGGCAACCAATGCAGTGGACGGCAAGAACGTGATGGAATCCTTCTGGGGCACCAAGGGATCCAAGAACGCCAAGGATTCGCTGACCGTAACGTTCAAGAATGGCGTGCAGAACATCGACGACGTGCGTTTGTACTTCTACCAGACCTCGTCCAGCCAGACGATTGCCGGCTACAGTGAGCCGTCGGTGTACACGCTTGAATATCAGGATGAGGCCGGCGCATGGCATGTCCTGCCGAACCAGGTGCGTACGCCTACTTACGCGGGAGCCAACTACAACCGCGTGCAGTTCTCCAAGGTCGTGGCCAAAGCCATTCGTGCCACCTTCACTCCGCAAGCAGGTCAGGCCATTGGCTTGAAGGAGATTCAGGCCTACGAAACCGACATTGTGCCGGAAGGCGAAACTACGAACCAGGCGCCAAGCGTTGACGCCTACATTGCCAGCAGCACCTCGTCCGGTGCGCAGCTGGTGGGCACGGTGAAGGACGACGGCCTGCCGTCTGACACGCTCACCACCACATGGGAGCAGGTGTCTGGCCCTGAAAACGGCGAAGCGAAGTTCGTCGACGCAACCGCTGCCAACACTACGGTCACGTTCAACCGTGAGGGTGACTATGTGCTCAAACTCACCGCATTCGACGGTGAGAAGAACGGTTTCAAGGAAGTCACCGTTCACGGCATTCCTTCCGACGGCACGGTGAATGTGGCTTCACAGTCCACTGCGAGCGCCAGCTTCACCAATCCATATCAGGCGAAGGACAATGCCAAGAAGGTTATCGACGGTCAGGTGTTGTATACCAATACTCCGAATGAGATTTGGAATAATTGGGGTGACAATACCGGTACCGAGCCGTGGCTGCAGCTTGCCTGGGATGGCACTGTTCCGTTGAAGAAGGCGAAGCTGTTCTTCTGGACTGACGGTGGCGGTGTGCCGATGGTCAAGTCGTGGAAGTTGCAGTATGCGGATGAGAATGGCGATTGGCAGGATGTGAAGCTTGCCGCCGGCCAGTCTTATACCATGATGCAGGGTGAAGGCAATGAGGTTCGTTTTGCCGAAACGGTGGAGACGAACAAGTTGCGTGTGCTGTTCCCGAAGGGTGCCATTGTTGGTGCTACCGAATTTGAGGCGTATGCGCTTGATCCGGTGAGCGTGGATGGCGTGAATCGTATGGTGCAGACTGACAGCAAGGCTGCCGATGTGAATCTGCCGAAGACGGTGAGTGCCAGCTATACGGACGGTTCCCGTCGTGACTTGAGTGTTGCGTGGGATGCCATCACTGACGATCAGCTTGCTTCCGACAGCGAGTTTGCGGTTTCCGGAACGGTTATTGGCGCGCTCGCTGGAACCAAGGCCACTATTGGCGTGCGTTCCGACGCGCAGTCTCAGACTGCTGGTGCGGCTCAGCCGATCGAACAGACGGTGTACCAGAATTCCAAGTCGGTGGCTTTGCCGTCTGTGGTTCCGGTGCGATTCCCCAACGGCATGCTTGACGATCGCACGGTTATGTGGGATGAGGCAAGTGTTGCCGGCGTCAAGTTGGACACCATCGGCGATTATGAGGTGTCCGGCACGGCTGAGGGTTCAAGCTCGCAGGCCAAGATTACAGTGCATGTGGTCGCCGATCCGAATGGTGGTGCCGATCCTGATCCTGAGCCGACGCCGGATCCCAAGCCGGAGCCCGATACTCCGTTGACTGGTTGGATTGAAGGCAGGGCCATTGACACCACGGTGAGTGCCGAGGCGAGCTGGTCTCCGGCTTCCGGCAAGCTCAACGATGGTGTGCTGGTTGACGATACGTGGCCGTCTGATGATGACGCCGATGTGAACGGCCGCGTGTGGGGCAGCTGGGGTCAAGCTTCCGCTGGCATGTACGCGCAGTACACCTGGAGCAAGGAAGCCACCGTCGATTCCAGCCGTGTGCAGTTCTGGGCCAACTTCGCGGAGCGTAATGATGCCAAGGGCGGTTTGGATGTTCCGGACAGCTGGAAGATTCAGTACTTGGCTTCTGATGGTATATGGAAGGATGTGGAGAATGCACAATACTCCACCGTGCGTAATTCCCCGGCCTCACGTGCCTCTGACGATGCTCAAGGCTGGAGCGTGGCCACGTTCACTCCGGTGAAGACCACGTCGTTGCGCTTGGTGCTTGATCCGCCGACCGCCGAGGGCGTCACCTTCGGTCTGGCGGTTGCCGAGTGGGGCGTGCATGCTGCGGAAAGCACTCCTGATCCAGAACCGACTCCTGACCCGGATCCAACCCCTGATCCGGAACCAAGCGTGGACAAGAGCAGGCTCGAATCCGCCATCAACGCAGCCGGTTCCGTGCAACAAGCTAATTTCACGCCGAACAGCTGGAAGGCATTCTCCGAAGCCATGGGTAACGCTCAAAAGGTGTATGCGGACGAGAGCGCCACCCAGGATCAGGTGGATGCGGCCATCAAGCAGCTTGAAGAAGCCCAGCAGACACTGGTGAAGAAAGCCGATACCACTGAGTTGAAGACGGTTCTTGACCAGGCACAGGGCGTCAGCGGTGACCTCTACACCGAAGCCAGCGCCAAGAAGTTGGCTGAAGCAGTGGATGCCGCCTCCAAGGTGCTGAACGATGAGAACGCCACCCAAGCTGATGCGGATGCCGCAGTCAAGCAGCTGACCGAGGCCATCGCCGGACTTGAACTCAAGCCATCACCGAAGCCGGACGACGACAAGACCAACCCCAAGCCGAATGCCAAACCTGGAAACAAGCCGGTTTCCAAGTCTGAAGTCAGTGCCGCAATCAGCAGCACCGGCAGCAATGTCATCGGCATCGCCGTCGTAGGAATGATCGTCCTGCTGACGGGAGCCGCCATTATGCTGACGCGCCGCAACCGCGACTAGCGCTAGCAATTGCTCAAGTCCTCTTACGGATCGCACGAGGAATACCAACGCAACCTAAGCAATCCGTAAGAGGACTTTTCAATATCCAATCGTGAAAACAGGAATATTCATGAGCTTTTCGCACATCTCACATGCGTCGATGAAGACGCTGGTGGCAGGCATCGCAGCCGCAGCCACCTTATGCACGGGAGCAATCGCAACCATGCAGACAGCCAACGCGGCCGACGCAAGTACCGCGCCCAGCGTCGCCGGACACGCCTACAACGATCTGCCGGTCGGCAATCCCGACGTCACTGTCACACAAGTCGACAACAGCGCGTTGCCGGCAACCCTTCGCAACCCCATCGGGCAGAACGAAGGAACCAACACCCCCAACGACCTGTCGCAAAACTACTATTCCGCAGACGCATCCACCCTTGAATACGATGGCAAACTCTTCGTATTCACCGGACACGACGAGGCCGAACCAACCTACGGGTCCTTCAATATGAAAGACTGGGGCGTCTACGTAACCGACAATCCGGAATCCGGCAAATGGACGCACTACAAGACCATCGCCAAAGCCGACCTGTTCGACTGGGCAACCGGCGACGGAGCCTACGCAGGACAAGTAGTAGTCGACGATGCTGGCACCGCAGACACGGCCGACGACTGGTTTTACTACTACGTGCCAGTCAAAGACAAGAACGCAGCCGCGGGAGCCGACCCGTTCTCCATCGGCGTGGCCAAATCAAAAAGCCCCCTCGGACCATGGGTCGACGCCATCGGAGCGCCGTTGCTGACTACCACGCAGACGCAAATCGAAACCATCGATCCCGCATTCTTCGTGGACAATGACGGTACCGGATATCTGCACTTCGGCACCTTCAACAGCGAACTCGCCGTAAAAATGCAGCGGGACGCCAACACTGGCCGCACCTCATATGTTGCCGTGGAAACCATGGACGGAACGGCGGACGGAGCGCCGAAAATCTACAATATGCGTGATGCCGACGCGCTCGCCAACATACCCGACTACGATGCCAGCAAAGACGTGCTTGGCAGCGACTATGCGAACCAAGTGAACGCGTCGCTGACCTTGGGCAACAACGGCGGCGCTTATGCCAACGGGCCCAAAGGCTTCTTTGAGGCGGCATGGGTGTTCCGTGAAGGAGACACCTACTACAACGTATACGACGGTGGCAAACCCGGGTCGGGAGTGGCAACCTGCGTGGAATCCAACTATCAGGCGTGCGTGCAATACTCCACGTCGGCAAGCCCTCTTGGGCCGTGGACGTACCAAGGCGTAATCGTCGAATCGGGATCGTCCACCACCATGCATCCGTCGATTCAACGATTCGGCGGCAAATGGTGGGTCACCTACCACACTGGAGACAAGACTGGTGGTACTGACTTCCGCCGTGCAGTCTGCATCGATGAAGTGACGTGGAATGGCGGGCGCATGAACGCCGTTTCACATCCGACCAAAGCCGAACGGTTGCAACCCTCACGCAACGTGGCCCCCTATGCGTCAGTGGGCGCGACCTACACCGAAACACCCGCCTACAAGGGTTCCGTGAACGACGGGCGAGTGCTGGAAACTGCTGTAGTACCGCCGAACCATTGGACGAACTATCGAAAGATGCCACAAACACAATCCTCCGATTCACTGATCTACCAGTGGAATGGCGCTGTACGTGTGAATGGATCGAAAGTCTGGTTCGATACCGATGCGAACGCATTGCGTGCCCCTGCCTCATGGAAACTGCAATATCTTGACGCAGACGGTTCCTGGAAGGACGTGCCCAATTCCAGCGAATACGGCGTGGATACAGGCAAGAACGCGCCTAATGAAGTGACATTCGACGCAGTGACCACCACTGCGCTCAAACTTGACATGACCGCGCAAGCCGTTGACGGGGGCTATGCTTCCGTTGGCGTTCCTGAATGGGAAGTATACGCGCAACAGGGAGCAGTTGTGGCTGAACAGCCAGCCGACGTCTACGCCAAGACCGGAGACGCGCCGGAATTGTCGAACACGGTGAAAGTCGCGTACGGCTCGGAAACAGTGGAAACTCCGGTTTTGTGGCGCACGGTGTCTGCTTCTTCGTATGCGCAGGCGGGTGAGTTCACCGTGCAAGGTGTGGTTGCTGGCATTGAAACCAAGCAGCAGGCTGATGATCTGACAGCCGGCAACGTAACCGTGACCGTACATGTTTCCGACGATTACGTAAAACCGGCTGATACCATTGCTCCTGCCGTGCGTGTGGCATTGGCTGGCACGGCTGGCAATGATGGTTGGCTGGTCACTTCACCGATCGCTCTTATTACGGCTTCCGACAATGCGGCTGCGCCGATCGCAAAACTCGAACTTGCGGTCGGGGATGGCGCATGGGTGACCGTCGGAACGAATGTGAACACTGCGGTAAAGGCTGTGACTGGCGAGGGTATAGTGAGTGTGCGTGCGCGTGCCACTGATGCGGCCGGCAATGTGAGCGAAATCGCTGCTGCGGAAGCGCGTGTGGATGCTACGGCTCCTACGGTAACCGCCTCGGTAGATACGGTTTCCCGCACTATGACATTGACCGCCTCAGATGGTGCTGGATCCGGTGTGAAAACGGTGGAATACCGGGTTGGAAACGGCGAATGGCAGCAATATGAAGAAGGCGCGGCGATTACTGCTTCTTCGTCGAAGCGCGAAACGGTGAGCTATCGGGCTTCGGACATTGCTGGCAATATGTCGGCTGCGGGCGTCAAAGATATTCCATCCGATACGTCGGCGCCGTTGGCCGGCTATATCGAGCAAGATGCCGTTGCCACTGACGTGGACAAAAAAGCGTCTTCTTGGACAGCTGGTGTTGCCGCGCTTAACGACGGCAAAACCATTCCGGGCGATTGCACGGTTGATAACGCCTGCATTTGGGGTACGTGGCCGAATACCGGTGAAATGAAGCTCGACTACGAATGGGATCGCGAAGTCACCATCGATTCCAGCCGTGTGCAATTCACCTCCGATGGAGGGGGCTTGGGAATGCCGGCGTCGTGGAAACTGCAGTATTGGGATGCTGGAACGAATGCGTTTGTGGATATTCCCGATGCCACATATACATTGGTCACCAATGCTCCCGGCGCTTACGGTACCGATAACGGCGGATGGAGCGAGGCAACCTGGACTGACGCGGTGAAGACCACTAAGCTGCGCATGGTGATTCAATCCGGCAGTGCATCGCCGGCTGCCGCCGAATGGCAGGTTCATGCACCTGAACCGACTCCGGACCCGACCCCCGATCCGACGCCTGAGCCCGAGCCGGAACCAACGCCAACTCCAAAGCCGACTCCGGATAACAATAACAACAGCAAGCAGGACGGTAATAATGCCAAGCCTTCCGCGAAACCGCAATCATCGCAGCAATCTCAGTCTCAACGTAAGAAGAAGCTAAGCTCTACAGGCGTCGCTACTACGACAATCGTCATTGCCATGACGGTGCTGGCCACGGCGGGGTGCTGCATCTTCGTAGCCAAGCGGGACAAACTGCGTAACTGAATCCAACATAAAAGTGGTAAGTTCTCAGCCTCGGCCTCTGGACTGATATGTGTGCTCGACGCACTCAAGGTACCGCTACGCGGTCTTCGCGGCAAGTCGCTCACTTTGCCTGAGGAAAGCCCATTGGGCTTTCCTCTTCATGGCTCAGTGGTCAAGCCTACGGTCGAGCACACATATTCAGCCGCCGACCTTTGGGGTCCGACCCCTACGTTTGTGTGAACTCGGACGTCATCGGACCCCATTTTGCTCATAACTCGCCTATGTATGGCAGATTTGCGGGTCTGTCAGGAAGTATCTCGCCTATATATGGCAGAAGACTTCGCTAAAAAGCCATATAGGGGGTATGAAAACGCATGTTTTCTGACTCCAGTCTGCCATATATAAGCGAGATGCCTCGTGACACAACTCGAAATCTGCCATATATAGTCGAGATATGGCTCGGCTGTTGGTGGCTTGAGACGGCGACATACGATCGCGGATCGCGTAGGTGGTCGCCGTTTTTGTGATTTATGGGCTAATCTCAGAAGAGACAGATTCGATGGCCGCGAACGGTGAGAACCAACGCGAGAGAATGCGCGAGCGGCCGCGTAAGGGAGGAAAGCCCATGTCCAAATCATTCGTCAACAAAGTGCTGCTCGGCGGCGCGGTGGCAGCAGGAGCTGCGGTGTGGGCGATCGCCCCGCGTTCCTTCTCCGACAAGCGGCGCAACTATGTGCCGGCCGTTCCGGACGTGTGGTACGCGCACCGCGGTCTGCATGACGCCGGTTCCGGCCTGACCGCGCAATACGCCAACGAAAGCGGCGAATACGTGGCGCTCGCCCGCCGCATGGCCATGAAAGCCGGGTACGGCAGCCCTGATACACCCGGCGTGATTGCCCCTGAAAACTCGCTTGCCGCGTTCGCAGCCGCCTGTGAAGCCGGGTACGGTATCGAACTGGACCTGCAGATGACGCGCGATGGCGAGGTCGTGGTGGTGCATGACGGCGACCTGATGCGTGTTGCCGGAGATCCGCGCCGTATCGCCGATCTCACGTATGACGAGCTGACTCGTATTCCGCTGTTCCCGACCGACGCTCCGGGCGCATGCAAGGCCGCGCCGCTGCCGTTGGCATTGGAGGAACCGCCGCTGGTCACCACGCCGGACAACGCGCCGGAAGGCTACTATCAGCATGTGCCGCTATTCGCCGACGTGCTCAAAGTGGTGGCTGGTCGTGTGCCGCTGATTGTGGAATATAAGTTCGATGACAACTCCAAGTGGGATCCGCGCGACGTGGAGCTTATGGAGAAGGGCGACGCACTGCTGCAGGCATACTCCGGCAAGTACGTAATCGAATCGTTCAACCCGGCCGCCGTGAACTGGTACAAGGAGAACCGTCCGGAAGTGTGCCGTGGCCAGCTTTCCTGGTGGCCGCAAGGGGAGGAGAAGCCGTCTGATCCGGCCGCGCTCGCCAAGGAATATGCGGCCGGTGCGTTGATTTTCGACTGGATTTCCCGCCCTGATTTCGTCGCCTACGATTGGAAGGGCGGCAACAGCCCGCAGGTGAAGCTGGCCCGGTTCATGGGTGCGGTGCCGGTGTCGTGGACCGTGCGCAGCCGCGACGAATTCGCGCAGTGCTGCGACCAGTTTGACCGCCACATCTTCGAAGCGTTCGTGCCCGACGAACAGTAGCCGACTGATAGTTGCCCGGCGAGCGACAGCGGCCGGGCGCTAGTCGACGGACTATGATCGACAGGCGACAGCCGGTTTTATATGGTTTCGGCCTGCCATCGCATGATGTGCGGTAGCAGGCCGAATTTTTATTCGATTGATTTATTCCGATTGGCAGCTCAGTCGATCACGCCGTACAGACGGTCGCCGGCGTCGCCCAAGCCCGGCACGATGTAGCACTTGTCGTTGAGCTTCTCATCGACGGCGCACAGCACCAGCTTGAACTTGATGGACGGGTCGAGGTTTTCCTCAACGAACTTCAGACCTTCCGGAGCGCCCAGAATGCACACTGCGGTGATGTCCTTCGCACCGCGCTCGGCCAGATAGTGGGTGGCCGCAACGAGCGTGCCGCCGGTGGCGAGCATCGGGTCGATCAGGAAGCACTGACGGCCGGTGAGATCCTCCGGCAGACGGTTCGCGTACGTGATCTGCTGGGTCGGGTTCTCCTCGTCGCGCTTCATGCCGAGGAAACCGACTTCAGCGGACGGAATCATCTTGGTCATGCCGTCGAGCATGCCCAGACCTGCGCGCAGCACCGGCACGATAATCGGAGCCGGGGCGGCGATGTGCTTGCCGATCATCGGAGCCACCGGGGTTTCGATGGGCTTGTCCACGACTTCGATGTCGCGGGTGGCTTCGTAGGCCTCGAGCATCACGAGTTCGGAAACGAGCTCGCGGAACGTGGAGGACGGAGTGTTCTTGTCGCGAAGAACGGTGAGCTTGTGGTCCACCAGCGGGTGGTTCAAAACATGAATATCCATGGTTTCTAAGCGTAGTCCATGTATCGGCTGTTCGGCAACGTGCCGGTAGGTCGGTCAAATGAAACCCAGATGAGCGCCGATTGGATGGCAATCGAAAATCGCAAGAAAGCCAGAGAAAAATCAGGAAAACATCAAAAGAGGAGAAAAGCGCCGAACCACGAAAGCGCCTGTCGGCGCAAAGGCCGCTCGCAGCGGCAAAAAATTGGAGCCCGGGGCTATGCATGGCCCGGCGCGAATTCCTATTGTACAGTCGCGCTCGACGCTTCGCAGCGCCGTGTCGCGTGGGGTATGAAACGGGGGAAAATTACGGAAAGCGGCGGTGGAAAGCAGTAGTGGAAAACGACAGTGGAACGGCCTATTCCAATCGTCCGCGCCGCCACAGATTCGCCCCGTGGCGGAAATCCTTGGCCGTGGCGAACAGGTTGCCGGCTGTGTGCATCAGTTTCGCAGCCTTCGCGCGCGCCCGCTTCTCAACGGCCGACGGGCGGCTGCCGGCCGCAGCAGACGCAGCGGAACCGTCGGAAACATCAGATGATCCAGCCTCGCTGGAACCGCTCAGCGAAGCCAGTTTGCGCGCTTCGATACGCAATCCCAACGCAACCACGTCGGTGAAGGCGGCGGCCCGCTCAAGCGCCACGGCGAAATCGCCTGTAAACGCGCCGGCCAAAATCGAATCGGCGGTACGTGCGATGTCGTCTTCCGTCGGTGCCTGGTCCACGCCGGCAATCGCGGAAGCGGTGGTGGCGACGGGCTCGCCGACGCGCCACAGTCGCGCGATCGATTCGCGGTTCTTCCGCATCCACGTACGCAGCAGATACAGTCGCCACAGAATGCCCGGCAGCGAGTCGGGGTCGGCATGGCTCCACAGTTCGGCGATCACGTCCACGCCTTCGCGGTCCACCAGCGTCAGCACGCGTTCCACCAGTTCGGCGTCCTGCGTGTGGTGCACGCGGTCAAGCAGCGCCGCGGCCGACGCATGGCACATTTCGTTGATTTCCGCCGGATCGGCGCCGCCGGCGATATTGTCGGCCATCATCTGGTCGAGCTGGCCGGGGCGTGCCGGACGCGGCGAACCGGTGTTCGTGAAACCGGCGGAACGGCTGGGAACGACTGAACCGGAACCGTAGTGCATGTTAGTAGACAATGGGGGAGACCTTCTGAATGTCGATGATGCTGGGGCCTTGCGGTGTGTCGATGATGAACAGCGACATGGCGGTGCCGGTAGGCATGTATGGCGATTTTGCGATGAGCTGCTTGGCAAGCTGCTTACGCGCGCACAGGCCGCGCAAATGGTCGTACATGCCGCCGATGACCGGCCGGTGCATGCAGATGGCCGTGGTTTCGCGGCTGTTGAGCGTCTGCGTGATCTGCTCGCGGAACGCCAGCCATGAGACCGCCGGATGCTCGGCGAACGCGTCCTCCGTCAACGCGTTGATGTGTTCCATCGGCCGTTCGGTCTGCCAGCTCAGCACCTGCAACGTCTCCTGGCAGCGCAGCCACGGCGAGGTGGCCAGTCGCGTCGGGTTGAAACAGGCGAGCTCGCGGTTGAGGGCAAACGCCATCGCCGCGCCTTTCGGCGTGATCGGACGGTTCGCGTCGGTGCCCTTCCACGACTTGCGCGATTCAGCCTTCGCATGGCGTACGATCAGCAGATTCTGCGCGGCCGCGGCACCCTCCTGCACGCGGTCCACGAACACTGCCAACGTGTCCTTATCGGTCGAATGGGACAGTATTTTGCGCGCCTCACGTACGGAAACCCAGACGATATCGTTGATTTCGCCCACGTCCGCGCGGTGCACCGGGCCGAACGCGTCCAGCAGATGTTCGGCGTCGTCGGCGGAAATCGGCTGCGCCATCCAATACAACGTGTGCTTGGTGTCGGCCGTGCAATCGTGCGAATGCCGGGTCTTCTTGCCCTCTTCGGACAACGGGTATTCGACTTCGCACAGATACGGTCCGAGTTTGACCGGCGACCCCGTCTCTTCGCCGATTTCACGCACCGCCGCATGCCGATGCGTCTCGTTCTGCTCGAGTTTGCCTTTCGGCCAGCTCCAATCGTCATACTTCGGACGGTGCACGATACATACTTCAATGCTGTCGAGCTGTTCCTGCGCGGATTTGCTACTGGCGATCGCAGGATCGTTCGCGATATCGCTGCCCGCCTTCCATCGCCATACGATGCCGCCGGCGGCTTCCACGATGCGTCTCATCTTTTCGCTCATATTGTCCTATTCTAGGCTGGGCCGGGCTGGCGGCGGCGCGTGACGTCCGAACATACAGAAAATGGCCGGGCCCGCAAGGTGCGGAACCGGCCATTCGCCTCGATCGATCAGTGCCTTACCGGTCGACGCGTGTGTTTCTTGATGAGGTATTCCTGGCTGTCGACCAGCGGTCGGCCTTCCTCATCCTTGCAATGGCGCACATAGGTGCCATCGGCCTGCATATGCCAAGACGCGGTGGAATCGGCCATCTGCAGATCGACGTACTTGATGAGCTCGTCGATCTGCTCCGGAGCCACGATGCGGACCAGCGCTTCGACTCGACGGTCGAGGTTGCGGTGCATCAGATCGGCGGAACCAATCCACACTTCTGGGCCGGCTGCGGGGCCTTCGCCGATCTGCGGGCCATCGGAGTTGGCGAACGCGTAAATACGGCTGTGCTCAAGGAAACGGCCCAGGATCGAACGTACGCGGATGTTCTCGGAAAGTCCCGGAACGCCCGGCTTGAGCGCGCAGATGCCACGTTCCACGATGTCGATCTTCACGCCGGCCTGGCTTGCACGGTACAGTGCGTCGATGGTCTTCTCGTCGACGATGGAATTGACCTTGATCTTGATCCACGCTTCCTTGCCGGCGCGTGCGGCGTCCTCCTCGCGGCGGATGCGCTGAATCAAGCCGGAACGCACGGTGCGCGGCGCCACCAGCAGACGGTGGAAGCTCGACTTCGGCGCGTAGCCGGACAGCTGGTTGAACAGGCGGGTCATATCCTGGCCGACCACCGGATCGCAGGTCAGCAAGCCCAGGTCGGTGTAGATGCGGGCGGTCTTCGGATTGTAGTTGCCGGTGCCCACGTGGCAGTAGCGGCGCAGGCCGTCGGCTTCCTGACGCACCACAAGGCTCAGCTTGCAGTGGGTCTTCAGGCCGACGATGCCGTACACCACGTGCACGCCCGCGCGTTCCAGCTTGCGGGCCCACGCGATGTTGGCGTCCTCGTCGAAACGCGCCTTGATCTCGACCAGCGCCAGCACCTGCTTGCCGGCATGCGCGGCGTCGATCAGCGCGTCGATGATCGGCGAATTGCTGGACGTACGGTACAGTGTCTGCTTGATGGCCAGCACCTTCGGATCGGCCGCGGCCTGCGCCAGGAACGCTTGCACGGACGTCGAGAAGGAATCGTATGGGTGGTGCAGCAGGATGTCGCGCTCGCGGATGGCGGCGAAAATGTCCTGCGCACGGGACGATTCGACTTCGGCGATCTGACGATTGGTGGTCGGAATGAACGGACGGTACTTGAGATCCGGACGGTCGATGCTGCCGAGCTCGAACAGCACGGTCGCGTCAAGCGGCGCCGGCAGGCGGTAGACCTCGTCGGCGCTCACGCGCAGCTGGTCGGCGAGCAGCTGGGACAGGAACGGGCTGGTCTCGTCGGAGATCTCCAAACGGATCGGCGGTCCGAAACGACGGCGCAGCAGTTCCTTCTCCATGGCGTTGAGCAGGTTCTCGGCATCATCCTCTTCCACGTCGATGTCCTCGTTACGGGTGACGCGGAAGGAGCGGGCCTCCTTGATGATCATGCCCGGGAACAGGGATTCCAGGTGGGCGATGATCAGGTTCTCCATGGTGATGAAGCCATAGCGCACGTTGGTGCTCTCGTCTTCGGTCAGATCGTCGACCGGCACGAGTCGGTTCAGGTTGCCAGGAACCTTCACGCGGGCGAAGTGCGACTTGCCGGATGCCGGATTCTCCACCAGCACGGCGAGGTTGAGGGAACCGCCGGAAATGTACGGGAACGGGTGGGCCGGATCCACGGCAAGCGGCGTCAGGACAGGGAACACCTGCTGGCGGTAGTAGCGCGACAGGCGCTCTTGCTCGGCCGCGGTGAGCTTGTCCCAGCTCAGCAGCACGATCTGTTCCTTCGCCAGGTCGGGGAGGATGTGATCGATGATGTAGTGCGCGTGCTCGTCCTGCAGGCGGTGGGCCTGCTCGCTGATGGCGCGCAGCTGCTGCCTCGGGCTCAGTCCGGAAGCGGCCGTCACGGCGATGCCGGTGTCGATGCGGCGCTTCAGGCCGGCCACGCGGACCATGAAGAACTCGTCGAGGTTGTTCGCGAAGATCGCGGCGAAGCTCGCGCGTTCGATGACCGGCAGGTCCTCATCCTGTGCAAGCTCGAGGACGCGCTTGTTGAACTTCAGCCAGCTCAGCTCACGGTCGAAGAAACGGTCGTTCGGCAGTGGTTCCTCGCCTGCCTGAAGCTCGCGCTTATCGTTCTTATCGGTCTCAGCGATATGCTCAGCTATCTGGCTGCGCAGGATCGCCTTTGAGGGTGCGTCAAAAATCTGTGCCATAGTTATCTACTTTATCCTCAAGTGCTTGGAATGTCTTGCAAAACTCAGGAAAATTAAGCAGGAGTTAACATTCGTTCGCCGAGTTGGTGAAATATGCTTCCGACACGCCGTTTTTTGCGGGGAAAATGAACGTGAATGAACAGGCAAGCGTTGCGATTCGCACAGCATGGAGCAATTTTTGCGATTCTTGCGATCGGAAAGCAACAGTTGCGATAAATACGGAACATCGTCTCGTTTCGGTTTGCACTTGCCGCAATGGCGAGCATAATTACGAAGTACAAGAACAACTGAAGAGCAGAGCCCCACAAGGTGTGTATGACCGAGATAGGTTGTTACGTTGAACGGGCATTGGATAGACTTACCGTTACGACGATGTTGTTGTGCAGCGATTCTGCTCCGAAGATTCTTGCAGGAAGGCCCGCTTCGGCGGGTCTTCCATTTTTTGTTGCGTTGCGCCGTGCTGTGTTGCGTAATGTCTTGCGATGTGCCGAATCGCGTTGCGATGTGGATAAGTGTGGATGACACGCCGAGGGTGTGGATAACCCACATTCTCCGACCACAGGTGCCGTTTCGGCTTGAATCCATGTGCGGTTTCGTTTTTCAATCGGCGGTATGAGCGATGCAATTTCTTCATTACAGGTCCCTCCGGTCCCATTGCCGTCATACGGAGGCCGTGACGCACGCGTGACGTGTTCGCCGAAAATCCGGTCGCAGCCAGCGGCCAGAGTGCGGCAGCCGACTCGATCCCAGCAAACCGTTCGGCGGGAAACGGCCTCGCCGCAACGGTTCTATACGCCGCAGAACGCCATGGACGCGCGAACGTCGGCACGATGGGCCGGGTCTGCCGTGGCGGGCGGTTTCATGGGTTCGCCGTTGGAATCGTCGTCCACACGGATGAAACCCGTTGAAGCGCAACCGGAACCTGCTCCACGCAACGTCGTGGTGGTCGGATCCGCCGTCGCCGGAGTCGGTGCCAGCACGTTGGCGGCGCTGCTGGCCCGCGAACTGACGGAACGTGGATGCAAAAGCGTGCTGGTAGACGCAGATCTCAACGGTGGCGGTCTTGACGTGCTGCTCGGTGTGGAAGATGAAGACGGTTCACGCTTCGGAGACATCAGCGCCCCGCTCGGCAAAGTGGACGGCAAAGCGCTGCTGCGAGAACTGCCCGTGTGGGATGGCGTGCCGCTGCTGGCCTGCAATCCCTGGCGAAGCGAAAACCCGCAATCCTGGGAGATCCAGGCATGCATCCGCGCGCTCGCGCAGGTGAAGGACGCGGTGATCGTGGACGCCGGGCAATGGCGTGGACTCGATGACGTTCCGGAACTGGCCCAGGCCACACACATCACCGTGGTCGAAATGACGGTGCTCGGACTGGCCCGAGCCAAAGTGGCCATGAAATCGCGTGGAACGGCGGAACGGCAGAAACATGGCCATATCGTCGGCGTTGAACCGCGCGGCGTGGCGCGTGGACGTGGCGTGACCACGCTGGAAGAGACGGAAAACTATCTTGGCCATTCCCTCGCGGCGGTTGTCAAACCGGACGCCAAGCTGTGCGGCGAACTGCTGGACGGCCTGGGCCTGCGCAGGCCGAACCGCCAAACCGTCAAAGCCTTGGCCGCGCTCACGGATGAACTGCAGGAATCGTTGGAAGGCAAGCGGGTGAAGCATGGAACTCGGACCCCTTAGCGCCATCGCCTCGCAGCCGGGCGTCACGGACATCGCGGTGACCTGCGACGGCACGGTTTGGGCGGATTGCGGCCAAGGCATGCAGGAAGTATGTCTGCTGCGCCGATGCTTTCCGTCAGCGCAGTCGATTCGTGAATTCGCAGCGCGATTATGCTCGCAACTTGGCCGACGGCTTGACGACGCCTGCCCGATCGCCGACGCCTCCACCGTGGACGGTCTGCGCGTGCACGCCGTCATCGCACCACTGGTGCCGCAAGGCGCGGCCATCAGCATACGATTGCCCGATGCGGTCTCGCCCGATCTGGAATCGTTGGCGCGCAACGGCATGTTTCCAGCCGAATGGCTGCCCCTGCTGGCCGGACTGGTGTCCCGCAAGGCAAGCGTGCTGGTGACAGGCGGCACTGGTGCCGGCAAAACCACGATGCTCAAAGCCATGCTGATGCGATGCCCGCCGAACGAGCGCATCGTCACCGTCGAGGAAGTGCGCGAATTGGGCATGATCCAACATGCCAACCACGTGTCTCTGGTCACACGCGAAGCCAACACGGAAGGTGCCGGCGGCATAGGCCTTTCCGAACTGATCTGCGCGACGCTGCGCATGAGACCGGACCGCGTGGTGGTCGGCGAATGCCGTGGCGGTGAAGTCGTGGATCTGCTCAGAGCCTTGAATTCCGGGCATCGAGGCGGCATGACCACATTGCACGCCAATCAAGTGGAGGCGGTTCCGGCGCGATTGGTCTCATTGGGTTTGCTGGCCGGATTGGAGCCACGCGCCACGGCGGCGCTCGCCGAGGATGCGTTCGACGTGGTGCTTCATGTGGAACGTATCGCCGGCAGACGGCGCATTGCGCAGGTCGGCAGATTGGAAGCGGTGGAAGGGCGATTGCATGGGCGTCTGCTGGCCGCCTGGGATGGCCGTACGGTCCGTGCCGGCCAACGTTGGGATGGATTCATGAGCCGATGGAGCGCATGATGCGTGATGCGTGTGGTTGGGAATATTGCGCCGCATGGCTGGCGTCGATGGCCGTCTGGCTGTGGCTGAATCGGAACGCGGAATGGGCGGGATTGCGGCGATTACAGCGTGTGCTGGTTCGCTTCGGGCTTCGTTCGGCTGACGATAGCGGCGGGGCCGATGGAGATGGAACTTGTGATGATGAATCCGACGGGCATGGCAGAACAGTCCGGAACGATGGGGGAAAACCGGGATGCATCGCCACGGATGCCGACCATCGGCGCTGCCGCATGCGTGGCCGCGCTGCGGGCGTCCGTACGCAGCGGAGCCACCTTGGTCCAAGCGTTCGAGGAATTACAGGGCGCTCCTTTCGCAGTGCCTGAACTGACCCGTTTCCGTATTGACATGGCCGTACGAAGCCGCTGCTCGCTTCAGGAACAACACAAGCATGTGGATCAGCTTGGTGCGGAACTTCATGCGGCCTGCACGTTGAGTCTGCAGTTGGGCTGCGAGATGAGCCGATGCCTGGAGGCCGTCGCGGCGTCGTTGAAGCGGCGACGGCTGCTCGACGACTTGCGTGCCAACGCTTTTGCCATGCCGCAGGCCACGGTGAAGCTGCTGATGGCATTGCCTCTGTTGACGGTGATGCTGGGGGAATGCATGGGAGCCCATCCCTTGCGATTCCTTGTGGAAGACGTGAAAGGATGGATGTGCCTCGGCTTCGCCGGCTGCTGTTATGCCGTCGGCTGGTATTGGATTCGCAGGCTGATGCGGCAGGAGCATGTGCGATGAGCTTGGCATGGCCGATGCTGGCAGCGGTGGGCGCCGCTGGCGCGACATGGCTGTATGAATGGTCGCCGGCCAGAAATCCGCCCGATTCTGGCGCTGTGCGGTCATGCGATCTGCCATTGCCCTTGATATTGGAAATGTTGAGCGTGGCGATACGTCAAGGAGCGTCCATTCCACGCGCGCTGATTGCGGTCGGAAACATTGTGGAAGGCGAGTTCGGCGGTGGATTGCGCTCGGCTGGAGAA
>ENA-OQES01000432-OQES01000432.1-human-gut-metagenome-genome-assembly--contig:-NODE-432-length-17878-cov-5.114698_pt1 | contig 17878 bp, 18 predicted proteins | sample MGYA00242798_ERZ504641 | MGnify/ENA primary metagenome ERZ504641 (study PRJEB26092, sample SAMD00036327) | human gut metagenome | host: Homo sapiens | study: EMG produced TPA metagenomics assembly of... | reverse complement strand
GTAAGAATAAAAATGGAAAAACGAAATGACGGTTCAACAATTAAAATATATTTTGAAGGTAGCAGAAGTTGGCTCTATTACTGAAGCGGCAAAAATACTTTTTATATCACAGCCAAGTCTGTCCAACTCCATCAAAGAAACGGAAAAACGAGGCTGGTATCACCATTTTTCACCGCAGCAGAACCGGAATTACTCTGACAAAAGATGGTGCTGAGCAATTTTCTGGTTTATTGCGTTATAAATGCTTTTACTCCGGGACCGGGAAATATTCTGGCATTAAATACCGTAACAAACTATGGATATAAAAAGGAAAGCCGCTGTTCTTTGGGATTTTTGCAGGTTACTATGTAGTACAAATCTTATGTGCAATTTTCGTATATGGGTTAATTCTTTGCTTCCAAATGCAATGGAAGTGATGAAGTATATCGGAGCAGCTTATATCCTGTGGCTTGCGATTCATATTGCTTTCAGCAAGCCGTCAACAGAAAACGCAGAGCAATCGGCATCGTTTCTGAAAGGCTTCATGTTGCAATTTGTCAATGTGAAGATCTATATGTTCGGAGTTACCGCACTAACGGGTTATGTTGTAGAATATATGTCCTCCTTTCCGGCTTTGCTGTTTTTTGAGCTGGTTATTGCAACGATCGGAACAATCGCAACCTGTACTTGGACTGGCTTGGGCGTACTGATTCAGAAGTTTTATCTGCGGCATTTCCGTGTTATTAACATTATCCTTGCACTAACATTACTGGAGTGTATTTGGGGAATGTTAAGATAATTGTTGCTTTTAGTGAAGCATAATCTGGATTATTTAAAATGATTACAGTAGCAATGGTATTTTTTGCATTTACAACTCTGCTCGGAAACTGCTTCTATTGTGACAATCTTTTAATCTACATTCACAAAAAACAGCCGGAAAAAGCTTTTATGAAAGGCTTCAGACTGGTATCGGCACTTGCAATCTTTCTGGGCGCAGGAATGGAGATGTCTCTTTTGTGGGATCTTTCCGATGTACTGATGGGGGTTATGGCGCTCATTAACATTCCGGTTATCCTGATTTTATCAGGGATTGCATTGAAAGCGATCCAAGATTATGAAGTGCAGTTAAAACAGGGAATCAACCCGGTTTTTAAAAGTGCAGACATCGGTCTTAGACAAAAAACAGATTTCTGGAGATAAAACAGGATAATGGGGGAGACTGTCCGAACCATCGGATAATCTCCCCCAATTTCTACATCCTCTATTTTATAACTAAGACTTTCTGTGTTTTAATGGATAGCTTTTTACTTTTTGTTACTGTGGTATTTTTTATAGAAATAAATATAGGATATTCCACCTGGAATACTGATCCAGATAAGCATTGTTACAACAGACACAATCTCAAAATCAGAAATTGTTAATGCACAGGCTATATACAGCAATACCATCGGAAATGAAATAAATCCTAAAATTCTATGTGCAATCTTCCAGGTATCTTCATCACGCACAGTCCATGGCAAACGAAGGCCGGTATGTCTGTTATATGGCAACTTCGGCGATACAATACCTATAAAAACCATTATGCAAGACAATAATACCATAGCAAATAGTTTCTCTCCATTTTCCGAAAAAGTAATGACATCAACTGCACTCAGAAAAGCAAAAACAATACCAATGATTAAAATGCTAATATTGCAAAGTGTGGTAACACGGAAAATACCAAGCCTTAAATCGTCAGTTGTTAGACTTGTAAACAAGGCCAAATTACGATACAGTACGATACCTGCAATCAGCATACATATTCCTGCCATTAGAATTGATACGACTTCATTTTTCCACACTCATTGTAATCATCATAGATCAAAAATGTAACAAACAGAATCAGACCTCTTTTCTGGTTTGCCTGATACAACAACTTTTCATTTTTGCATTTTTTCTTGCCAGCTGTTCATTTAGTTCCGCCAATTCTTCCGCCAAATTCCCATTACTATGGATACTCTCCTCAATTCCAAGCAATTGACTAACCGATACATCAAGCAAATTTGCCATTTCAATCAAAACATCTGCATCCGGAACGGATAATCCCTTTTCCCATTTTGAAACTGTCTGCCGAACAACATTTAACTTTACTGCCATTTCTTCCTGGCTCATTCCTCTTGTTTTTCGGAAATGCTTTATATTCTCATTAATCATAATTTCATATCCCTTCTATTCGATATGTACATGTACATTATAAATTATACGAATATGCTGTTTCCGATACAAGCAATGGAAATTAACATTGGCTACTTTTTTCTTTACACTTAAAAGTTAATTTGTGAATACCCGATAATTCTCTTCCTTATCGTAATCCTTGTGGATTCCATCATCCTCATACATCGTATAACTGCTGTTTTTATATCCGATAAGTTGCAGATGTTCGGTATCAATATCTTTCACACACTCTGCTGCTTCTGCAACCGGGATGCATTTACCACTTCGAATGAAGAGCGGTACTTCATTTAGTGCCACATCTACATAATGAATACCTTTTGCGAGAACCTCTTCAGAAATGCTTCCGTCCGGCAGGAACTTGATAAATTTCATTTCTTCCGGCAGATAAACATAACGGCCTCTTGCGTTCTGCTCGTAGACCGGAGCGATCATGATCTCGTTTCCAAGCATCAGCTGATCCTCTATCCTGATTGCTCTCTTGTCATCCGGATAAACAAACCCAAGTGGTTTGAAATACATGTCATCATTCAGCACAGCTTTCATGTACTCACTGTACAGATACGGCACAAGACGATATCTTGTATTAATGATAGCGCGGAAATCCTCGATTTTTTCAAATTGATAACATTCCTGCTCTCTTGTTCCCGTTGCTGAATGATTACGCATCAGTGGTGTGAATACACCAAGTGCAAGAAAGCGAAGCAACAGTTCTCTTGTCGTATCACTGCCAAATCCTCCAAGGTCAGCACCTGTATACAGGAAACCGCACATATTCAGAGACGGCAGCATCTTCAGGTTAAGAAGGATATGCGACCACCAGGATTTATTATCACCTGTCCAGATTCCGCCATAACGGTGCATTCCGATATAAGAAGATCTAGAAAACATCAGAAAACGTTTTTCCGGGTCAATGCGTTCAAAAGCTTCTCCTGCTGCTCTTGTCATATTGTAGCCAAAAAGATTATGTACTTTGTCATGACGGATCTTTTTGCCATCGACATTGTGATAAAATCTTTTGTAATCTTCCGGATTATTTGCAATACTGAGCATCTTGTCCTGCATTTCCCAGGGATGGGTCTTGCCTTCGGTATCCTTTGCAAACGCTCCGGCAAGTTCTCTTGCCTCTGCAAGGCCTTCGGAAGAATAAAAGATTGCAGGCTCATTCATATCATTCCAGAAACCTTCTATTCCCTGTTCGATCAGAAAACGATACTTGTCCCCGAACCATTTTCTGGCTTCCGGATTCAGCATATCCGGGAAATGGGTATCTCCCGGCCATACAGCTGCAACAAAATCACTTCCGTCTTCTCTCTTACAGAAATAGTTGTTTTTGACACCTTCCTCGTAAATCTCATATCCCGGCTCAACCTTCACACCGGCATCAATGATCGGAATCAGGCGAATATCCTGGTCATCCATTTCCTGCACAAATTCTGGAAAATCCGGGAAATTTTCTTCATTCACTGTGAAATCTTTGAATGACTGCATGTAATCAATATCCATGTAAATCATGTCGATTGGGATATGATTCTCCCGATATCCTTTTGCAACAGTACGGAAATCTTCTTTCGTCGTATACCCCCAGCGGCTCTGTCCGAAACCAAAAGCAAACTTCGGCGGGATATAGCTGCGTCCGATTACGTGGCGGAACTGTTTTACGATATCATAAGCATTCTCACCTTCAAGCACATAGATATCCAGATCGGCATTTTCGCAGGATACCCTGAGTGTATCCTCTCTGTCATATCCGATATCAAAGGTCAGTTTCGACGGATAGTCAAAAAACAATCCAAACGTAGTCTTTCCACTCACAATAATAAAGTTGTGGGCTCCGTATAAAGAACGCTTGTCCTCTGTGTGTACCGGATCATCTGTGCAATTACTGATATAACAATACCCTCTCTTGTTGATTCCACGATTGGCTTCACCCAGACCATAGACAATGTCATCTTCATCCATGATATAAGTAAAAACAAATCCTTCCTCCTGGCTGACCTCTCCATATGGGAGAACGCCCTCAGTTGTTTCAATTTTTTCCAGTCAGTGCCTCCGTATTAAACGGAGTTCCATATCTATATTTTCTAATCATTTCTCTGTCACCTGATGTTTATAATATAATACGAATGCTTCATATGGGTTCAGAATAATTTTTCCGTCGAATTCTTTTCTTCCAAGGTTTGTGATCAGACACTCTGCGCCTTTAAATTCTTCCGGCACTTCTACTTCTGCATTCTTGTCACTGAAGTTGCAGACAGTCAGAAGCTTTTCCTGATCCCCTTTTCTTGTGTAAGCAAAAATCTGTTCGTCTTCACGATAAAGTGGTTCAAATTCGCCATAAACAATAATTTCTTTCTCCTTGCGCAAGCTGATCAGTTTCTGATAGTAATGGAAAATAGAATCCGGATCTTCAAGCTGCTGTGCTGCATTAATCTTTTTGTAGTTTTGGTTTACTTTAATCCACGGCTCACCATCTGTGAATCCAGCCTGTTTGCTGTCATCCCACTGCATCGGCGTTCTCGCATTGTCACGGCTTCTCAGCATCAGACATTTCATCATGTGTTCCGGAGTCATAAGACCTGATTCAGTAAACTCTTCAAAGTAATTAATACTTTCAATATCACGGTAATCTTCCAATTTGTCAAAATAAGCATTTGTCATACCAAGCTCTTCCCCCTGGTATACATATGGCGTTCCCTGCATCATGTGAATACAGGTAGCCAGCATTTTTGCAGATGTTTCTCTGTATACCGGATTGTCATTTCCAAAACGGCTGACGCTTCTCGGTTGATCATGATTACCTAAAAACAAACTGTTCCATGCTTTACCCTGGAGTTTCTCCTGCCATTTGATCATGATGTTTTTAAACTCTTTAAAATCATATTTTTGAGTTGTCCACTTTCCATAATCTCCGCATCCACTCTCCACATGCTCAAATTGGAATACCATATTCAGTTCATTTCTGTCTTCACCCGCATATTTCTGTGCTTCTTCAATTGTAACTCCAGCTGTTTCACCAACTGTCATGATATCATATTTTGAAAGGACTTCATGATTCATTTCCTGAAGAAATTCATGGACTCTTGGACCATGTACGCTATATGGTCCAAAATCGCCATAAAGTCCGTTATTCATTTCTCCATCCGGAAATCTCTGATCTTTGGAAATCATACTGATAACATCCATACGGAAACCATCAATTCCTTTTTCACACCAGAATTTCATCATATCGTAAACTTCCTGGCGTACTTTTTCATTTTCCCCCAATTGAGATCCGGCTGTTTTTTTTAGAAAACAGATGCAGGTAATACATCTGTGTCTGCGGATCATATTCCCATGCAGAACCGCCGAATGCTCCGCCCCAGTTATTAGGTTCTTTTCCGTTTACCGGGTCTTTCCAGATATAATAATCACGATATGGATTATCTTTTGACTTGCGGCTTTCAATAAACCAGTTATGTTCATCCGATGTATGATTGACTACAAGATCCATCAGAATTCTGATGGATCTTTTGTGTGCTTCACACAACAATTCCTCATAATCCTCCATAGTTCCATATTCTTCATAAATTCTACGGTAATCGGAAATATCATAACCATTATCGTCCTGAGGTGATTCCAGCATCGGAGAAATCCATAACACATTTACCCCAAGTTCTTTAAGGTAATCGAGTTTCTGTATGATTCCTCTGATATCTCCCACACCATCACCGTTACTGTCTTTAAAACTCTTAGGATATATCTGATATACTACACTTTCTTTCCACCATTTTTTCTCCATGCCAAGTCTCCTCATTTCTAATTATTTGACCGCTCCTGCAACCACACCATTCATTATACTCACCTCAGCCTTGCAATATCAAGAGGTTTCTCGCGAAACTACAAAAGGTAACAAAGTTTATTTCCTGCTTTTATACAGTTTATACAAAGAAAAACAGGTCATTGCACCTGCTCGCCTATATATGCAAAAAAATGGATCCTGTCATTCTTTGACAGAATCCCTCTTTACCAGATAGACTGGGTTTTTTATATTTAATTCGTTCAGCGTCTCTCCCTGAATCAATTTCATCAGACGTTCCAACGCCACATGTGCTTTTTGTGGAATATCCTGATGAACTGTTGTCAGTTTCGGTCGAATCATGCTCGCGTAAACACTGTCATCATATCCTGTAACAGAAATCTGCTCCGGAACCATGATTCCTTCGTCAAAAAAGAAATTTATTGCTTCTATCGCATTATAATCTGAAGAAAATGGCCAGCGCTTTTGCTTCAAGAAAGCGTGGAAGAAGTTCTCTATATTTCCTGAGACGAAGATTTCTTTTACCCGGGATAACTATATATCTGGAACGACTGCAGAATCCCCCTTGTTTTTCCATCGCCTGTTTGAATCCCATCCACCGATAGTAATCGCTGTCCTGCTCTGTTTCTGCAACAAACAATGCTTTCTTATATCCACAGGAATACAGGTATTCTCCGATCTGATACCCGCCTGAATAATCATCTATGCCAACATTCTGGAATGTATAAGCACCCTTCGGATAAGCATCGATCAGAATCATTTTCTTATTTAATCTGTGTGAAAGGTTATGATACTGCTCTTCATTGTATCCAAGGATAATCAATCCCTCTACATTCCATTTTGAAGCAATATCCACTACATTCTGAATACTTTCACCACCGATAAGCATAACATAATATCCGTTTTCTTCCATTTCCATCTGAATCGTTCCGATCAGTTCTCCCACGAATGGATCCTGAAGTGACTGCATACCATGAGCGTAAGTAAATCCGAGTACTACACCTATGATTCTGGAACCACGTCCGGAAAGCATCATGGACCCCATATTCGGAACATAGTTCTGTTCTTTAAGAATAGCCGTGATTTTATCGATCGTTTTCTGGGAAACTCTTTTCGTATTGCCATTTATAACATTGGATACCGTGGTGCGGCTAACGCCTGCCATATCTGCAATATCCTGAAGCCGAATCATAAAACCTTCCTCCTGTATTCTTATTTCCTTACAATACTTTTTCCTGCTTATTTGTACTCAGATACTTTCGTTTCTACAAAAGTCATTTTCGCTTATATCAAATTTATAATATCATAGGCAGTTATGTTTGTCACATAAAGGTTTGCAATTTCAAACTGCAAGACCGCTGTAATTGCGACTGATAAAATTAACCATTGTCTCCATGAATATATTAGAGATATAATATAAATACTGGTATCTGATTTTTCTGAATACTAAGTATCTAAAAATGGGGAATGATAAATGAACAAACAAGAGAAACAGATTTTCACATCAGACAATTTGAAAGAAACAGCCATCATGACGATAGCAGTGGGCATTATCGCCGCGGCCGTATATTTCTTTTTGATTCCGAGTATGACCTCGATCAGCAGTATATCCGCACTGGCAATTGTTATGTCGCATTATATACCGTTGCATGTATCAACGATCACAATGATATTGAACGTTGTCCTACTGCTGATAGGCTTTGTGACATGCGGAAAGGAATTCGGAGCAAAGACGGTTTACACCAGCATCCTGCTGCCGGTGTATCTTGCAGTATTTGAACACATATTTCCGGATTTTACCTCGCTGACAAACAGCAGTGAACTGGATGTAATATGCTATATCCTGGTCGTAAGTATCGGCCTCAGTATTTTATTTAACATGAATGCATCTTCTGGCGGACTGGATATCGTAGCGAAGATCATGAATAAATATCTGCACATAGAATTGGGAAAAGCAATGTCCATCTCGGGCATGTGTGTGGCACTTTCTTCCGCTCTGATCTATGACAAAAAAGCTGTAGTTTTAAGTGTGCTTGGAACTTATTTTAATGGTATTGTGCTGGATCATTTTATCTTTGGCCAGAATCTGAAAAGACGTGTATGTATTATTACAAAATACGAAGAAGAAGTCCGTCAGTTTATTTTACATGAACTGCATAGCGGAGCAACATTCTACGAGGCGACAGGCGCATACAATATGCAGAAACACAGAGAAATTATTACAATTGTGGACAAGAGTGAATATCAGAAACTGATGAATTATATTATCAAGAAGGATCCGGAAGCATTCGTGACAGTGTATACAGTATCTGATATGAGATACCGTCCAAAGGTAAGATCCTTTTCAGGCGGGAAGAAGCTCTACAAAAGCACTTTACGCAGCTGCTTGAATATCTGAACAGAAAAGAGTCGCAGCCTGTTCCATCAGGGAATAACTGTGACTCTTTTTATTTTGTCTTCCATTTTGTGGCATTACTTCACAATATCCAGCTGCCCGACAATTCCGATATATCCATCTGTTTTCAGTGACGACCACAATGTGTGCAGTTTCAGATCACACATCTGCCTTTCACCTCTTACTTTTAACATTACTTTCATTGAAAATTTCTTTATTTTCACTTGTTACTGAATCCAGCGAATCTTTTACGCGCTGAATATCCTCTTCGCTTATATCATATGCTCCATATAAATCAAATTCCAGATTATCTCTCTGATATTCTTTCTGCGATTCTCCGTCTGTTAAAACCAGCTTTCCTGAAATCGCATTATACTCTATTGAAATCTTACCGCTATTTTCCTTAAAGAACTTTATCTTTTCCTGCATAATCTCAATAACACGCTGGGAATAATCCTTGCGTGGCAATGCATTTTGCCTCAGTATTTCTTCTGAGATCTTCTGCGCTTCATAATACTCTCTGTTGTCATCCTTTTCTTTCTTAAATGTTCTGGACAACTGAGGACTGATCTCTTTCAGGCATTCCAGAAGAAGCGGATTAAACTGTCCGCACTGACCTTCCTGGATCATCTGGATTGCCGTATCATGATCATATGCATTCTTATAGCACCGTACACTTGTAAGCGCATCATACACATCAGCAATTGACACGATCTGCGCAGAGATTGGTATTTCTTCCCCTTTTAGTCCATCCGGATATCCTCTTCCGTCCCATCGTTCATGGTGCCACCGGCAGATTTCCCATGCAGTGCGTACCAGTGGCTTGTCCTGTGGAAAATCCATATTCCGGATCATAGACGCTCCAATCTCACTGTGGCTTTTCATGATCTTGAATTCTTCATCTGTCAGTCTGCCTGGTTTATTGAGGATTTCTTCCGGAATGCTGACCTTTCCAATGTCATGAAGGGAAGATGCTGTTATAATCAGAGCAATATCCGCTTCTGTCAGATGATACGCATCTGTTTTCCTGATCAATTCTCTCAACAGCATCTCCGTTGCGATACGGATGTGTAATATATGTTCGCTGCTTTCACTGTTATGAGAACCTAATACATTGCTCAGGATTCCAATCATAATCGTGTTGTTTTCTTCTTTCTCATAGACCTGATCTACAACCACATTGATCAGTCGTTTCTGGTTTGCATAAAGTCCCAATGTATTCTGGACTCTTTTCTTTACGATAACTGCATCAAACGGTCGGCTGATATAGTCTGTGATCCCCAGATCATACGCTTTTCGCATAATTTCGACTGATTCTTCTGATGAAATCATGACAACCGGGACTTCATCAATCCACTGGAACTCCCTCATATGTTCCAACACCTGGAATCCATTCATCTGCGGCATATTGATATCCAGAAGCATCAGGTCGATCTCTGGATGCACTTCCAGAATCTGGATTGCCTGAGTTCCATTTTCAGCTTCCAGATAATCATAACTGCTGCCAAGAATCTCCTTTAATATATCTCTGTTAAGTTCTGAATCATCTACAATAAGTAGTTTTTGTTTCTCACTCATCCTTTATCCTCACGATTTTTATTTTCCTGCTAATTCAGCAATAATCTTCACTAATAGTTTCATATCGATCGGTTTTGAGACATGCTCATTCATTCCCGCTTCTTTTGACTTTATCCGGTCCTCAACAAAGGCGTTCGCAGTCATTGCGATGATCGGAATTTTCTTTGCATCACTTCTGTCCATTGAACGGATTATCTTTGTTGCCTCATATCCGTTCATAACCGGCATCATGACATCCATGAGGATTGCGTCGAATTCACCGGAAGCACTTTTCTCAAAAGCTTCCACTGCCTCCTGACCGTTCCATGCCTTTACCACAGAAGCTCCTTCGCTTTGAATGACGAATTCTGCAATCTCCATGTTCAGTTCATTGTCTTCTACGAGCAGAATGTTTAATCCTCTGATGGAAGCCGTTACTTCCTCCTGCTTCTCTTCGTCTCTTGCTACATCTTCATTTATTTTAAATGGAATTGTGATCACAAAAGTAGTACCTACGCCCTGCTCACTTATAAAGGTGATTGTTCCACCCATTTTTTCCACAAGACTCTTTGTGATCGGCATTCCCAGGCCGGTACCGCCAAACTTGGATGCTCCGCCTTTCTGCTCCTGCGCAAATGGCTCAAACAGATGTTTTTGGAATTCCTCACTCATACCAATTCCCGTATCCTGGCACTTAAACTCCAAAGTTACAATTTTGTCCTGTTCAGAAGAAATCTCCCTGCTGCTCAAATAAATCTTTCCATAATCTTTATTGTACTTTACGGCATTACTCAGGATATTCATCAGAAGACGCTTTAGATGGATTGGGCTGCCTATAAGATCTTTATGAATGATCTCTGGTGTTTTGTGTTCCACCTTGATTTCTCTTTCATCAGCCATCTTTCCGACTACATCTATCACTTCATTTATTATTTGATAGATATTAAACGGTTTCTCTTCCAGATAAATTTCTCCTGACTCCAGTTTGCTCATATCAAGAACTTCATTAACCAGTTCCTGGAGAATATTGGAAGCCTCACGGATTTTCCCTCTGCATTCAGTCTGTCTCGACAGATCATCACGATAATAATCGCCCACATCAAGCATTCCGCAGATTCCATTGATCGGTGTCCGGATATCATGGCTCATCCTTTGCAGGAATTCTGTCTTCGCCCGGTTCGCCGCATCAGCCTTTTCCGCTGCTTCCAGAAGGCTCTTTTGATACTTCTGTTCTTTTTCCCTTTCTATTTTGAGAATATTTTTCTGTAATTTTCTGTAAATCATCCAGATTAGTGCTACAACAATCAGATAAATGAACAGGCACATGATCACATTTTGCAGAAGTGTCTGAAATATGATCGAATCCGGAATGTAAGCATAGATGTAATGGTCTCTCTGCTTCAGCATAACACCGTGACACCGGACCCCATTGATCGTTAAGCCCATCATATGCTTACTGTCCGCATGATCTTTTAACTTCTGGATTGCTTCATAGTCTGTTGTGCTTTGTCCGATCAGCCCGGTATTGTTTGAAGCAATGATCATGCCTTCATCTGCTACGATAATTGTCCCATCCCGATCCTTCCGATAGCCATTCAACAAACTTTGTATCGTAAGTGTATAATTCGTTGCATACTCTGCGGAAGTATAATAGTAAGTCACTACAACTCCCGGTGCATCCTTTCTTGTGCAGGCAGCCATATCAATATAAGCCCCGTCATTATGATTGATTCTCTTGGCATACACCTTTTCATCATAAATTGCTGTATCCAGTACGATTTCTTTTTTTTGGCGCATTCTTTTATTTCCGGCAATAAACTTTCGTTCGTACTGTATTCACATACTATATTTCCATCTATATCTAGAATTGCTATTCCCGTCAGCCATAACTGCTCTGCACTTTCTTTCAACAACTGATTATCCAGTGTTTTTTGCATTTTCTATTTCTGCGGCTATATTTTTGCTGACCTGCCGGGTTCCCTCAATGGCACGAAGCAGACTTTTGGATTCTGATGATTCATTATAATGTGTATATGTGGAACATTGTACTTTTACATAATTTACCGTGTCTAAAAGATCAGCCTCTTTCTTTTCTTTGTCTGCATTGCTGAAAAAAGCATACAGACAGCACGACAAGACATATCCCAACAGCTATACTGATGATCCAGAATTTCTTTTCTGTTGGGACAGATTTTTTATTCTTCTTCAAGCTGGTCCACCTCCAGATATTTTTCTGGGTCATCAAGATATTTTCCTATGATTTTTTTCAGAAGTTCCGTCCTCTCTCATTTCATCCAGAGTCTGCTCCAGTTTCTCCGGCAGATCCCGAGTTTCAATTTTTTGAGAAAGCGACTCCGATTCCAACTGTCATAAGTGGTTCATCCAGAATTCGGAATTTCGCATCATAATCTTTCATATACTGTATAACCGATTCCTCATGTGCACCTATTGCATCTGCATATCCCTTTCCAAGGAATGTATAGATCAGTTCCCTGTGTTCCAGGCTAATCAGATTACCAAGCTTTGGAATCCTGCTGTCTGTTCTTTGCAGAAAGATTCCTTCCGGTTTTGTTGTAGATTGTACGGCAAGTGTCTTTCCTTTCAGATCACTCAGGGTATAGATATCACTGTTCTCATTGACTGCAACCACCTGGTTACTGACCATATACGGACCGACCCATTTATAATCATCCAATCGTCCTTTCATGGAGAAGCAGCCCATAATACAATCAATATCACCGTTCTCTACCAGCTCTTGCTTCTTCTCCCAGTCAATATTGACAATTTTCACGTCATAACCCATTCGCCCAAACGCTTCCGTTGCCAGTTCAACATCAATTCCCGTCGGTACACCGTCTTCATTCAGATAATTATACGGGGGATAACTGTCGCTTCCAAGCTTTATAACCGAGCGTTCCGCTGTGTCAGATGTTCGATCTGTTTTTCCACATCCGGAAAGACACATTACCAGGCAAGTCAGAAAAAGACCTGCATTTATCACTTTCTTTATTGTCATATACTTTTTTCCTTTTGAAATCAAAAATGCAAACATTTTACACCTGTTTTATGAAAATTTTGCTTGGCTCTGAACAGTTGCAAAAATATGATTCTATTATATCTTGATATTATTCTGTACACAAGAAAAAACCTGTTACTGTTCACACGATGTGCGACCAACAACGCATATTGCGCAACCATATTGACATTCCTTTCACAGGGTGTCATAATACTTGCGGAGATAGTATTTGGAATACTACAAAACTATACTCTGACTGAATCACAACAATTTCATATTGAACAGTTACCCCGCCGGAAATGGCGGAAAGCGAGCTTATATTTATTTAAGACATAAAATAAGACTCAGGGAATACGAAGAATAGCAAAAGCATTTGCAGGGACCAGTATGCCTTGACGAATGCTTTTTTGTAAGGAGACCAATAAGAAATGACAGTTGAGATGTTAAAAGGAAAGATTCATCGTGCTACAGTAGTACAGGCCGAACTTGACTATGTTGGAAGTATTACTGTTGATGAAGACCTGCTGGAAGCGGCAGGAATTATGGAATATGAGAAAGTTCAGATCGTGGACGTAAATAACGGAAGCCGATTTGAAACTTATACGATCTGCGGCAAGCGCGGAAGCGGAATGATCTGCTTAAATGGTGCTGCGGCAAGATGCGTAAGTACTGGTGACAAGATTATTATCATGTGTTATGCACATTATGATTCTGAAGAAGCCAAAGAACATAAACCACAGGTTGTTTTTGTAGATGATGAGAATAAGATCAGCCGTGTTACAAACTATGAGAAACGCGGATTGCTGAAAGATATGGCATAACTGCAAAAGTGATTGTAACCTATAAATGAAAATGAAATTTGTTGAATTCAGAACAAGAGGCTATCTCCTAATTTAGTTTTAAAAGGAGAACACCATGCAGGTAACAAAAACAGTAAAGGAAACAAGAGATTTAATTAAAAACTGGAAAAGAGAAGGGAAAACAATCGGTCTTGTACCGACAATGGGATTCCTGCACGAAGGACACGCAAGTCTGATCAAAAGATGCCGCGAAGAAAATGATATCGTTGTTGTATCTGATTTTGTAAACCCGACACAGTTTGGACCGACAGAAGATCTGGAAGCATATCCAAGAGATTTCAAACGTGACAGCGAACTCTGCGAGAGCCTTGGAGCTGATGTCATCTTTCATCCGGAACCGGAAGATATGTACCATGATCCGCATGCCTTTGTAAGTATTGATACTTTATCAGATACACTGTGCGGTAAGACAAGACCAATCCATTTTAAAGGTGTATGTACCGTTGTTTCTAAGTTATTTAACATTGTAACACCGGACAGGGCATATTTCGGTCAGAAAGATGCACAGCAGCTGGCAATCATCCGCAAAATGGTACAGGATCTGAATTTTGATATCCAGATCGTAGGATGCCCTATCATCCGTGAGGAAGACGGACTTGCGAAATCATCCAGAAATACATATTTAAGTGAAGAAGAAAGAAAAGCCGCACTTTGTCTTTCAAGAGCTGTAAAAGCCGGTCAGAATATGATCTGTAAGGGAAGCAAAGCTGAAGAAGTATTAACAAAGATGCGCGAGATTATCGAAGCTGAACCTCTGGCAAAGATTGATTATGTATCTATGGTAGATGCACTGGATATGCAACCGGTAGAAATCGTAGAAAAAGACGTTCTGGTCGCCATGGCAGTTTACATCGGAAAAACCAGACTGATCGACAACTTTAGCTACGAGGTATAGCATATGGAAAATGTGATGAAAAAAGTAGGAAAAGCCAGTTCTTTTCTTACAAATATATTGGAATTATTATCATCTGCTTCTCTGTGATCGCATTTTTTCTGGCGCGACGGGTTTCGCATGGACAACCAATTATACATCCATCTTTTTAGGTGTTGCCATGTTTGGCATGGGGCTTACAATCAAGATGGACGATTTTAAGAGAGTTTTTTTCAAGGCCAAAAGAAATCGTGATCGGATTTGTTGCACAATATACGATCATGCCTGTTGTGGCATGGGGATTATGCCAGCTGATGCATCTTCCGACAGATCTTGCACTCGGCGTTATTCTGGTCGGATGTTGTCCTGGGGGAACAGCAAGTAATGTGATCACATATATTGCCGGAGGTGATGTGGCACTCTCTGTTGGAATGACGATCACTTCCACGCTTGCGGCCCCACTGATGACACCGTTATTAGTGTATCTGCTTGCCGGTGCCTGGGTATGAAGTATCTTTCCTTTGCGATGGTAATTTCTGTTGTAAAGGTTGTACTGATTCCGGTCCTTCTTGGTATTTTGATAAACTGGATCATTTGGAAAGCAGATTCAGGAAAATATCAGAAGTACTTCCACTGATTTCTGTTGTATCCATCGTAATGATCATCAGTGGAATCGTATCTGTCAATACAGGAAAAAATCTTAAGCTGTGGTCTGCTCGTACTTGGAGTTGTAGCACTTCACAATCTCTGCGGAATGGGCATCGGGCTTGGCGCAGCAAAACTTTTACATATCGAATATGATAAAGCTACTGCGATTGCGATCGAAGTCGGAATGCAGAACAGCGGCCTTGCGATTTCTCTTGCAACAGCTAATTTTGTAGCCAATCCACTGGCAACGCTTCCGGGAGCGATCTTCAGTGTATGGCATAATATATCAGGCTCTTTATTCGCCGGGATCCGCCGTGGCGGAACTGGTACGAAAGAAGCTTGCCTGGAAGTAACTGAATAGATAAAAGAAAAGCAAACGAGGATAGGAAACTACTTTCTCCATCCCCGTTTGCTTTTCTTTAATTTCCTAATACTACTGCTATCTTAATCTCTTTCTCTGTATCGCTAAGATCCAATGATCCTCCATCTTCTACTGTAACATGTACTTCGTACAATGTATCTTCCGACAACTTCTCTGGTGTCTTTCCATCTTCTGTCTGAATCTTCCACAGATCTTCCGGAACCTCTGTCAGCTTACCGTCTTTTCCATAAGCATACAGCTTAAAGTCATCCGTTTTGCCTGCAAGCCCCTTCATTCGTATCGCCACAGTCGTACTCGGATGTACATTTTCTACCGTTATCGTATTCAGCCATCCTGCGACATTGCCCTTACCTCCGTCTTCCGTAAATTCTTCCTGCGTTAATATATTTCGCATTGCCTTGTCCAAATCTACTTTTCGGTAAGGCATTTCCGGAAGATATACGAACCGATCCTGCAGTCTGAGGAGTTCAAGATATCCTGTTGGACAGTATAATGCATTTCCACTGCTTCCTGCATACATACCGATTGCCATATTGTTATATCCCGGTTTATCTGACACATCCATTGAAAATGCAGTCTCACCGGTCTCAAAATCGATCATGATAAACTGCCACATGCCACTGTCCAGGTCCTGAACATAACCGTAAATGTATCCTGTTGCGGTTGAAAGCTTCATCATCGATGTATCCCGGATATCATCTCTGCACCAGATACTCTTCATTTCATATCCGTCATCTGTCTTGATCGTATCAACACGCTCAACTCCCGGCATGACCATTTTATTTCCTTTCTGCAGCCAGTTTACATCATAGATATTTTCATATGTCTGTACAGATGAATCGTTATCTGCGTCCGCAAGCTTCGCACTTCCTGCTCCAAACCAGTTACATACGATTGTGCTGACTGTACCTTCACTGTTATCATATACGATTGCTGAATTTTCTACGGATACCTGCATTTCTTCCGGCAGCTCATCAATAACAGGTGTGCTTGCAACCTTTTCACCGGTCTTCATATCTAATGCCAGCAGATTCACCGGATTCTGATTATCTGTAAACATGACCAGATTACTGGTTAGTGATGGCGAACATCCACTTCCCCACGCCAGACCTCCTCCGGTCGTTTCATCACCTTCTTTGCTGTCTTTTGCCCCTGCACTTTCATACGGAGTACACCATTCTACCTGTACACCATTATCTGCTTTCAGCAGATAGCAGTTCTGATTTGTTAAGATGACCGCACCCTCTTTCGAAGAAGCTATTCCATTTTCTGCCCCTTCTCCAGGAGTTAATTCATATACAAATGTAGATGCTGTCAGATCAACCTCTTCTCCATTCAGAATTGCGTTGATCGCATCTCTGGAAATGTATCCCATCGCACCTTGCTGCTGACGTTCCGGATAGATTCTGAATCCGCCGGTTGCAAACCAGAGATTTCCCTCATAGTCAAACACTACAGATAATAAATTCTGATCCAATGTCTTTCCGGTAATCGCCTCTGCCGCTGCTTTAATATCAATATCCAGCACTTTTTCAAATTCCGGCAGCACATTTCCTTCCTCGTCTGTTGCTTTCAACATAAGTACATGATTGTTGCTTGTCGGACAAACCAGACGATTATTTTCATCAACAAAGGAATAGGAACTTTGTATCACATACCCTCCACCGTCATGCTGTTTTGGTGAGAAATATCCGATCGTCTGTGTTTCTTCTGCATTGATATCACGAATTGCAAGTCCTCCCAACAACGGAACAACTGAATGTCCATAATTGTCAAAAAACTACCGCCGGAGATGCATTCGGATTCACCTTTTCATAAGAAACATTAATTTCTGGGTAAATACCAACAGGCAGTACCTCATCTGTTGAATCTGAATTATAACAATCATGGTGGATATTCGCATCATTTTTTGGCCATATAAGGATTCTCATCGATTGCCTTTTGGGTAAGCGGTTTTATCGTTACTCCTGAGCTTACACTTTCTGTTTTTGGTCTGTTCCTGTTTCACCTCATCTGTCTTTGGTTCATTCGATGAACAACCTGATGTCATTGCGACTGCTGATATAATAAATGCTAAAATGAATTGTTCGTTTTTTTCCATATTATTCGGCCTCCTTTTTCTCGTAATCTGTAACTGTTCAGAGCCAAGCAGAATTTCAT
>ENA-OQES01000431-OQES01000431.1-human-gut-metagenome-genome-assembly--contig:-NODE-431-length-17920-cov-8.151071_pt1 | contig 17920 bp, 21 predicted proteins | sample MGYA00242798_ERZ504641 | MGnify/ENA primary metagenome ERZ504641 (study PRJEB26092, sample SAMD00036327) | human gut metagenome | host: Homo sapiens | study: EMG produced TPA metagenomics assembly of... | reverse complement strand
AATAAAAATATGTATGGAGTGTGTCGGAATTGGATAAAAAAATAAAATCAGCCAAAAACATTCCAGCCCGCTTCCGCGGATGGATCCAGGCAGCTGCAGTGCTGCTTACAAACATTCACATCCCGAATCTGTTTTAAAGGGAAAATTTATCAGGGAAAAGCAAAGACAATGTGTGTGCCGGGGCTGAACTGCTACTCTTGTCCGGCCGCCACAGGTGCCTGTCCGATCGGAGCTTTTTCAGGCTGTAGTCGGTTCTTCAAAGTTTAAGTTCACCTATTATATCACAGGCTTTTTTATCTTGCTGGGAGTTTCTGCTGGGACGGTTTATCTGTGGGTTTTTCTCTGCCCGTTCGGATGGTTTCAGGATCTGCTGCATAAGATTCCGGGCAAAAAGTTTTCCACTGCAAGATGAAACCTCTGCGGTATCTGAAATACGTGATCCTGGTTGTCTTTGTTATACTGCTTCCAGCATTTGTAACAAATTCACTTGGCATGGGCGATCCGTTTTTCTGTAAGTACATATGCCCACAGGGCGTCCTTGAAGGTGCACTTCCGCTCGCCCTTGCAAATTCAGGAATCCGTGCTGCACTTGGACACCTTTTTACATTCAAGTTTACGATCCTTGTGCTTTTCATTGTCCTGAGTGTTCTGTTTTACCGTCCCTTCTGTAAATGGATCTGTCCGCTTGGTGCCATCTACTCTCTGTTCAACAGAGTATCCTTTCTTAAAATCCAGGTGGACCACGAAAAATGCATAGGATGCCGGAAATGCATCCGGGCCTGCAAAATGGACGTCAAAGTAACAGAAACACCAAACCATCCGGAGTGTATCCGATGCGGAGAATGTATGAAAGCCTGTCCGGTGGATGCAGTATGCTATCATTACGGATTTTCAACTAAGAAACAGGCTGACGATCAATCAGAAAAATCAAATGGAAAAGGAGATTTAAAATCATGAAAAACAAATTCAAAAAAGTAATCGCTGCATCACTTGCAGTATCCGTACTTCTTGCTTTTACAGGCTGTGGCAACAATCAGGCTCCGTCAGCAGACAATGAAAAAACAGGAATCTGCTTCCACGGCAGATACCGCAAGCATGGATGAACAAAGCTAAAAAAAGAGATGACCTTTATCAGCAGGAAAATCAGAATTTTTTGCTGATCACAAAGATGCCTGGGACAAGGTATTTGGTCTTAGAACAAGAACAGTGCCGGTGAGAGCCTGAGTGAAAACTATGCAGATGTCCTTGCAGGCACCGTTGAATCTAATAAAGATTCTTTCACGGAAGAAGAATATGATACGCTGTGCAAAGACATTGAGACGATCCGCGGCATTGAAGAAGAGCTTGCAGCGATTGAAAAAGAGATTGCAGAAGCGGATTCTGCCAATGGTGGATCCTCAGAATCAGCTCCTGTTTTTTATTTGGAGTGGGATTAGCACAGGTACCAGAAGAACTGAAGTGAAATGGTCCTAAGTGCAAAAAACTGGAAAGGTTATAGAGATACCACTCCTTAGAGGGATTATCTCATAAATTTAGGATACTGAAAAACCGGTGGATTATTCATCGCTTACCTTCAACACGACTGGTCACCCAAAAGCATTGGAGGCTCGCTACAAGGCTCACTGGCGATTACCTTGACCAGACTTTCACTGGCAAACTGATAACAGCTTGCAGAACACACGACTTTCACTCTTTAGGAACGTGCGCCGCCAGGCGCACATAGAAAATTTAAAAAGGCTACTGCACACTTTATAGTGCAATAGCCTTTTTACTCATTTTAATTAAATTACAAAATTTCTCAGATATTTTGTGCTAATTTTAACAGATTTTATCTTTTCATCCAGCGAAGCTTCAAAAGCACGGTCTTCTATTTCTATGCAACCATATCCATCAAACTGAATGTCTGTTAATGCTGAAACATATTTTGCCCAGTTTACATCCCCTAAGCCAGGGATCTTAGGTGTCATATAATCCAAAGGATATGCCATTACTCCGGCTTCCTTCAATTTATCCTCATAGACTTTTATATCTTTAAAATGTACATGAAAAATCTTATCTTTAAATTCATATAACGGCTTGATATAATCCATTTTTTGCCAGATAAAATGGGATGGGTCATAATTGATACCTAACATAGGACTGTCCAAAATTTCAAATACTTTTCGCCAGATTACAGGTGAGGTCATTAAATTTTGTCCACCTGGCCATTGATCTTGTCCAAATAACATCGGGCAGTTTTCAATTGCTATTTTTACATTTTCCTGTTCAGCTAATTTCAATATTGGCGGCCAAATTTCTCTCATAAGCTGCAAATTGTCTTCAACATTCTTACTTTGGTCACGTCCTATAAAAGTCGTTACCATATTGACACCTAATTTTGCTGACGCACAAATTACCTTTTTTAAATGTGATACTGCACGGTTTCTTTTCTCAATATCTCCATCCATAGTATTCGGGTAATAAGCCAAAGAAGAAGTTTCGATTTTTTTCTTCTTTGCATAATCCAGGATATGACAACAATATGCTTCATCTGTTAAGACTTTTTCGACATTTATGTGACTCACGCCAGCATATCTTCGCTCTGCTTTTTCCACAGGCCAACATGCAACTTCCACACATTCCAGTCCTGCATCTGCCACCAGATCAATTAATTTTTCATAATCGACATCGTCGTATATGGCACTTACTAATCCTAATTTCATTTTATTCCCTCATTCACTGTCTGATTTTCACTGTATGACCACATTCAGAAGCTTCTATACTTGCGAAAACTGCTCTCATTGCGGATAATACACTTTTTCCACTAATTACAGGTTCTTCATTTTTAACAATAGATTCTACAAATGCATCAATAATTCCAGATTTTGTCTGATTATCATTAGTCTGAATCTTATCAATATCATATAATACTTTTTCAACATCTTTCGTAATGATTTCAATAGCAAATTTGGGATTGGAATATATTTTCATAATTCCCTCTGTTCCATAAAGTACCGTAGAATTGTCTTCTTCTCCATAATAAGACCAACTTGCTGTCATCGTTCCTACAATTCCGTTGTTCATTGTATATATGCAGATTGCATTATCGTCCACCCCGATAAAGTTACCTGCTGCATCTTTTTTATCTAGTGTTCCAACGAATGCTCTTGTCTCCGCTACTGTTGTATCCAACAAATACTGTATCAGATCAGTTTTATGAATTCCTAAATCAGCCATTGCTCCCATTGCAGCTCTTTTTTTATCAAAAAACCAACTGGATTTTCCAGGATCTATGCTCCATGTCTCAGGTCCGCAATGTCCAAAGGTTGTTTTAAATGTTCTGACTGTTCCAATTGCACCATCTGCAATTAATTGTTTTGCCTTCACATGTGCCTTTGCAAGTCTCTGATTCTGACCAATCATAAGAAACTTTCCATTTTCAGACGCTGCTTTTACCATTTTCTCACAGTCTTCCAATGTCGTTGCCATTGGTTTTTCGCAAAGAACATGTTTTCCACAATTTAATGCCTGAATAGAGATTTCCGCATGGGCATTATTTGCCACACAGATACTAACTGCATCAATTTGTTGATCTGCTAATAATTCTTCTACTGAAGAATATGCTGTTGCATCATATTGACTGGCAATTTCAGATGCTCTTTCAAAATTCAGATCATATACTCCGATAATCTTACAGTCTTTGTTTCCTGCATATTCAGGAAGATGTCTGGTCTGTGCAATTTTCCCACACCCTATTACGCCTATTCTTACCATATTTTCCCCCTCCGGTTTTATCAGACACTTTTCTCCAGTGTCTTCATATAGTTGATTGCCTGTTCCGCATATTTATCCATCAAATGAGACTTTGTTTCAAGATCTCCGGACTCATATGGATTGGCTAATCTCGGCATAAATTCCATGGTCAATGGTCCTTTATAACCGATATCTCGGAGCACATAAAACATTTCCTTAAAATCTGTCTTTCCAAGTCCTGCTGCCTCACGTGTATTATCTGCAATATGTACATGAATCAGCCGATCTGCAATCATTCTCAGGCTTGCTCCAATATTATTTTCTTCCAAACTCATATGAAACATATCTGCCATAATCCAGACAGCCGGATGATTCATTTCACATACAAATTTGTATGCTTTTGTTAAAGTATTCAAAAAGTATGTTTCATATCGGTTGATGGCTTCTATTGCAAGTTTTACATTTTTAGATGCAGCATAATCTGCAGCAATTTTCAGATTCTTTTTTGCATTTTCCCACATTTCATCATATGTATAGCCTTCCGGAAGCGCAACTCTTCCCACAGGAGAAGGCACCACAATTATATAAGGAGCACCCACTTTGACAGCAAAATCAACGCTGTCTTTAATATATTGGATCGCTGTATTTGCACACTCCGGATCTCTGGATGTCAGATCTCTTTCTTCTGGAAAGATACCACACAACGATGTGCATTCCATTTCGTATTTTTTTCAATAACGAAACCATTCTTTCCTGATCAATTGTATACGGCTCTGCTGCAAATTCTATTCCATCATAACCATTTTTTTTCAGTCTCTGAAAACTGTATTCTATATCTTCGTTTCCTACAATCCATTGTGTCATGCTATATTTATACATAACCTTTTCACCTCGACTTTGTGCTTTTAGTTCTCATCCGGATATAAGATAACCTCTAAACCAACACCTTTTCTCATAGCATCCAGTCCCTCTGCGAATTTAGACATCGGGAGCTTATGTGTGATTATCTTTTCAACAGGAATGATTCCTGCTTCCAGTGTCTTTACCGTTCTGGACATAATATAGTTTCCGATATAGTTACCAAAAATGCTCAATCCTTTTGACACAATATCGTTTTGGCAAATTGTTTCATTTACAGCTCCGTTCTGACCCATTAATACAATTCGTCCACCTTTACATGTATTTACAATTGCATCATTAATCAAAACACCCACTGCATCTACAGAAATGTCTACGCCGCGTCCACTTGTAATTTTAGCAATTTCTTCAGCAAGATTCTGTTTTGTTGGGTCAATAATAATGTCTGCTCCGCAATCCATTGCATATTTTGCTCTATATTCTGAAGGTTCTGAAACAATGATTTTTCCTGCACCATTTGCTTTCATCAGCATAATGAAATACAGTCCAATTGGACCACCGCCAAGAATTAATACCGTTTCTCCCGGGAGAACTCTAACCCAATCCATAGCTCCCATTACACATTTTACCGGCTCAGCAAAGATTGCCAGATCTTTATCCATATCATCTGGAATTTTCGTTAATGCTACTTCTGGAGCAACAAAATATTTTGCAAACACTCCATCACAGGTTACACCCATTACTTTTTCATTTTCACACATGTTTGCTTTTCCCTGTCGGCATGATTCACAGTATCCGCATGGAATATTCGGTACCAGAACTACTCTGTCTCCTACTTTCAGTCCTTCTACACCATCTCCGATTTCTCTTACAGTTCCTACACACTCATGTCCAAGGATACTTCCCTTTGTTCCAATAAATCCAGGAGGGTTTCCAAGTACATGCACATCTGTACCACAAATACTTGCTGCTTCTACTTCTACCAATACATCATTTACTTTTTTAATTTCAGGTACTGATCTTTCTTCATATGTCCAAGTTGCTAAATCTTTAAATACAATCGCTTTCAATTTTTTTGTCACAGTAATTTCTACTGTATCCTCCTCTCTGTAAATAATCACAAATTAATTTGTAGCTGCATTGCGGTTATCCATAATAACTGCCGCAAGTATAATGATTCCCTTAATTACTTTTTGCCAATAGCTGGATACATTTATCATAGTAAGTCCATTTGTCAGTACTCCGATAATCAGCACACCCAGGACAACTCCCCAAAGTTTGCCTTTTCCTCCAGACATACTGGTTCCTCCCAGCACAACCGCTGTAATAACATCCATTTCTGACCCTTCGCCTGTTGCCGGTAATCCACCGCCAAGTCTTCCTGCCAGAATGATTGCCGCAAATCCATTTAAAAATCCGGCAATTACGTATACAGTAATGCGAATTTTGTCTACATTGATTCCTGACCATTTTGCAGCCTGTGCATTTCCTCCACATGAATAAATATATCTTCCAAATCGTGTATGTTTTACCAAAATCATTCCCAAAATTAAAACAATGATCATAAAAATAACTGGAAGCGGAATCAGATTAAACACATAGCCTGTACCTAAAAATGTAAATTTCGGGTTTGTTACACCTATTGGTGATCCTCCTGTAATAATATATGCAAATCCCCTGCATATACTCATTGTAGCTAATGTTGTAATAAATGCTGGTACACGAAATTTTGCTGTGAAAATTCCATTGAACAGTCCAATTGCAATTCCGAGTGCTAAGGCTACAATTAACGTTAAACATGTACTTTCTGTTGTTTTAAATACAATTGCACTAATAACGCCTATAAACGCATACATTGAACCTACTGACAGATCAATATCCCCTAAAAGAATGATCATGAACATACCTAGGGAAGATATTCCGGTAATGGAAACCTGTCTGAGCACATTAATCATATTTGAAGTAGTAAAAAAGTTTTGCGTCATAAAGGCAAAAATTATCAATTCTGCCGCTAATAGCAGCACAAGTGTCAGCTGTCGTATCATTTCAACTCTTATTGATACTCCGCTTTCTGTTTTTCTATTCGTTTTATTATTCATTTTTTCCCTCAACTTATCGCAGCATGCATTATTTTTTCCTGGTCATAATCCTTCGTCTGACCATCTAATGTTATCTTTCCATCGTGCATAACAATGACTCTGTGACTTACTCTTAAGATTTCCGGAAGATCTGATGAAATCATTATGATACTAACACCCTGATCTGCCAGTTTTCTCATAATATCATAGATTTCTGCCTTGGCTTTTACATCAACGCCTCTCGTTGGCTCATCCAGAATCAGCACATCCAAGTCTAATGACAGCCATTTTGAAATCACCACTTTTTGCTGATTTCCACCACTTAATCTTCCTACAATCTGTTGTCCTCCACGTGTCGCTATCGACAGCGCATTGATATAATGATCTGTGATTTGTGCTTCTTCTCGATCTGATTTCAGCAGCCAGGGCAAATCTTTTAATTTTACAACTGTCAAATTATCCTGCACATTATGCTTTAGAACCAGTCCCAGCTGTTTACGATCTTCTGGTACCATTCCTATTTTATTATTGATTGCATCTTTTGCTGACTTAAGATTTAATACTTTACCATCTTTTTTTATTGTTCCACATGGACTTCTGTCAATGCCAAACAAAACTCTTGCCAGTTCTGTCCTTCCGGCACCTACCAATCCAAATATACCAGTAATTTCACCTTTATATGCTTTGAAACTTATAGGGTCTTTATACTTTGAAGTGATCACATTTTCTGCTTCAAGTACAATTTCACGATTTTCATCTATTTTATATTCTGAATAATTTTCTTTAAATTCTCGCCCTATCATCAATTGAATCAGTTTTTGTTCAGTAGTATCTTTAATATTTAGAGTGTCGATTTTTTCACCGTCTCTAAATACTGTTACTCTGTCTCCGATTTCAAATATCTCTTCCATTCTATGAGAAATATAAATAATGCTGATACCTTCTTTTTTCAGTTTAGCGATCAGCTTAAAGAGCGTTCTTACTTCTCTTTCTGAAAGACTTGACGTAGGCTCATCCAATATAATGATTTTTGCATTATGTGACAGACATTTTGCAATTTCTACACATTGTTTCTGTGCTGTAGAAAGATTTTCAACAAGCTCTGTTGGTGGTGCATCAATCTCCACCATTTCCATCCATTTCAGAGCATCCTGATTCATTTTATTCCAATCAATAAGTCCTTTTTTCACCGGTTCATAGCCCATAAATATATTTTCGGCTATCGTCATATTTTCCATCAGGTTGAATTCCTGGAATACCATGCTTATTCCTTTTTCCAATGCCATTTTAGGATTTGAAAAAGCAATTTCTTCCAAATTTCCTTTTCCGTCATCCAGGTATATGTTTCCTTTATCCTGTTGGTAAACACCCGTTATAATCTTCATTAAAGTCGACTTTCCAGCTCCATTTTCTCCCATAAGAATATGTGTCTCTGCACTGTCTAATTCAAAATCGACATTTTTCAAAATTGGTACATGGGAAAATGATTTGGAGATTCCGGTAGCTTTTAATATTGTTTTTTTCACTTTTTCGTCCCTCAAGCTATATTTTGATAATCTGTGGTCAGATTCCAACTGCCCACAGATCATCTGTTATATATTTTGTTCTAAACAAGGAAGGAAACTTTTATTCTGAAGAATGTAGCATACCTTCTTTTATTTGTTCAGATATTCCTCATTTCTTTCAATAATTTCTGCGCAATTATCTGCAGTTACTAATTCACATTCAATTGCAATATCTTCCACCTTTTCTCCGTCAAGATATTTTACTGCATTCTCAAGAGCTTTATATCCCATTGTATATGGATCCTGAGAAACTGTAGCAACCAGGTTAGTTCCATTCTGGATAGCTTCCATAACTTCCCCATCTGTATCAACTGCAACTACATTAATATCTGAACGATTTAATGACTGTGTCGCTGCATATGCTCCCAGTGCCATTTCAGCGTTTGCGCCCCATACAAATTTGATATCACCATTTGCCTGAATGATACTTTCTGTTGCTGCCAGAGATGAACTTCTGTCTGCATTACAATCCTGTTCTGAAACAATTTTTATATTAGGATACTTTTCTTCCATTTTATCTTTGAATCCTTTTGCTCTGTCAGCAGTTGCAGATGCTGCCGGCCATGTCAGAATTGCAATCTCGCCTTCTCCATTCATTTCAGTTCCTATATAATCTGCTGCAATCTCTCCAATGCCGTAATTATCGGAGCTTACAAAACTTGCCACATCCACGCCTTCAATACCAATATCGCATGTTCCAACTGCAACACCTTTATCCTGTGCTTCTTCGATAACCGGAACAATTCCTTCTGAATTACATGGTCCTACAATGATGTAATTTGTTCCCATCTCAACAAAATTTTCTATATCTGCTACTTCCTGCTGCAGATCCCCATCTGCATATTTATAATTAAATTCAACTCCAAGATCTTTTGCTGCATCCTGCATTCCAATTGTTTTAATTTCCCAGTGTTCTACAGCACCGTATCCATGGGAAGCAGAAATAACATATCCATCTGATTCTGCTGATACTGTCATTGCTCCACATAATACCATTCCCATTGTTAACATTCCGATTACCATTTTTCTTTTCATTTTCAAGCTCTCCAATCTTTTAATTTATGAAAATAATTTTTTCAGATATGTAATAGACTCTTCTGTGTACTGATCATAGAATTCTTCCTGTACAATTCCGCTAAATGGATTTGCTGCTGCTGGTAAGAGTTCCATAGAAATCCATCCATTATAATCAATATCTTTTAATGCCTGTGCAATTTCTTCAAAATCAATATGACCTCTTCCAGGTGCTGCTCTGTTACTGTCTGCAATGTGGAGATAATACAATTTCTTTCCTACATTTCTAATTGCATCTCCCATGTTGCTTTCCTCAATGTTCATATGGAATGTGTCACCCATGACACCAACATTCTCCAGTCCTACTTCATTAACCATTTTGAGTGCCATATCAAGTTTTGTTATCAAATATGTTTCATATCGATTCCATGCTTCTAATGTAAGACGAATATTATTCTTTAAAGCATATTCTCCGGCTTCTTTCAGTCCTTCTACTGCCCATTTCCAAGCTGTTTCAAATGGTGCATCAGCGTCAATTTTCATATTCGCTGTCACCTGTGTACTAATTGATTTTGCTCCAATCGCAACAGAAAAATCCACGCACTTCTTCATATATTCTACTGCCTGTTTTCTGATTACTGGATCATCTGAAACAAAATCTCTTTCATTTGTAAAAATTGCACAGATAGAACTGGCTTCAATATTATTCTCTTTCAAAAGTCTGCAGATTTCAGCTGTATCAAATTGATCTGGTTCACCTACAAAATCTACACCATCATAGCCAAATTTTGCCAGTCGTCTGATTCCGTCTGCAATATTCTCACCGGCGTATACCAGTGTGTTGTAAGAAATTTTTACGTTCATTTTCTTCCTCCTTGTTACGTTTTTCATTTCTTTGTGTAACACCATGATATATTGTTTCACTGTTTAAGTCAATCAAAATCTCGTCTCATTGTTCATTTTCGTTGTTTTATACTTTTTTTGAAACTGTTTTTTTCGTTTATTTTGCCGTATCATGGCACCTGTTTCATGTAACATTTTTCATTGTAGTTACATTTTTTTCATTTCATGTAGTACATTTTTTTTCATTTAATTTCCTTTTACATTTGCAATTTTTATGCTATAGTAGTATTATAACTTATCAATATACGGAGGAATGTATGCAATCTAAAAAATTACAATCCGTGATGTTGCAAAAGAGGCTAATGTATCTATTGCAACTGTATCACGCGCATTAAATAATAACTGTCATGTTAAAAAAACTACTTTGGATTCTATTTTCCAGGCAATAGAAAAAGCTTGGCTATCAATATGGTGAAACAAAAGTTATCCGATAATACACCATCTGCTTATCCTACCGGCACGCTTCCTCTTACTCAATCAGATGAGCAGACTGATAAAATTCTCCTTATGAATATTCCGGATATGTCAAATCCCTTTTATTCAAAAAATTATTGACGGTGTTTTATCATCTGCAAAATATGCGCTCTATGTCTGTCGTTTTTACATCGTTTAAATTTAGCTCTGATAACGTAGACAAATTTATTCATATGATTCATCGTTTAAAAGCAAATGGCGTGATTACTTTAAATAGTATTTCTCCATCAGCATTAAAGCTAATTACTTCCCATGTTCCAGTCGTACAATGTTGTGAATATTTTGACAATCCGTATGCCTCCTACGTAGGAATTGATGATTTTGCATCTACCGAACTCGCATTAAACTATTTTCTTTCAATTGGGCGAAAAAAAACTAAGTATTATAAATGGACCTATTGAATTTAATTATGCAAGAATACGTCTCGCTGCATATAAATCCATTATGGCTTCTGCTAATATTGATTATCCTTCTAACTGGATTATCCAGTTGCCAGAATTAAATCATGATCTTGCTTTTACATCAATTGTGCAGGTTCTGTCTTCACCAAACCCACCAGACTGCTTTTTCGCCATTTCAGATAATCTGGCTGCTGCTGCTATAAAGGCAGTACAATACTGTAATTTAAAAGTTCCTTCAGATGTTCTTGTCATTGGATTTGATAATACAAATATTTCTCAATTGTCAACTCCATCTATTACTACGATCAAACAGCCTTGTTCTCAACTTGGATATCTTGCTTCTGAACTTCTGATTGAAAAAATCAATAATCCAGATACCGAAATTAAGCAAGTTCAACTACCCACTGAATTAATTATTCGTGAATCTACATCACAGGAATAAATACAAAAAAGACAGTGATTTCGCGCAAACATGAAATCACTGTCTTTTCTTATACATATTTTCAGTCAAAGATTCTCATAATATCCTGATATCGATTCACTACTCGATAAATCTCTACACTGTGAGCACATCTTAAATTCCGGTACTGTCATCTGCAGAATTGGAATAATAATCTCCTTATTACTCATAAGCTGTTTCATTCCCGCATCATATTCTGCACCATTTACTCCAGACGTATATACGTCTATTATTGTCTCATCACGCATGATTTCTCCTCTCCAAAGGAACTGGAACTGTTATTCTTTTGTATATAAATATATTAACATGCAAGTCTTTCTCTTGCAATTCCTTCATAATACTTATTCTATCCAAATATAATTGAAAAAGATACTACTCTGTATCATCTAATACATTTTGCAGAGCTAAAACACATGAATAATGGCTTGCAAATATGCCACAACAAATAGTAACATTTTCTTGCAAAATCCTCTTCAGCAATTTATGATAGATGTATCTAAACTGTTTTACGAAAGGTATTGCTACTATGAAGCTTGCACTCGCCCAAATATCTATGGCCTCAAATATGCAGGAGAATCTGGAAAAATCTTTGTTATTTTGTGATCAGGCAAATGGAACTGATTTACTGTTTTTCCCAGAGATTCAGCTTTCTCCATTTTTTCCTCAGTATGAAAAAAGGAACGTTGACTGCTATTGTCTTCAGCCTGATTCTGTGGAAATCTCAAAATTAAAAGAAAAGCAGCACAGCATCACTATTATCTGTCACCTAATGTCTACCTGGAGCGTCAGGGAAAAAGATATGATACTTCCCTGTGGATTACACCCGATGGACAGTTAGCAGATACTGCCCAGATGATTCATATCGCACAGGCAAAACAGTTCTATGAACAGGACTACTACACTCCTTCCGATACAGGATTTAAAGTATTTGACACACCCTTCGGAAAAATAGGAATCGTCATCTGCTATGACAGACATCTCCCGGAAAGTATCCGCACCTGCACGCTGAAAGGAGCCGATCTGATCATTATTCCCACTGCCAACACGAAAGCAGAGCCAATGGAAATGTTTGAATGGGAAATGCGTGTCCAAGCTATGCAGAATCAGGTGTTTATTGCCATGTGTAATCGCGTCGGAAGAGAAGACGCCATGGATTTCTCCGGTGAATCACTGGTTATTCATCCAAGTGGTGATATTCTTGCAAAAGCAGATGATTCCGAACAGCTTCTCACCTGTGAGATCAATCTCCAGGAAACATCCCAATTAAGAAATAAAATACCTTATCTGAAAACACGCAGACCTGAATGTTATTTATAAGGAGGGACCTCATCATAAATCATGTGGAAATGCCGTTAAGTCTGTAGGAGGATACCATGCACATGCAGCCTGTGCTCTGCTTGATTTTTCCAGATGTTCTCCTACATCTAAACCTGAAGCATTATCCAGTGCTGCCATACATGTAAGATAACCTCCTGCCGATTCTCCCATAACGCCAATCTTTTCCTCATCAATATTGAACCTTTCTGCATAAGCTCTCAGATAACGTATAGCCGCCTTTACATCCTGAATCTGCGTTGGATATTTTCCTTCATTAGATGTACGATATTCATCCAATCACTGCTACTTTTTACCCATTGTTTCATTTCCTCCTTGTGTTTGCTTTCTGTTTGTTTATGGGTATATTTTAGCAACAAAAAATGAGAAACTCTCTCTAAAAACGGAAACGGCACATTTTAATGACCTTATTATAAACAAATTTCTTTTTCTGTCCAGGTCAAAAAAAATTAATACATTTTTTTGACCTGGACAGAAGACAAACTCTTACTCTGCCAATAACACCTTACATCTTTTCTTATAACAGGCAATTCCATATTTTACAACATTCTCCATACCATCCCCAAGTAGTGCTGCCTCATAATGCTTTTCCTCAATCTGTTGGATTGCCTTATTGCAGGCAGAATCAAATGCTGCATCTTCTGCATATTTGATTTCCACTACAATACCAGTCCGGCTCTCTGGAACTTCAATGAGAATGTCACTGTATCCTTCTCCGGACTCTGCGTTAGATTTCACCAGCCAGTTTTCCTTATATCTGAGAAGTCCCAGAATCATTCCATGGTAAAAATTCTCCATTTTTCTCTCTGCCAGATGTGTCCCGAATACTGATAGTATTCCAGAGATATTCATTCAGAAGCTTTTCAATTTTCACAGCGTCTTTCTGTGGAAAAGCCTGACAGAAAGCTTCCAGTGTCCCTGTATCCTTCCTTGATGACTTACGGAACCATTCCCGAATCTGCGTTATAAATAATTCTCTGATTTCTCTGTTAGGAATTGCCAGACGATATTTCCTACCGTCTACTCTGCCTCTCTGAGTCAGATAACCGGTAGTAAATAATACGCTCCACAGATTTTCTATCGACTGATCCAGCTCACTATAGGTCAGTTCCTGATGAATCTCTTTTATAACCTCGTCACCTGCAATCAGGCTCTCAACCTCATTTTTCGTAACACTGTCTGCTTTGTCAATCAAACGACGTACAATGGCATTTCCGCTGGTATTAGACCAATAATTCTGAGGATATGCATCTTCATCTGCCCGCAGATCGTCACAGAAATTAATCACATCCCAAGGACAATATACATCCGTTTTTCCAAAACGATAACCGTCATACCATTCTTTCATTGTTTCATAATGTTCTTCCAGATCATAATATGCCAGCATTTCTTTAACTTCTTTGTCTGTAAAACCGAAATATTCGTCAAACTGTGCATTTGTAATTGTAAGTGTTTTCAGATTATTAAGTCCTGTAAAAATACTTTCTTTTGAAATCCTCAGACATCCCGTCAGCACTGCAAAGTACAGACTCGGATTCGTTTTTAAAGCATTTCCAAACATTACACGAAGAAGCGATACCATCTGATCATAGTACCCATACTGAAACGCTTTATCCAGAGGAACATCATATTCATCTATAAGAAGAATTACGTTTTTTCCATAATGCCTGCAAAGTAAGTCTGACAAAGTTTTCAGACTGGTACCCAATACATCATTTGTCATGGCAAAAAGACTGCCTGTACCTTTTCCTATTTCTGTAAGCTGCTGATAAATGTCTTTATCTTTATCAGATAGTCTGTCACTTTCCAGAAGAAATCCGAAGCGCAAAGCTTCCTGTCCTATAATATATTTCATTGCTGCCAAAGCTTCCTGAAATGTCTGTCCCTCTACGCCTTTAAGGCTAATAGAAATCACCGGAAACTGCCCCATATATTCCTGGCACAGTTCTTTTTCCTCTGAGATCTTCAGACCATCAAACAGTGTCTTATCACAACCAATTTCAAAAAATGTCTGCAGCATAGACATATTGAGACTTTTTCCAAATCGTCTCGGTCGGGTAAACAAATTTACTTCTGCCCAATTTTTCAAAAGCTCGACCAACAGACCTGTTTTATCTATATAGTAAAAGTCATGCTGAACCAGTTTGTTAAAAGAATCGACTCCTACCGGCAGTTTCTTTTTATTGCTCATCTGTTTACACTCCTCTCTGAAAATGGTACTGTTCACTCCATGCCCAGCAACCTAAAAATACATTTCTTCCATTCATTCTTTTCCTTATCTTAACATCCCCAAAAGACAATAGCAAGGATTCTATTTTAGTAGCTTCAACTACAAAAAAGAGATCGTTACTGTTCACTCCGTTCACGGTAACGTAGCCACTGGGACGGAAAGTCATTCATTCATAACCGATTTATGATTTATCTGGCAGGAAGTATAGATTTCCTTAATTTTCTCAGCTATCTGCTGTAATTTCTGGGCACGATGTCCGAAGATTCTCAATGCCAGATCACCCGTAGTCAGGCGGGTAACACCGCCGTCTACTTCTGAATCTTCATCCAGAATCTGCCAGATCTTTTCCTTCAGTTCTGATGTTCTATCCAGACCATCCGCGTCACCTCTGTCACATAGTTTAGACAGAAACAGGTTTGCCATATGTGTGAAACCCTCGTACAACCCGATTCCTTCCATCGGCATTTTGCCCGGTTCATATCTGGTGTTGTCTCTGTAGATCAGTTTTTCTCCCCGGTACAGCAATACCTTTGAGGAAAATCTGCGATACTGAAATCGTTCCTCATGTGCATTTCGACCACAGGAAATGATCTCCAGCAAAAACAATTTCGAAGTTTCATCTTCCAGATGAATCGTCATTTTGCTGTCAAAAGCAGACTGTGCAAAAGGGATTACAGGCTGAGGATAATAGTATAATGCAGCATTTTTATCTACCTGCACTTCTATGGTACGGCTGGCAGAGCCTTCATCCATCTTGTGAATCTTCTCGAAAGACTGGGACAGAATCTCCAGGTCTGCACCTTCTTTTACATGGTAGGAAAATTCCTGTGAATCTCCTGCCATGATTCCGGCAGATGCGCAGAGAGGCATGATCTGGATTCCTCCATTTTCCTTTTCAAAAGGTGTCATGATCTTGTATGGTGCTGTAAAAGACAGGTCTTCCAGAATGGTTTTTCCATCTTTCAGTGCGGCGCAGGCACTGATACGGGAAACTTTTCCAAATTTGTTATCCATAGGCTTTCTTTACATTCCTTCTAAGAGTACATTCTTCTTAATCCATTCCACTACTTTATCCACGTTCTCATCTCCGCGGATATTTGTGAACTGGAATGGTCTGTCACCGCGCATTTTTCTGGAGTCTCTTTCCATTACTTCGAGACTTGCACCTACATATGGAGCCAGGTCGATCTTGTTGATGACAAGGAGATCAGAGCGTGTGATTCCAGGACCGCCTTTACGTGGAATCTTATCTCCTTCTGCTACATCAATGACGAAGATGGTTGCATCTACCAGTTCCGGACTGAATGTTGCAGACAGATTATCTCCACCACTTTCGATGAAAAGAAGTTCAATATCAGGGAAACGCTCCATCATCTCATCTACTGCTTCCAGATTCATGGAAGCGTCTTCGCGGATCGCTGTATGAGGACAGCCGCCTGTTTCCACACCAATGATACGCTCTACCGGAAGAACACTGTTCTTTGCCAGAAACTGTGCGTCTTCCTTTGTATAAATATCGTTTGTGATGACGCCGATGCTGTAATCTTTTGCCATCTTTCTTGACAATGCTTCAATAAGTGCTGTTTTTCCGGAACCTACAGGTCCGGCAACTCCGATTTTTACATATGACATACCGATTTCCTCTTTTCTACTTTACTTGTTGATAGCTTCTTATAATCTGTTCGCTAATTTTCCACATATAAATTTTTAAGATTTCATATTATGCACATGATTCTATTTCTATTCACATTTTAGCCTGGAAAAACTAATGTCAGATTCAAACTACGACATATATAACCTGGAATAGAGTTTCTCATGCTGGATTCCTCTGATATCAAATCCCGGCGCAGAGAGACACATATCTTCTTCACTTCTTGTCATCACATCTTTTAATATCTCGTCAAATTCTCCATAACAGCCACTTAGCAGCTGCTGCCCGGATGTCTGACTCAATGGAATTGTTTTTACACAGTTTGTCACAATAGCTGAGGTCTGTGCATAGAGATAATGCGTTAAGGCTTTCTCCAGCGGAATCTGCATTTCTGCGCAGAAAACTCCGTAAATACAGCAATGATTTACTGCTTTTCCTTTTCGTGCATCCAGATATTCTCTGAAAATCCCGTTTTCACTGATGGATAATCCAAGTTTCTCAATGGTTTTTGCGAAACGGGAACCCATTTTTCTGGCTGCCTCTCTCTGCTCCATAGGAATTCTTGATGCTTCCAGAAGTTCTTCCAGATATAGAAGTTCTTTCAGGTCTTTTTTCTCAGCCGCTTCATAGGCTAGTCTGGCTGCCAGAAGCTCTGTGTATGCAAGATTCCATTTGATTTTGTGCGTAATATATTCTCTGGCTGTGTCTACATCGTGGACAATTCCCCGCTGGATATAAGTCTCCAGTCCCTGTGAATGAGAATAGCCTCCGATTGGAAATAACGCATCATTTACCTGCAGTAAATAAAATTGTTTTTCCTGACATGAAGAACCTCCATAATAATTCATTTGCATATTGATTATCCAGATAAATTTGAGTGATGATGATTATGAATACTTGCAGAAATTCTCCTGTCAAAATTCCAGCTTCAGCACTTCTTTCTCCGCCTGAACTCCATGGATTTTCCTGAAGCATGACAAGCATGGGCTCGTTATAGATCGTGATAAACGAATCATTCTCTCCCCAGAAAACGCGGTGCATGTCTGTTTCCGATTTCGTAGCAGACTTTTGCAGACATTTTCTCATGTCCCGGAGTCAAGAAACACGGATAACTTCGCATGGCGGTGTATTTACCACTACAAGCTTCTCATCATCTGCGTAGATCACATCATCCTGATACAGACCTCTGGCGAGAATGGAATCGTCCATTCGGATTCCC
>ENA-OQES01000430-OQES01000430.1-human-gut-metagenome-genome-assembly--contig:-NODE-430-length-17932-cov-3.521483_pt1 | contig 17932 bp, 19 predicted proteins | sample MGYA00242798_ERZ504641 | MGnify/ENA primary metagenome ERZ504641 (study PRJEB26092, sample SAMD00036327) | human gut metagenome | host: Homo sapiens | study: EMG produced TPA metagenomics assembly of... | reverse complement strand
CTGCTAAGCCAAAAGCGCAGATAATACTTTGTGTATTATCGAGCATTTTGGCAACGCAGATGCCGTGCCGCAGCCGCCGGAGCGGTGCTTAAGCCGTAAGGCGGGAATTATGCGGTGTTGCCTTAGGAATGTTCTTCGGCTTTCTCTGCCAAAAGGCGCTGCCGCGGTTCATTTTTCTGTTGTCTTTTCCCCACAAAAAGGCTATAATAATCTCAAATTTTGCATAGCATAGGAGGGGTCGCCTTGGAGCGGATCAAACGGCATCTGCGCAGCGCGGCGGGGTATCTGGCAGTGTGCGCCAAGTGGCTGGTGCTGGCGGCGCTGGTTGGCTGCGTGGTGGGCCCGTTGGGCGGCGCGTTCGGGCTGGCGCTCAACTGGACCAACGCCACCCGCGGCGCGCACCCGTGGCTGCTTTACCTGCTGCCCGTTGCCGGTCTTGTTATCGTATTTTTGTATCACCGCTTTGACCCGGATGGCGGCGGCTCTACGAACCAAATCTTCGTATCCGTGCGGGAGCACAAGCCGCTGACACTGCGCACCGCGCCGCTCATCTTTGTTTCCACCGTCGCCACGCATCTGTTCGGCGGGTCCAGCGGACGCGAGGGCGCGGCTCTGCTGCTGGGCGGCAGCGTATCCGGGCAGCTCGGCAGGGCGCTGCGCTTAGAAAACCGTGACTGCCGCTTAATGACGATGTGCGGCATGGCGGGCGCGTTCTCGGCCATCTTCGGCACGCCGCTGGCCGCAACGATCTTCACGCTGGAGGTCGTCGATGTCGGCTCCATGCAGTACGCGGCACTGCTCCCCTGTCTGGTGTCGGCGCTGCTGGGCGTTTTCATCAGCGGCAAAATGGGGCTGGCTCCCGAGGCGTTCGTCTTACAGGCCGAGGCTGCCCCCACGCCGGACAATCTCGTCCGCGTTATCATCCTGGGTTCGCTGCTGGCCGCGCTGAGCATCTTCTTCTGTGAGCTGCTCCATGTCACGCCGAAGCTGTACCGGAAATTCTTCCCGAACATCTACCTGCGCGTCGCCGCGGGCGGCGTGCTCATTATCGCCTTGACAAGGCTGCTGGGCACCACCGACTACAACGGCGCGGGCGCGGCGGTCATCGAGGCCGCCATCGACGGCGAGGCCGTTCCCTACGCCTTCCTTTTAAAGATGCTGTTCACCGCGCTGACCCTGGGCGCAGGCTTCAAGGGCGGCGAGATCGTGCCGATCTTCTTCACCGGCGCGACGTTCGGCTGTGTGGCCGCGCCGCTGCTGGGTCTGCCGCCGCAGCTGGGCGCCGCGCTGGGCATGGTTGCGCTGTTCTGCGGCTGCACCAACAGCCCGCTGGCGTCCATCTGCCTTGCCATCGAGGTATTCGGCGGACAGTGCGTCTCGCTGTTTGCGCTGGCATGCGCGGTTTCCTACATGCTGTCGAGCTATTTCAGCCTTTACCGCGAGCAGCACTTCCTGCATTCCAAGCTGCGCATCGTCGGCGTGCAGCGGGTACACGGCCACTGGTCCGAGACGGACGCCGCACACCTGAACACAAACGACGACGGCGAAAATTAGAAAATTAGAAAACCGGAAAATTGGTTGCAGGAACGCTGTTTTCATGCTATAATAAACTGTTACGGAGGAAATGGCGCACTATGAATACACTTACCTTGGAAAAGCACTGCTGGGCCGAGATCGATTTGACGGCCCTGCGTGAAAATTATGAATATATCCGCCGCACCGTAGGCGGGCCGGTCTGCGCCGTCGTCAAGGCGGACGCCTACGGCCACGGCGATAACGTCATCGCCCGCGTTCTGCAGGAGGCCGGTACTGCGGGCTTCGCGGTCAGCTCCCTTGGCGAGGGGCGGCACCTGCGCCGCGGCGGCATCACAACGCCCATCCTGATTCTGGGCTACGCAGACCCCACCTATGCGGCTGTGCTGGCTGCCAACGACCTGATCACCACCTGCTATTCGACCGAATACGCACAGGCGCTCTCCGCTGCCGCCGTCAAGGCGGGCGTCAAGGTTAAGGTCCACCTGAAGATCGACACCGGCATGGGCCGCATCGGCTTTGCGGTGCGTTCCGGCTTTGCGGAGACCATCCGCGAGCTGGAGGCTCTCTACGTCTTGCCCGGGCTGGACATCTGCGGCGTCTTTCAGCACTTTGCGGTGGCGGACAGCGTCGAGCCCGACGACGAGCGCTACACCGACGAGCAGCACGCGCTGTTCGCGCAGGTCGTGGAGCGGCTGCGTGCGGACGGCTGCCCTGTCGGCACGGTACACTGCGCCAACTCTGCCGCACAGCTGCGCCACCCCGAGTGGAGGCACGACCTGACCCGCGCGGGCATCATCCTGTACGGGCTTGACCCCAGCAATGAGGTACGCTTCCCCGCCCTGCAGCCCGTCATGTCGCTGAAATCCGTCGTGACCTTTGTCAAGGAGCTGCAGCCCGGCCAGAGCGTCAGCTACGGGCGCACCTTTACCGCCGATAGGCCGATGCGCGTCGCCACAGTCTGTGTGGGCTACGCTGACGGCTACCCGCGGATGCTGTCCGGCGGGCCGGACCGGGGCGTCATGGTCATCCGCGGCCAGCGGGCCCCCGTGGTCGGGCGCGTCTGCATGGACCAGACAATGGTCGATGTGACGGACATTCCCGGCGTGAAGATGGGCGACGAGGTCACGGTCTTTGGCCCGGACGGCGGCGACACGGCTGACACGATTGCCGCCAAGACACAGACCATCAACTACGAGGTCGTGTGCGGCCTTGCCCGCCGCGTGCCCCGCGTATATAAGGAAAACGGCAAGATCTGCGAGATCTGGAACAATTTGGAGGAAACCTGATGGCCCGCAAGAACATCCGCAACTTTTGCATTATTGCCCACATCGACCACGGCAAGTCCACTCTGTCGGACCGTATGCTGGAGCTGACCGACAGCGTCGACAAGCGCACCATGACCGACCAGGTGCTGGACGACATGGACATCGAGAAGGAGCGCGGCATCACCATCAAGGCCCGCGCCGTCACGATGCGCTACAAGGCCGACGACGGCGAGACTTACGAGTTCAATCCTCATCGACACCCCGGGCCATGTGGACTTCCAGTACGAGGTCAGCCGCAGTCTGGCCGCCTGCGAGGGCGCAGTTCTCGTCGTCGACGCCAGCCAGGGCGTTGAGGCGCAGACGCTGGCGAACTGCTATCTGGCGCTGGACCACAATCTGGAGGTCGTGCCGATTTTGAACAAGATCGACCTGCCCAGTGCCGACCCTGATGCCGTGGCGAAGGAGGTCGAGGACGTCATCGGCCTGCCCTGCATGGAGGCACCGCGCGTCTCGGCCAAGCTGGGCATCGGCGTCAAAGAGGTGCTGGAAAGCGTTGCGCGGGATATCCCGCCCCACCGGCGAGCCCCGACGCACCGCTGAAAGCGCTGATCTTCGACTCCATCTACGACAGCTACAAGGGCGTTATCGTCTACGTGCGCATCTTTGAGGGCACGGTCAAGCCAGGCGATACCATCCGCCTGATGAGCACCGGCGCGGAGTTCCAGCTGGTGGAGGTCGGCCACATGGGCGCGACGAGCCTGACCCCCTGTGACAAGCTCGAGGCCGGTGAGGTCGGCTACCTGACGGCCAGCATCAAGACCGTGCGCGACACCCGCGTCGGCGATACCGTCACGCTGGCCGCCAACCCCACACCGGAGCCGATGCCCGGCTTCCGCACGGTCACGCCGATGGTGTTCTGCGGCATCTACCCCGCCGACGGCGCGGACTATCCCGACCTGAAGGACGCGCTGGAGAAATTGCAGCTCAACGACGCGAGCCTGACTTTTGAGCCGGAGACGAGTGCCGCGCTGGGCTTTGGCTTCCGCTGCGGCTTCCTGGGCCTGCTCCACATGGAGATCATCACCGAGCGTCTTGAGCGCGAGTTTGACCTTGACCTTATCACGACGACGCCGGGCGTACAGTACCGCTTGACGCTGACCGACGGCACGGTGGAGGTCATTGACAACCCCTCCGCCTACCCCGACCCGACCCGCATCGTCAAGCAGGAGGAGCCGTTCGTCAACGCGCACATCTACACGCCGAACGATTACGTCGGCCCGCTGATGGACCTGTGCCAGACGAAGCGCGGCGTGCTGGTCGACATGAAGTATATGGACGAAACGCGCGTTGACCTGCATTACCTGATCCCGCTGGGCGAGATCGTCTACGACTTCTTTGATGCCATCAAATCCCGCAGCCGCGGCTATGCCAGCTACGACTACGAGTGGGAGGGCTGGCACGAGAGCAAGCTCGTCCGTCTGGACTTTTTGCTCAACGGCGAGGTCGTCGATGCCCTGTCGATGATCGTCTTTGCAGACAACGCCTACGCGAAGGGCCGCCGCATCTGCGAGAAGCTGAAGGAGAACATTCCCCGCGCGCTGTTTGAGATCCCGGTGCAGGCGGCTGTGGGCGGCAAGGTCATTGCCCGCGAGACGGTCAAGGCCATGCGCAAGGACGTGCTGGCCAAGTGCTACGGCGGTGACATCACCCGTAAAAGAAGCTGCTGGAAAAGCAGAAGGAAGGCAAAAAGAAGATGCGCCAGCTGGGCAGCGTGACCCTGCCGAGCGAGGCGTTTACCGCGGTGCTGAAGCTGGATTCGGATTCTTAACGGGGGTTTGTTCCTTCTTTGCAAAGAAGGAACCGAAGAAATTCCAAACAAAATCACAATATTGGTAGGGGCCGGGCACGCCCGGCCCGCGGCTTTCCGGTAAAATTGCTTTTGCCGTAAGGTTGCGGGCCGCACATGTGCGGCCCCTACCCTGCTTGTAGGAGGGGTCTTGACCCCTCCGGGCTGTTTGCGGCCATCGTCACGTTCCCGGAGCGGTCAAGACCGCTCCCTACGAACTACCTATAAACGACATCGCAGCAAAAAAGAGGGTACCTGCCGCTCAGACAGATACCCTCTTGTATTTTTATGTAATGTCAGATTACATCAGGCTGCGGTACAGCTCCTTGATCTCCTCAACGCTGGTGTCGCGGGGGTTGCCCGGGCAGCAGGCGTCGGCAAAGGCGGACTCGGCCAGGAACTGGATGTCCTCCTCCTTCAGGATGCCCTTCAGGTCGGCGGGGATGCCCACGTCGGCGCTCAGCTTCTTGACGGCGGCAATCGTGGCATCGGCGGCCTCGACGTCGTTCATCTCATCAATGCCGGTCACGCCCATCGCCTTGCCGACGGCACGGTAACGCTCGCCAGCCACAGTCTTGTTGTACTCCAGACCGGTGGGCAGGATGATGGCACAGGCAACGCCGTCGGGGGGTGTCATACAGGGCGGACAGGCCGTGGGCCATGCTGTGGACGATGCCCAGGCCGACGTTGGAGAAGCCCATACCGGCAATGTACTGGCCCAGAGCCATGCCCTCGCGGCCCTCCGGGGTGTTCTGCACGGCGCCGCGCAGGTTCTCGGAAATCAGCTTGATGGCCTCGAGATGGAACATATCGGAGATGGTGCAGTGGCCCTTGGTGATGTAGCCCTCAATGGCGTGGGTCAGGGCGTCCATGCCGGTAGCGGCGGTCAGACCCTTGGGCATGCTGGACATCATATCGGGATCGACAACGGCGATCTCGGGGATGTCGTTGGTGTCCACGCAGACGAACTTGCGCTTCTTCTCGACATCGGTGATGACGTAGTTGATCGTGACCTCGGCAGCGGTGCCGGCGGTGGTGGGCACCGCAATGGTGAACACGGCGTGCTTCTTGGTGGGGGCAACGCCCTCCAGGCTGCGGACGTCCGCGAACTCGGGGTTGTTGATGATGATGCCGATGGCCTTTGCGGTATCCATGGAGGAGCCGCCGCCGATGGTCACGATGCAGTCAGCCTCGGCAGCCTTAAAGGCGGCAACGCCGTCCTGAACGTTCTGGATGGTGGGGTTGGGCTTGATCTCGCTGTAAACGCTGTAGGCAAAGCCGGCGGCGTCCAGCAGGTCGGTGACCTTCTTGGTGACGCCGAACTTGATCAGGTCGGGGTCAGAGCAGACGAAAGCCTTCTTGTAGCCGCGGGCGGTCAGCTCGGGAACGATGTTCTCGATTGCGCCGTGGCCGTGGTAGGAAATAGTGTTCAGTACAATACGACTTGCCATAGAAATTCTCTCCTTTTATTATATCGGCTGTTTGCCGATGATTCCCATGTTCTGCCTTTATTATACCGTTACTTTTTTTGACAGCGCCATTTAGAAAAGTGGCGGGTGTTTGGGAAAATTCCACAAACAAAAAAGCTTCCCCCGAGGGGGAAGCTTTCATCGAGGTGACTGATGTGGGCAAAGTCTGTCATTGCAGCCCTTAGGCAACACCGCACAATTCCCGCCTTACGGCTTAAGCACCGCTCCGACGGCTGCGGCACGGCATCTGCGTTGCCAAAATGCTCGATAAGACATCCAGTATTATCTGCGCTTTTGGCTTAGCAGCTGCCGCACCTCGCTCGCCGTATCGGCACTTAGAATTATGCGGTATTGCCCTTAAACGGGCAAATCGCTACGGGCGGATATAGAATCCGCCCCTACGGTGCCCCCACAGACGGGCACCTGCCATAAGCTCTCCCCTCATCCGGCCCTGCGGGGCCACCTTCTCCCCCAGAGGGAGAAAGCTTGAAGGTCACGCTTCTTCTTTCTCTTTTTGTGCCTTGATGACCTTCAGACGGCTGAATTCCTCGCGCTCACGCTCGCTCAGGACCTCATCGATGGACTTGATGGTCTTTTGCATCTGGGGGATCTGCACGTTGCCCAGGGCGTTGGCGCGCTTCTGGGTCTTTTGGATGGCCTCGGCCAGACGGATGACGCTGGTCTCGACCTCGGCCAGCTCGACGGTCAGAGTCTTGACCTCATTGAACTTGAGGTAGGCCACATCCAGCGTGCCGTTGGTGGATTCCAGGTCATAGTACAGCCCCATGGGCGAGGTGGTGTTCAGGCGCAGCGTGGGCAGCTCAACGCCCATGACGCTGCGGGTGGACATCTGCACGCCGCGCTCCACCGGCACACCGGCAGCATAGCCGCCGACAGAACCCAGCATGATGTTGGCCTTTTTCAGCGCCTCATACGCCTCGGCGTAGGCCGCGCTGATGCGGTCCTGAATGCCTGCGGCGCGGTCAATCAGCTGCATCATCTCGCGCACAAGGATGTTGCGCTTGCGGTCCATCAGGTCATAGCCCTGGGTCGCCAGCGCCAGACTGCGCTTTGTCGCCATCAGGTTTGATTTTGTGGGGAAAAACCTGCTGTGCCATTGGGTACTCCTTTTATACTGCTTTGGCTTCCCCTGCGGGGGAAGCTGTCACCGAAGGCGACTGATGAGAGGCCAAGTATGCCATCGCCTCCATTCACAGGCAATCGCGGCGCACTCTCCCCTCATCTGCCCCTGCGGGGGCACCTTCTCCCCCAAGGGGAGAAGGCTTTGGGATTATTTTTTACTGATTCTCGCCTTCGCCGGTTCGTAATACTTATCCAGCGTCGCGGCGTCGCAGCGGTCCAGGGCGTTGCGGGGCAGGGTCGCCAGCAGCTCCCAGCCGAGGTCGAGGGTCTGCTCCATCGTGCGGTCGGTGTTGCCCTGGCCGATGAACTCCTGCTCAAACGCGCGGCCAAAGGCCATCAGCTGCTTATCGCTCTGGGACAGCTCCTCCTCGCCGATGACGCTGGCCAGCGCCTTGGCGTCCTGCACCTTGGCGTAGCAGGCGAACAGCTGGTTGGACAGTGTGACGTGATCCTCGCGGGTGTAGCCCGCGCCGATGCCGTCCTTCATCAGACGGGACAGGCTGGGCAGCACGGACACAGGCGGATACAGGCCGGTGGCATCCATACCGCGGTCCAGCACGATCTGCCCCTCGGTGATGTAGCCCGTCAGGTCGGGGATGGGGTGGGTAATGTCGTCGCCGGGCATGGTCAGGATCGGGATCTGGGTCACAGAGCCCTTGCTGCCCTTGATGATACCGGCGCGCTCGTACAGGCTGGCCAGATCGGAATACAGGTAGCCGGGGAAGCCCTTGCGGCCCGGGATCTCGCCCTTGGAGGACGAGAATTCGCGCAGGGCCTCGCAGTAGCTTGTCATATCGGTCAGGATGACCAGCACGTTCTTGTTCAGGTCAAACGCCAGATATTCCGCCACGGTCAGCGCGGCACGTGGGGTGATGATACGCTCGATGATGGGGTCGTTGGCGAGGTTCAGCAGCATGACGACGCGCTCCATCGCGCCGCAGCTCTCGAAGCTTTCGCGGAAGTACGACGCAACGTCGTTCTTGACGCCCATAGCGGCGAACACGATGGCGAAGTCCGACCCGTCGGCCACGCTGGCCTGACGGACGATCTGGACTGCCAGCTCGTTGTGCTTCATGCCGGAGCCGGAGAAGATCGGCAGCTTCTGGCCGCGGATCAGCGTGGCCAGGCAGTCAATCGAAGAAATGCCGGTGTGGATGTAATTGCGGGGGTAGACACGGCTGACGGGGTTGATGGGCGCGCCGTTGACATCGCGGCGGGCGACGGGGTAAATGTCACCGAGGCCGTCGATGGGGCGGCCCAGACCGTCCAGCACGCGGCCCAGCAGCTCGGGGCTTAAATCCATCATCATCGGGTGGCCGGTCAGCACCGTGCGGTTGTTGACAAGGCTCAGCCCGCGGGTGCCTTCAAACACCTGAATGACGCAGCGGTCACCATCGACACGGACAACACGGCCCACGCGGGTCGAGCCGTCGTCTAGGTGCAGCTCTGCCATTTCGTCATACTGGACGCCCTTGACGCCGTCCAGCACGACCAGACTGCCGTTGATTTGGGAAAGTCCGATATGTTCCAGAATCATGTTGTTCCCTCCTCATCAGCCCTGGGCCACGGCGGCCAGCTTGGTGTCGATTGCTTTTTTGCAGCTCGTCCAGCTTGCTCAAATCGTCGTTGGGCACGGTATACTTCATCTGGACCAGCTCGTCAAACAGGCCGGTGGCCAGCAGACGGCTGACAGGCACCTGCTTGGCGACGAGTGCGGCGCACTTGTCGTACAGGTACAGAATGGTTTCCATCATTTTCAGCTGCTTTTCCAGCGGGACGTAGGTGTCAACCGCGTGGAAGGCGTTCTGCTGCAAAAATCCGACGCGGATGACGCGGGCGATCTCAATCGTCAGCTTCTGGTCGTCGGGCAGCACGTCAGAGCCGATCAGCTTGACGATCTGCATCAGATTGTTCTCCTGCAGCAGCAGGTTGGCGATGCGCTCACGGCAGGACATGAAGTCGTGGCCGACGTTGTCGTAGTACCAGCCGCCGAGGTCGCCCAGATACTCGCTGTAGGAGTCGTTCCAGTTGATGGCGGGATAGTGGCGGGCGTAGGCCAGCGACTTATCCAGCGCCCAGAAGCAGCGGGTGAAGCGCTTCGTGTTCTGGGTGACAGGCTCGGAGAAGTCGTTGCCCTGCGGGCTGACAGCGCCGATGACGGAAACAGAGCCTTCCGCGCCGTTCAGCGTCCTGACGTAACCGGCGCGCTCGTAGAACTCGGCCAGACGGCTGGGCAGGTACGCGGGGTAGCCCTCATCGGCGGGCATCTCCTCCAGACGTCCGCTGATCTCACGCAGAGCCTCGGCCCAGCGGGAGGTGGAGTCGGCCATCATGGCGGCGTGGTAACCCATGTCGCGGTAATACTCGGCCAGCGTGATGCCGGTGTAGATAGAAGCCTCACGGGCTGCAACAGGCATGTTGGAAGTGTTCGCGATCAGGACGGTACGGTCCATCAGCTCTTGCCTGTGCGGGGGTCGACCAGCTCGCTGAACTCCTGCAAAGCCTGCGTCATCTCGTTGCCGCGTTCGCCGCAGCCGACGTAGATGATGATGTCGGCGTCGCACCATTTTGCGATCCTGGTGCTAGGGTCATCGTCTTGCCGGTACCGAAGCCGCCGGGGATGGCCGCAGCGCCGCCCTTGGCCAGCGGGAACATCGTATCGATGACACGCTGACCCGTGATCAACGGGCGGGGCGAGGTCATGCGTTCGGCAGACGGGCGCTGGGGTGCGGATAGGCCACTTCTGGCAGAGGGTCAGCGTGTGCTCCTTACCCTTGGCATCGGTCAGCTTGACGATGGGCTCGTTGACGGTGTAGCTGCCGTTGTCGGCCACCCAGGTGACCGTACCGGAGACCGTCGGCGGCACCATGCAGCGGTGCTCGATGGCCGGGGTCTCGGGGCAAGTGGCGTAGATCTGGCCCGCGGTCAGGGTGTCCCCCTGCCGTACGGTCACGGTCACGTCCCACTTGGCGGTCTCGTCCAGAGACGGCTCATGCGCACCGCGCTCGATGAAGCTGCCCATGTGCTGCTCGATGGCGGGCAGCGGACGCTGGATGCCGTCATAGATATTGCGCAGGATGCCAGGGCCGAGGGTCACGGACAGCGGACCGCCCGTGCTCTCGACAGGCTCGCCTGCCTTCAGGCCGCCGGTCTCCTCATAGACCTGGATGGTGGTTTCCCTGTCGTTCATGCGGATGACCTCGCCGACAAGGCGTGCCTTGCCGACATAGACCATCTCCATCATTTCCAGATCAGTCTTGCCCTTGATGGTGACAACGGGGCCGTTGATGCTGTAAATTGTGTTTTCCATAGCTTTGCCCCTCAAATGTTAATTTCCAGACCGGCGTTTTCCAGGAACCAGTCGTGCTGGGCCTCCAGACGGGCCTCCAGCGTATCGTCGGCAGCCACGCCCTTCGCGGGGTTTGCCCCCTTCAGGCCGCCCAGCGTGATGCTGTCGTCGGCCTCCAGAACGGTGCCTGCGGGCAGTTCGACGTTTTTCAGCAGCGGCAGGTCGGCAGCGCGGGCCGTGATCTTGGCGTTCTCTCCTAAGGTCTCCGCCAGAGAAGCGGCCTCTTTCTGCAGCCAGGCGGCGTAGTCCTTGCCGGCCACAAAGGCAGCCAGCTGCTCACGGGCCTTCGAGAAAGTCTCGTCGGCGATTTTCTGGCGCTGGGCTGCCAGCGTGGCGCGGGCGGCCATGCGGGCCGCGCTCAAATCGCGGTTGGCGCGGGTCTTGGCGCGCTCGGTCTCAAAGCGCAGGGTGCGCTCCACGCGGGTGTTCTCTGTCCTGCGCGTCTCGTCCAGCTGGGTGTTGATCGCGCGCTCCGTCTCCTCACGGATGGCGGCGCAGGCAGCCTCGCCCTCGGCGCGGATGGACTCGAGGAATCGCTCGGCGCGGGTATCTAATTCGTTCATGGTCACACCTCTTAAATCTTGACGCCGATGGCCTCGCGGATATAGCGGGTCAGGCGGTCCTTACCGGCAGCACCGCCGCCGGTGGAGGGCACCGTGATGAGCAGCGGCCCACCGGCAGCGCGGGCGCTGTCCAGCGTGGCCGTGTAGGTCTCGGCGATTTTCTCGGTCACGAGCAGCACGGCGATGTCGGGCTGCTGGGCTGCCATTTCCAGCGCGTTGCGCAGGTCGGCCTCGCTGCGGGCGACGGTGCCCTCAATACCCGCAAGGCGCAGACCGTTCATGGCGTCGGAGTTATCGCTGATGAGAAAGAACCGCATGGCGTTACACCAGCTTGGACAGGATCATGATGGAGATGACCAGGCCGTACAGAGCGATGGACTCGCCCAGGGCGACGAAGATCAGGCTCTTACCGAAGGTCTTTTCGTTCTCGCTGTTGGCTGCGATAGCGGCAGGCGCAGCGGAAGCGACGGCCATGCCGCCGCCGATACCGGCAAGACCCGTAGCCAGAGCGGCAGCGACCAGACCGATGCTCAAAGAGCTGTTGTGGTCATTGTCGGTGTTGACGGTCTCGGAAGCGGTGGTGGCAGCGGCGGTGTCGGCATTGGCATCATCCGCGGCAAAGACGCCCAGTGCGCCGCAGCAGGTCACAGCGGCCACGATCAGGATGGTAACGAACAGTTTGCTGAACTTGGTTTTCATAATGGAACCCTCCGTAATTTTTTTAGTTTTATTCCGCGCCCCTCTGTCAAGGCGCTTTTTGTAGGGGCCGGGCATGCCCCGGCCCCGCGGCTTCGATTCTATCGTCCGATTGTGGGATGGTTGCGGGCCGGACATGTCCGGCCCCTACGGCGCATCTTACGCTTTTGCTTTCTTCAAATCAAAGGCTACGAACTTGCGGCCGCCGCCCTTGTAGCAACGGCTGAACATCTCGTAGAACTCCAGACGGATGCCCTGAATGGCGGAGAGCAGTGCCTCGAGGCAGATGACCACGAGGTTGCCCAGGATGACCACAACAATGTTGTTCGGCGTACCGGCCAGCGTAAAGACGACCATCATCATGCTGGCGTGGACGATGACGAACGCACCGACACGCAAAAAGCGAGATCGTGTTGGACAGGTAGCTCAGCACCGTTTCCAGCAGCTCAAATACGCTCTGCATCAGGTAGTTGCCCATACCGCCCGCAGGCTTCCAGGGCTTGCCCTCGACCATCGGGGCCAGCAGCTCCGCAAAGAGCAGCAGCACCAGACCGACGACCATGCCGACCACCGCCAGCACCTGCGGCATAAACGTGACAGCACCCATATAAGCGGACGCCAGATCAACGCCGCACAGGTAGGTCACCATGCCGACAAGGCCGTTGGGCGAGAAGATGAACTCGCCCCACTCCCTGTGGCGGGCGTGGGTGTACATATTCAGTGCCATGGCGGCCAGCACCAGCACAATGCCGATGTAGACAGCCACCATCAGGATGCCGGTGATGGAATCCATAACGGAAACAGGCTTGCCTGCCATGCCAAGCGCATGGTAGAGCGGGTCAAGGGCCTCCTCGTAGCCAAAGAGAGAACCGTAGACCAGGCCGAAGATCGTGCTCGAAATGCCGCAGGGGATCATCAGATGGAACAGGTCATTGTGCTTGACCTTCCACATGAACGTGCTGAACAGTGCCAGCACGATACCCTGCCCGACGTCGCCAAACATCATGCCGAACAGCACGGTGAATGTGATCGCTACAAAGCCGGTGACATCTGTCTCGCCGTAGGCGGGCAGACCGTACATTTCGACGAAAAAACTCAAAAGGGCGGCTCCACCAGGGGTTTTTCAGCTTGGTGGGGGGCGTCATCTTACCGGCGGATTCCGGTCCGTCCACCGTGACGCGCAGCCCATGGATGCCGCGGGCCTTGCCCGCGACCTCGTCCACCTCCGACGCCGGGACCCAGCCGACGCAGAAGAAGTGCTCGCCCTTGACCGCGGCCATGCGGCGCAGGTCGTAGACCGCCGCGTAGTAGCAGGCTGTGTTGTACAGCAGCTGGACCTTGTCGGCGTTTTGCTGCCACAGGGCGGCAATGCGGGCGTTGACGTCCTCGACGCTCTTGTTGACAACGTCGAGGTTCTCTTTAAAGTGCTCGATGATCTCGGCGGGCGAGCCAGCCGCGCCGGGCACATGTACCGGCTCAAAGTAGAGCATCGAGAAGATGCCGTCGGTCTCCAGCGCGTGCTCCCGCGGGGTCATGTAGACGCCCCAGTAACCGGCCTTCGTCTGGTTGCAGGGGGTGAACAGGATATACGGGTCGTCGCCGTAGTTGTTCATCAGCTTGTTGTAGCCCTCCGTCGGCAGGAAGCCGAAGCGGATCTTGACGTGGGCGCAGTCGAGAATGTCGTCCACGTTGACCTTCAGGCCGGTAAAGTGGCTGTACTGCTCGATGCCGTCCTCGCAGAGCTTCTTCTGGTCCAGCAGGACCTTGCGCTCGGCGCAGAGGTCGTCGATCTTTTCCAGCAGGTCGCTCAGATAGCTGCGGCCCTCGGCATCCACCGGGTCGCTGTGCTGCTGCCCCTCGTGCAGCTCCATATTGGCCTCTTTGGCCATCGTCTCGATCTGGTCGCGGATCGCGGTGTGGGGGTTCTCCTCATTCAGAGCGCCGTATCCCAGCGATTCCGACATATATCTGGTTGCAGGCTCAAGGTCAAAGCGTCCGTCCATGCAGCACGAGCCGATAAACTCGTTCAGCTGGGGCATCGTGCCCTGCACCCGCACCAGTTTCATCTTTTCAACCAATCAGTTCACACTCCTTGTTTCAGCTTGCCTCCCTCGGCGAGACAGACTCCCCCGACACGGGGGTAGGTGGCGCTTGCGCCAGAGGGGGACGGTGCCCCGCAGGGGCGGAGGGAGCGAACCTTGCCATCACCCGAAATATTTCGGGCTGCCGCGAAGCTCTCCCACGCCCATCGCTGGCCGGACGGCCCCATGCCCCGACCGAGGGGCAAGGGGGTCCAAGGCTCAATCCTTCTCATCAAACCCCAAGCCCAAGGCCAGCGGGCTGGGCAGCATCCCTCGGGCGGCAGCTTGTAATGCACGCCCTCTATGATGTGATCCAGATCCTGCACCTCACACCGGGCCAGCCAGACGTAGCACAGCATGACCAGCGTCGGGTCGGTGGAGAACCGCAGCCACTTGCGGCACCAGTCGCATCGGTAGTGGAAGAAGCCCTCCTTCAAAACGCTGTACTCATGATGTCCCAGCAGCGGGCCGTACTTCGTCCTGGCGAACCGCGCCTTGAACGTGTCCAGATCGCGGGCGGCGAGCAGGTATTCCCACTCGTCGTTCGTCAGGGCCGTGCAGTCGCGGCGGGCATTGGTGCGCACCACCGAGTCCGGCGCGCCGATGCGGATGAGCCGCGCGGCGTTGGAAACAGCGGAGGTGTCGCATTCCAGCTCGACGAGGTCGCGCAGATTCGGCGCAGCGCTTGTGCCGCCCTTAGCGGGGGCCAGCGCCACCAGTGCGCGGTGGCGGAAGTCCTGCAGAAGCGGCTCGGCTTGGGCGGTCAGACCGCGGTCCGGCTTGGCGCTCTGCAGCGGTGCCAGGACCTTTTCCCACCGCGTACCGGCCACAGCGGCCAGGATACCGTCCAAACTCGTGGCCTTGGCCAGCGCGTAGAGGTCGATGCAGCAGCGCTGCTGCATGAACTCCGGCAGGCGGAACAGGTAATCGCCCGGGCGGCCTGCATCCAGGCACCGCATGGCGGCAGTCAGCTCATCGACCTCACAGCAGAGGGTGAAATACTCATACACTTTGCTGCCCGCGCTGCGGTCATAGCGGCAAAGGCTGTCGTACCGTGTGTACAGGCTCTGGCGCAGCAGGTTTTCCAGCTGGACGCGGCGGGCGTACTGGGGGTTGACCTCGGCCAGCGCTTCGCTGTACAGCGGGTATTCTTTCAAGGCCGCGGCCAGCTCGGTCATCGTGCGGCAGGCCATCAGGCGGCGGTAATCGTCGGCCCGCAGGCGGCTGCCGTACAGGGCGCGGGCCTTGGCCAGCACGGCGTTGCCGCTTGCCTTGCCCGTGGGCATCATTGTGCGGCCTCCCCGCCCAGGGTGCGCTGTACAAGCGCAGCGCACCATTCGGCCTCATGGGCCTTTGCGGCGGCGGTCATGGCCTCGGCTGCCTGGCTGCGCTGGGTCTCCAGCGCGGCCAGTGCGGCGGCGTTGCCCTCCTCGGCAGCTCTTGCGGCGGCGGCGGACTCGGACTTCTCGCGGGCGTCACACTCCGCGATGATCTTCTGCTTCTGCTCGTCCAGAGCAGCCAGCCGGGCAGAGCGCTCGAGCCGGGCCTTCTCGCTTTCGCGGCGCTGGGCGGCATCCATCTCCAAAATGGCCTGCATCAGGTCGTTGACATCTTTCATGCAATGCACCTCACTCTTTGGGAGCTTTACCTGGGTTGGGTTCCCCTGTCTCCCTCTGCGAGGGGGCCCAAGGGGGTTTTTCTCTATATAAATAGGTACACCCACTTTTCAGGTTCAGCCGTATTATAGCACTATTACCAAATATAGCAAGTGGTTTTTGTGCAGTTTTATTGGTACAAAATCGGGTTTGTGTTTTTTCTGTCGATGTATTAGATGTATTATGAAATCGTTATCCCTTCTTTTTCATAGCGGCCAGACCCTTGCCAAACACGAACCGCACCAGCGGGCCCGCGCCGCACAGCTGCCACAAAAATGCCGCGGGATAGTTCATCGCTGTGGTCTGCACCCACATGGCGAAAAAGTTCGCGTTGTGGCTGTCCTTAAAGAACAGCGTGGCGAAAAAGCTCATCAACGGGCACATCATCCACGCGGACAGACAGGAGATAGCGGCCACCAGGAACACCTGCTTGTCCTTGCCTGGGGTGAACCAGCCCGTGGCGATGCGCATGGCCGTGGGGCCGACCAGGAACGTGTCCAGCAAAAAGCCAATGACGCCCATGATGGGCAGCTCACTGAGGGCAGCGGCGAAGATGAAATTCTGCATCCCGCCCACATCCAGTGCGATATTGTAGCAGACCATTCCGTAGACCATGACGCAGACCATCATGACGGTGTAGACGATTTCCTGTTTCTTTGTTTGCGGCATTGTAATTACTCCTCATATATACGTTATTTTCTCCAAAACAAAAACAGCCGCAGGGGTGTCGCTCAACTCGTTGCGACGCCCTGCGGCTGTTGTCTCACTGCGTTGGAAAGTGAAGTCAGTATACCGCAAAAATTGCGCTCATGTAATACTCCTGCACAAATTTCTGCACTTTGTATAAAATCTTTCTCCGTTTTGCAGCGTCACTTTGGTACAAAACGCCGCATGTGTTGCTGCAAACTTTACAGCGGCGGCGCGGCGCGCTATAATGGCGGTGTTTATACGTAATAGAGAGGTCGGAAAGTCATGTCAAAATTATTCCCGCATCACCGCGGCCAGATGTCGGAGGCATTCCGCACGGTCATGTTCTTGTCGGCGTCGGGCGGCCTGCAGGACGCCTACACCTACATTGGGCGCGGCAAGGTGTTTGCCAACGCCCAGACCGGCAACATCGTGCTGATGAGCCAGAGCCTGTTTGATGGCGATTTATCGCGGTTTGCCCACTATTTTATCCCCGTTCTGTCCTTTGCACTGGGTGTGGCCGCGGCGGAGTGCATCCGCCTGCGCTGGCGGCAGGCCCGCCGCATCCACTGGCGTCAGCTCGTCGTGCTGGCCGAGATCGTGCTGCTGTTCGCGGTGGGCTTCTTCCCTGCCGGGTGGGATATTGGCGCAAACGCGCTGGTCTCGTTTGCCTGCGCCATGCAGGTGCAGGCGTTCCGCAAGGTGCATGGCTACCCGTTTGCCAGTACCATGTGCATCGGCAACCTGCGCAGCGGCATGGACGCGCTGGTCGCATTCGGACACACCCACGATAAAAACCGCGCTGTGGAAGTCCCTGCACTACTTTGCCATTATCTTTATCTTTGCGCTGGGTGCGGGCATCGGCACACAGTGCGTCGGCATCTTTGGCGAGAGGACGATCTGGCTTTCCTGCGCGCTGCTGCTGGTGAGCCTGTGCTTTATGTTTATCAAAGAGGATCTGCCGGAGATCGAGGAGGAGCTGAAAAAATAACGCGCCTTCCCTGCCGGAATGGCTGTAGGGGCCGGACATGTCCGCCCGGGAACACCGTGGCCGCCGTTAGGCCCCGCGGAGGGGTCAAGACCCCTCCCTGCGATTTCCATTTCTCATAATTCCCCTATTACAATTATAATTTTTCGATAAAATCGACAACCCCACCCGTTTTCTGCGGGCGGGCTGTCGTTTATACGTGTTTTCGTGCTTTTTTGATTTTTGCCAATCATTGACCATGCCGTGCAGCCGCTCGCCCATAAAGATAAGCCCGGCCAGAGTCGGGGCGCTCAGGGCCAGCAGAACGACCAGCACCAGCGTGCCGCCCAGATCCAGCCGCACCAGCGGCAGCCAGCGCGCCAGCAGAAACACCCCGCCGACACCCGCCACGGTCATACTGCCCCAGATGGCCCAGTGCAGCGGCGTGAACGGGATGCAGACACCCCACAAAAATCTGCAAGCCCACGTACAAAATCACCAATGTGCAGATCGTACCGACCATGTCGGACGGGATGTCGAACGCATAGCCGAACCCCTGTGCGCAGAACACAAGCAGGAAATCCGTCAGCCCGCCGGGCAGCGCCTTGCGCAGCACGTTCCGCATGAATTTGCCGTGGACAAGCTCGTGGTTCGGCTCAAGCGCCAGAAAGAACG